>JAAOEI010000953.1_pt1 | contig 10844 bp, 16 predicted proteins | sample 7059261 | NCBI WGS metagenome assembly JAAOEI01 (sample SAMN14008812, study PRJNA610033) | viral metagenome | isolation source: viral particles filtered from seawater | place: China: Hangzhou Bay, Yangshan Deep Water Harbour | collected 2017-10-31
AATCAGATCAATAGTATCTTTATCTAAATTTTTTGCAAACGAACTTTCTAAAAATTTATCCTGATCATATAAATGGAATGCTCCTTTTTCTTTTGCAAGTAAGCTGGATGCCTTATATGCTTCATTAGTAAAGAATTTCATTAAATCTTCAGTTAATTCTAAAGCCTTTTTACTACCGTATTTAACTCTAGCCATTAACAAAGCAGATCCATATCCCATAACCCCTAAACCTATTCTCCTTTTATTCATTAGATTTTCTTTTTGATATTCTAATGGGACATAAGTTTTGTCATTAACATTATCCATAAATCTTATTGAAGTATGTATAACATCTTTTAATTCATCATATTTCCAGTCTTTATTTTCTGCATCTATAAAATGAACCAGATTAATTGAACCTAAAAGACAAACTCCTCCAATAGGGAGTACTTGTTCGCCACATGGATTGGTAGCATTTATCCATTCGCAATATCTTAAATTATTCATATTGTTTATGGTATCAATAAACAATACTCCTGGCTCATTTCTATTATAGGTATTATTCATAATTAAATCCCACAATTCTCTTGCGGACTTAAATGAATGATATACTGTTAAGGGATTGTCTTTACTTTCTGCATTAAACTCACATGCTTCAATCCAACTATTTATATTTCCATCCCAATTTTGTTCGTATGTTTTTGGATATGATTCATAATTTGGAAATACTAAATCCCATTTAGAATCAGTTAAAACAGCATTCATAAAATCATCAGTACATAAAACAGACATATTAAATTTAGAAAGTCTGCCAGGACTTTTCTTTGCTTCTATATATTCAATAATATCTGGATGCCAGCATGACATAGTAACCATCTGCGCACCTTTTCTAATAAAATTCTTTTGATCTTTTCTAGATTTTTTATTTGATCCAGATGTAATAATTTCTGATGACTTATCCCATAGTTCTAAAAATTTAACTGCGCCTGGAGACTGATTTGCGATTCCATGTATATGCGCACCACATGGTCGCATTACATCACAACAAAAACCATATCCACCTTCACTTTTTAATATTTTTGCTTGCCTTCTTAGTGCTTCATATATCCCATCTATAGAATCTAGATCTTTACCTTGAAAACCATCAACAAAACAATTGATATATGTAGTTCCTTTAATACCTGTTCCAGCATTACTTGTTATTCTTCCGCCAGGAACAAATTTAAAATCTTCCAATATACCATAAAATTTATTTTGCCAAAACTCTTTATTTTTTTCAATTGATGATAAATCTTTTGCAACTCTATTCCACGTATCTTCTACAGTATCATCATCAGAAAATTTATATTTTTGAAACCATGTCTCTTCAGAAAAAGAATTAGAAAATCGCGCCGTCATTGATGTAAGCTCCTTAAAAATAAAAACCCATCCTACTTAACAGCAAGACGGGTGTAATTTTTATAGTGGCACTTTGAAACTCAAATTAAATACGATGATTAATTATTTTAAATTGTTAATAACTTAATAACAAAACTTTAAAAGTGATTGAATTAAAAATTTATATTTGAGTTGTTAATAAGCAACCAGATTCGTGCCACTTAACGTGTTGAAAACTTTTTTCGTTCATTTATCCAGTTGTATTATATTATACACCGGACTGCCTATGGTATTCCATTAATTTTATGCCAGATTCTTTAAACATTTTTCTAGAAATTTTAAATGACTCTTCCCATCTTAGATCATAATTTTTATATGATACAACTCTAAAAATTCCTGATTGTATGATCATTCCAGCACACACTGGACATGGCATAAATGGATATGTGTATAGAGTGCAGTCGTTTAAATTATTATTTGCAAATAATAGCGCATTACGTTCAGCATGTACTATCATTTGATATTTTAATTCACGATTATTTAATATCTCTTCTGTATCTTTTATATTTTTGGGAAGACCATTATATCCAACAGATATAATTTGTTTATTGCTATTAACAATAACTGCTCCAACTTTTGTGCTTGGATCTTTACTCCATTTAGATATAAAATCTGCTAATTCTAGAAATCTTTTATCCCATTTAAGTATCATACTTTTTCATATTTCTTTCAGTACATGAACACATTTTAGGATACTCTAATATTTTACTATTTTTCCTAATAGTTCCTCCTGGTCCAGTCTGATATAATAAGTATCCTCTTCCTAAACATTTTCTGCAATTGCTTTTAGCATATAATGCTGCATTGTCTTTATCAAATTCATAACTAACTTTTTCCATTCAATCGTCTCCATAAAAAAACAGAGTATAACATGTGTGTACATATTATACTCTGCTATATTCAAAATTAATTTTTATTAAGATTTAGATCCGTTTACGTAACTACTTAAAACATCTGTAATAAGGTCTATTTTAGAATTTAAATTCTCATCTAGCTTATCAATTTTTTCATCAATTTTATTATCTAACTTATCAAATTTTTGTTCTATCTTATTATCAAATGTATCAATTTTACGTTCAACAACATCTAATCTTCTATGTAATTCTGCGTTCACTTTTTCTTCCAATAATTGTATTTTTTGGCTATGGTTTAAAACCATCTTTATTAAATATAAAGTTATTGGTAAAAAAACTAAGCCTGCAATTTCTAGTATTACTTTTATGAATTCAAAAAATTCTTTAGTCATATTTAGAATACAGTCTTGCTCTTGTAGTCATCTTGTTTAGGTAAAGCGCCGCCATTACGATAAACCAATTCGCCTGGAATTGATTTTGTTGGGTTTGCAGCATTATCAACGCCGCTACTCTTAATAACAGAAGAAACATCAGTATCAGTTGCTTGACTCCAAATACCAGATGTTACAACAGAAACTGCCGGATCAAATACTCCAGAATATTCATTCCACCCACCAGTTCTAACAGCAGATTTATATTGATGGCTAGAAACATTAGAAACTTGTTTAATTGAAAAAGGACGATTAGCTGAATTTGAGCCACCAGTTAATAAAACGGTATTGCTTGCACTAGCAATATCATTAGTTACTCTACGAATAACTTGATCTCCTTTATTAAACTTTCTTCCACCAGTTCCATTAACAGCAACAACACCATTTACACCAGATACAATAGTAATAACTTCAGATCTACCTAGTGTCAATGCATCTTTAATAAATCTGGTTGATGCAACATTTCCTGCACCACGTATTGTACCAACATCATTATTAGCAGCGCTATCTACTCCATCGTTATAACTAGAATTTGCACCGCCAGAAATACTCCAATTTGTCATGATATATACTCCACAACTTATATTAAATTAATCCATATTTTCCAACAAATAAAGTCCTGTCCTACTTTGTATTATTACACCAAAATGGTATATCATATATTCTCATACCAAAAACATCACTTTTAATAACTATATCAATCTGTTCTTTTTTCCAAATATAGCCATTAAATATAGTTGACATTTTAGTTTGTTCTTCTATCATTTTGCAATTAATTAAAGCGTCACTAAAATCATCATGATGATACCCCAAATGGGGGTATACAATACTAACACCTAAATTATTATATATTTTCCCTAAACTAGAAACTCTATTAAAATCTTTAAAATATTGATAATCTAAAAATGCTCTAAAAGTTGCTCCATAATCTGCACACATACTTAATATTGTTTGTATTTCTTTTTCTAAATCTACAAAACGATTGTATAGTAGAAACTGGTTAGAAACATAGTCAACTGCATTGACCCCAGATTTTAAATAGTGTAATACTGAAAAATATTTTTCTTTTGTTGAAGAATATCCAGAAGGATAATCAACAGGACTAGCTAAAACGAAACCTTCGGGTATAATTTGTCTAATTTCTTTGGCAAAGTGTATAGGAACACAAATTCCTTTTATATCACTTTCCATAGCTTTAAATATTAACGTCAATTCTTTTGTATAATCATCGACTATTCTATTATAATTACAATATTCAAGATACATGTAGTTTTATATTTTCTAGGGAATCGTATCCTTTATTCCCAAAAACAGCATCTGCAAAACCATATTCTATGGCTTCTTGTGCTGATAACCACCAGTCCTCTTTTTTTTCTAATTGTTTTTGTATAAACGATTTAATTTGTAAAGAAGTTTTATGTGCAAAAATTTTCTTTTTTTTACATTGTTCTATATAAATCTCCATCATTTGATTGCTTAATTTATTTTCCCATTCATGCCATGATTTAGCTTGTCTAATTACAAAATTTGATATTCCAGTAGTGCCATCATGAATTAACCACCAACAATTTGGCATGGTTATTCTTAAATCTGCCGCTTGTGGAATAATTGATCCCATAGAGGCTGCTAATCCATGTGTAATAAAAATTATTGGAGCAGAGCATAATTTAACAGCATCATAAATCATCATGCCTTCTGTCCAATTGCCCCCTATAGAATGTTGATGAACAATAATTGGTTGTGATGCATCCATTAACTCTAATAGTCTTAAATTTTTAATAAAATTATTTGCAGTTCTATATTCTACACCAGGATCTTCATCATCTGCACTATCCATATGAGAGTGTAGAAATATTTCTCTTGATTCTAAAAGAATATTGAAACGATGCATTTCGTCTACAATATATCCTTTAGATACTCTATCTCTATTTTTTAGACTCATTTTTAACAGTCCTTAGTAATGTTTTCTTAACATTATGCATTACTTCTCTGTCCTTAAATAATTTTCCTATTGATATTCTAAATCTGTATGGAGTTAAAAAATCTATAGATTCTACTCCATCGCAATTATCTAATAAATCATAATATTCATCTAATAATCTAAAATTAACATGTCCTATCCAAAATTTAAAATGATTGCTTGCTAAACTTGTTTCTGTAAGTGGAAGAACTCCAAAAGGAGTCATTATAGTTTTAATGGGAGGATTATATAATTCCATTTCTGTTTCAGTATCATCTAATTCTTGCAAATCATTATCTTCTTCTTCATCTTCTAATATTTTAGATAAAACATCTTTAATTTCTTCCATATTATAAGCGTCTACCCATGGTTCCCAATATACATCAAAACCTTCAGGTATCGGAACTTCTTTTTCATTAAACGCCATACATATCTCCTATAAAATTATTTTTGGCGGATTATTATTTTCACCTTCTAATAAATATCTTGGACGACCACCCATATCAATTCTTTGTATGTGTGGATCTATACCAAAATGATTAAATACTGTTGCTTTCAAATCTGCTGGTATAAATGGATTATCTTGTGGAACATATGACTTATCTGAAGTTCCAATAGATCTACCCATTTGATAATTTCCACCAGATATTAATAGTGGAGTTATCATAGGCCAATGATCTCTACCAGATGTTTGATTTAATGTAGTTCTACCAAATTCTCCAGTTACTACTAACATAACATTTTTTTGTAATCCTCTACTCCATATATCTTGTATAAATGCTGCCAATGCTTTATCTAATGGAGATATTCTTTCTTTTAATGCTTTTTCAATATCACTATGCATATCCCAACCGCCATAATGTATTGTTATAAATTTACTTCCAGATTCCACTAATCTTCTAGCTAATAATAATTGATCACCAATTCCACTTCCATATTGATCTTTTATATTTTGAGGCTCTAGATTAATATCAAAAGCTTTGTGAACCTGTCCTAAAACTGTATCATATGCTTGTTTTTGCATATCATTCCAAGACTCTGTGTTCTTACTATTATTTCTTAAATCTAACTTATTTAATAAATCAAATCTATTAGCGAATCTATCTAATTCTACTTTAGCTATTAAATTTTCTTTATTAGAAGGATCAAATGGATTAAAAGCTGATCCTAACCATGCTCCTTTATCTCCGTCAATCTTTCCTTGATTTACATAATGAGGTATTCCATGCTTGCCATTTGGGCCATAAACGGCAGATATTATTGCCCCATGTGAGGGATCTTTTTGACTTGCAGCGTCAGATCTCTCGCTATTATAAACACCGTCCATAACGTAATGCGATGCATGTAGATGAGATGCGTCTTTATGCCCAAAAGAATTTACAGTTACAATTTTATCAGATTGTTTAGAAAGATTTTCCCATAATCCTCCCAAGCAATGACCTTCTTTTGTTATTATTTTTCCATTTACAGATTCATATTTACTATCTACTTGATTCTTATTTGCATGAAAAGTTTCAAATTGTGTTGGACCACCGCCGAGCCAAACCCAAACGACACTAGCATCTTCTTTTGAAATATTATTATTTTGTTCTTCAGAGAGAGATATATCTGTTAATCCCATTGAGCAAAATAAACTACCAATAGAGATAAAATCTCTTCTATTATAATTAATATTAAACATCATACCCCCCCCATCATATATTAAAATAATAAAAATAAAATCATTTTAATATACACCATCGCACTATTTTAAGCCCTCTCTAAAATTAAACACTTGCGATGCTTTTACTGCAACTTTTTGTTCTTTATATTTATTTTCTATTATTACTTCACTTAACTTTATTAAATATTTAGCTAAATTTTCAATAAACTCTTTTCTATCTTCTCCATATTTTGACCAATCTCTAATAGATTCATAAATATAAGATTCTATTTCTTTTGAATTTATATAATATAATAATAATGCCAATGATTGCATACCTTCATCACTAATATCTAATATATTAGTTCTTATTGTAAAATTATTGTTATTGTCATATTCAATTAATATTTGTCCAGCCATATTTGGATCATTAGCTTGTTCATCATTAGATTCTTGTTTATTTTCATCTGATGACAACTTTTCTTCATTAATCTTTTCTTCATCCTCGTTCTTTACAATATCTTCTTTTTTATTAGACATTGATTTAATCAAATTATATATAGAATTTAAATTAATCATTTTTCATCCCTACTAAAATTAATCCAACATTACCCATTGCGTATGAAAACCAAACCAATGCCCATGGATAATCCTTTTTTAACATATAACAAAAGCCCACCGAAGCATAAGCAATTGCTACAAAGAATGGTAATATATTTATAATATAATCTATATTTATTTTAAACATTTGTTTTAAAATGAGTTCTATTAACTCTAATAGCTTTTGCACATTTTGGTAAGTCTTTTAAAGAATCTGCTCCTAAATATGTACAACAACTAACAAGTCCACCCTTAACTTGTTGAACAACTTTATCTACAGGCCCTTTATAATTAATAAATTCAACTCTTCCTTCACTAGCTTTATAACTTGCTAAACCTCCATTATATTTATTTTGAGCTTCTTCTGAAGACATGCCATAAAATTTAAGTTTAGTCTTATATCCACCAGTACAATATTCCCAATCTCCTTCACACTCGTCAGTTCCCGCAAACATTCCTCCTACCATTACAAAATCTGCACCAGCAGCAAATGCTTTACATATATCTGACGGAGTTCTACATCCACCATCTGCACATATTAATCCTAGCCTTTTAGAATCACTTTTTAATCCATGAGCAACTTGACTGCATTCAATGATAGCAGATAATTGAGGATATCCAACTCCAGTAATAAGTCTGGTTGTACATGCAGACCCAGGACCAATGCCAATTTTTACAATATCAACACCTCCATGAAGTATTAATTCTTGAGTCATTTCTGGAGTACAGACATTTCCAGCCATTAATATCATTTCATTACCATATTGTTTTCTAATTTTAGCACAATAATTGACAAATTTTTCTGTATATCCATTGGCTATATCTATACAAATATTTGGAACTGATCCAATTTGTTCAACTAAATATGATAATTTATTATTATCTTCTTCTTTCATTCCTATACTAATCCAACAATTATAAGTTGATATTGTTTTATATATATTCATAAGTTCTTCTAAAGAATAATGTTTATGCAAGCATGTTATCATATTATGCTTACTTAAAGCATTAGACATATTAAAAGTTCCAACAGTATCCATGTTAGCAGCAATAACAGGAACACCATCCCATTCTTTATCAGAATAGAAAAATTTGAATTTTCTATTTATTGAAACATTTGATCTAGAAGCGTGTGGACTTCTTTGCGGAACAAGTAATACATCATCAAAATCTAATTTAATATCATCACTTATAATCATCGTCCGCTACTCCCAAATCCTTGTTCGCCTCTATCAGAATTAGTTAACTCTTGCACTTCAATTAAGATCATAGGTGGTACTTCTTGAAATAATATTTGTGCTATTCTAGAACCTTTAGAAAGAAAAACATCATCATTAGATGTGTTATATAAGCAAACCATAATTTCTCCACGATATCCTGAATCTACCACGCCAGCTAATACATCTATACCTTGTTTTACAGATAATCCAGATCTAGGCCAAATTAAACCCACATGCTCTTCTGGAATCTCTACTGAAATTCCTGTTTTAATTATTGCCCGATTTTTTGCTAATATTGTTTTTTCTTCTGAAGAATATAAATCCCATCCTGCATCGGTATTATTTGCTTTTGTTGGTATTACAGCATCTTGAGTTAATCTTTTAACAAGTATTTCTTTCATTAATTATTCTCCTCAATATAATTACAAATAGTAGTAGCCATTTTATTCCATGTAAAAATCTTACTAGTCTCTATTCCATTTTTATTTTGTTTATATGGATCATTTTGCCATATATTATAAACATAACGTAGGTGACTAACAAGTTGATCGTATGCATCTCCTTCTAGCGATGCCCATGTTCCATTATCGCCTATAAACCATCTACCGTCATACATTGGTTCCTCATTATTTATTTTAATGAGATATGAATTATTTTCATTACAAAATTCTGTATGGGCAGAATAGTCAGTAATAATAATATGTTTTCCACAAGACATCATTTCTAAAGCCTCAAGATTCCAACCTTCTGATCTTGCTGGAAAAACTCCGCAAAATATCCCATCTATTTTTTTTGCTAATTCAGATTGATATCTAACTCTTGGAATCAGTTTAATTCTATTATCTGAATAAAGATGTTTCCATTCGTTTGACTCTGAAGAAGATAGAAATGGATTTTCATTCATCATCCACAATTCTACTTGTTCATTATTTTGAAATGCGTCTTTGAATGCTTTATGTAAAATGTCGTGGCCTTTTCTAATTTCCCATTTTCCACAATTCATAAATATACATTTATCATTATTAGGCTGCGAATTATATTCATTAAATATTTCTCTGTCAACTCCGCAAGGAGCGACTAATACTTCATTATTATTTTTATTTGTTTGGTCTAATATTATATTCTTTGCCCATTTTGATGTAACAATAATAAACTCAGCAGAGTTTAAATGTTTAATTCTACGATTATCAAATTTATTTACTTCAAAAAATGGCAATGCATATAAATTTCCTTTTCCAATTCTTTCTGCAAGTTGATTTTCATGCCATACTTTTAAACATGGTATATTTGAATTAAAATTACTTTGTTTATTAATATCTTTTTGAATTAAATCAACATTGATATTTGATACTGGAAGTTCTGGATTGCCTATAACCCATAATGTCGTATCAACTATTTGAGAAATTTGTTTCCATAAATTATAAGAAACTACCCCATATCCTAAAGTATTAATTGGTCCAAAAAAATTAATTTGTTTCATTTATTCATCCGAAATAAAATAAGAAGCAATGTATAAAGCAATTCCAAAGATAATTAGTTCCATTATGAAACTCCATAAAAAAACCGTGATGATATATTCACCACGGTAATTATACTATGTTATCATAAAGAATTAATTATTTACAAGTATTAACCCATTGCATTATAAACTGAGGAGACTGTATTCCATTTAATCTATCAATTTCTTTCCAAACCCCGTTGACTTTTCTAAATCTAACTATTGTAGGAACAGAAGTTGGTTTTGCCAATGATGTCCAATCTCTATGATTAGGTTCTTGACTTTCTATATCTACAAGAAAATATCCACCAGTATTATTAGTCATATAATCGTAGAAATCTTCATTATTTTTTATACTATTAGTTAGTATTCTACACGGATTACACCATGAAGCACTAAATTGTATAATAATATCTCTTGTTGTGCAATTGCACGAATTTTTATTGCATGTCATGATACTTCCTCTAATTCATTTATCATATCTTGTTGATTTAAAAGATACCAGCTTTGAAATAATCCTCTGCAATATCCTTGTACAAATTCTTCAGTATGATCGCTTTCAATTACTGCTTGTATTAGCATTTTTAACATTGGTTGTTGATGGAAAAGATCCTTATATAACTCTTCATTTGTTTGTCCGTCATTTAACGAATTAAAACTATTAACAATGTTTGTTAAAGTTTTCATTTTAACAACTGGAAGCATTTCCTAAAACCTCTTTTTAAAAAAATCCTCTATAGTTTTTGATGCAGCACATGATGCATCAATATCTTTTTGTTCCTTTTGCTTTGGTAGCTTTGAATATTCTTTTTTACTTCTAAAAAAATTCTTAATTAAAAGTAAAAATTTGAACATAGCACATCCTATTTGATATGTTTATATTCGCCGTTTGAAAAATTAAAAGTGTCAACGCTTATAACTTGTCCAAACCCTATATTTATTCCTATTCTTACATATCTTCTATCATCAGATATTGCTACTGGGCCAGCATTAAATATAACACCATTTGGATACCATACTATTACTGGAGAGAATCCTACATTATTTCCATGTCTTTTCCATCCAATATCTTTGAATGGAATATTTGGTCTTTTCGGTTTTCCGTTTGGTTTAACGCTATCTTCAGCGATGCAGTTGTGTATTAAGCCTAACAAAATGATCGCTGATGCCATAAGTATTTTAATCATTTTTACCATGCCTTGCAAGACCAATATCTTGCTTTC
>JAAOEI010000954.1_pt1 | contig 10837 bp, 5 predicted proteins | sample 7059261 | NCBI WGS metagenome assembly JAAOEI01 (sample SAMN14008812, study PRJNA610033) | viral metagenome | isolation source: viral particles filtered from seawater | place: China: Hangzhou Bay, Yangshan Deep Water Harbour | collected 2017-10-31
ATGTATGGTGGCGGGGAGTTGTTTCTCTTAACGGACTAGATGGAGATGGATACTATGATGAGATACACGCTGTAACTCAGCGTAAACTACTGAGGGATTACCTATGAGGGATTTAAAACCATGTCCCTTCTGTGGTGCTAAGGCAAAAATAGGTAAGTTTTTAATTGGTTGCGGTCAATGCAGACTATTCTTTTCCTTCAATCCTAAAGTATTAGATGAAAAAGATTCCGCAATTGAAAAGTGGAACAGCAGATGTTAAGAGATTTAATTCATATATCTCTATTGTATATAGCCTACGTTGTTATTGGTGCGCTATTTGTCCAGTTACTTGGGTAGTAATCTTCAGGGCCCTCTTTAATTAGAGGGCTTATTTTTTTTATAACTCCAACTGGCATGATAGTAAAGCCATACCATTCACCCTCTTCATCCTTGGTTGTAGCAATCCTTAGCTCTTCATCGTCATAATTAATTACGTAACCATAAGATAAGAAGATAGGCATCTTGGTATCTTCAGACTTTTCCCACCCAGCAGTAGATACTATATCTACCCACTCTACTTCTACATACTTATTTAAGTACCGACTCTGCTGTTCTATAGGCATCAACATATTCCCTTAAGTCTATTAGCATATCTGAATGATGTTTCCTATACTCAGTAATCAACTGCTCTCTTTTGTTCGGAGTAATGTTTGGATCTTTAAGTTGAGAGTAAAGCCTCTGTTGAATTTTATTTAATTCAACTCCCTTCCAATATATCTTTTCTCTAAACCCTTCCTTATCTAATCTGTATGTATTGATTCCTATCCATGACATCAGAGCAGACGACATGGTATGCTTTGGCATCCCATACTTGTCAACGTTACCTTCCATCATATCAGCTGCCATCAAAGTTTTAACTAGAGGCCCACCACCTTTTATCGAATCTCCTGAACTGCCTCTAGGCATCAGCATTGGCGGCATCATAAACCCTATAGCAAAGTGCATTGCGTCCTGCACTCTTTGCTTTGGCGGATCATAATCATTCCATATCTCTTGACCAGTAAAAGGATCAACGTTTGTCATTAGACCTATTGGAATCTGTCCGGGTCCTCCGAAGAAACCCGGAACCTTTGCCGCTTCACCAAACTCCCCCTTGTATATACTGGTTGCTATAGACTGATGAGCACCCCAAGGCAGGAAGTATCCTATGTCCATGTACCTCCAATCCCCATTCTCATCCTTCCACGGAAGCACCATAGCTGTTTGGTTTTTCTCCATGAAGTCAGCCATGCCCATACGCATTGCTTCAAACTCATCATCATCCACATCATCGTATTGATCCATCAACATCTCTGCAACAATGTATGGTAGGGCAACGTACTTTGCTACTGAAAGCGGGTGATTCTTAATGTTGCGAATCATCTGCGCTCCCGCCTTCAAGTTAAAGGTAATGAATGGAGAACCAAACGGAATCGTTCTTAGTATTCTAATTGCTTGGGATACGTTGCTGTAATCTAGTAAAGATTCGTTAGCTAACCGAGCAGCTTCAGCCTCACTCTTACCCTCATTCTCCATAAGATCCATCATCTTGGCAACCTTAAACATAACCTCTGTTTTCTGGTATGCCCTACCAAACACATCTCCGTAGTCATTAAGAAAGATCTTTGTCTTTGCCCAAGTGGCGCTCCACCCCTGACCTTGAGCTCGTATCTTATTGAGTTCAGTATCCATACGAACTAACTCTTCAGATGCAAAGGTAGAGGATTCTATTCCATACTTTCTTGCAAGCTCAGAATATCTTCCGTTACTCACAATGTCATCAATAGCTCTGGACAATAATCCGGGTATCCTATACAAAGGAGTGCCAGAAGTATTCATAAGGACAGTGTTAGATATAACGTTGCGTCCCTGAGTTGGAATATTCATCGGCACCTTAGTATATTTAAATGCTTTGGTAGCCTTGCCTCCAAAATTAAGAACACTATTTAGAAACTCGTTGTTGGTATATATACTTTCCTGACCAAGAACATCGTCATGAATTTCTTTTAGGACATACAGTCCACGCATAGCACCATACCTAGGACTATCTGGTATTCTCTTGTACCCAGTCTTTTGAACAACCTGTCCTGCGTTAGCTACTGCTGCATTTATCTCTCTGACCATCGCCTCCATAGCTGGTACTTGGTCGCTGTTCAACAGCTTAAGCTTCTCTATGTTAGCATTAATTATATTAACTCTGTCAGCCCAGTACCCAGAAGTTCCAGACATTCCTCTCACGGTGATGACCTGATTAGGAAGAACCCATCCAAAATTTCCTTGGTCAGCTGCAATGTAATTAAGATATCTAATGTTTGCTAGGTCAGCACCTGCCATAGAGATATATCTTCCAGCCAAGAATCCCGGATCTTTAATTCGACCGTGCATCACGTCCATTAGGAACTGGTCTTGTGCAGTTCTTGCTTTCGTATACGTTAGCTTACTGGTGTTAAGGCCAAACCTAAGCCTGTCCCCACCGATGTATTCCAAGTACGATCTAGGTAAATACTTACCTCTAAGTTCTGCATACTGCTCCTCAGTTATAAGACCCATATCTACTAGGTCTTGACCAAGTAATTCAATCTGCCGCTTAGCCTCTACCACAGTCTCTTTGATAGACCGCATCTGAGAAGTTCTGGCATTTGATTTGGTGCCGTGCGCTACAGTTGGATACTCTGCAACAGGAACTCTTCTATCTGGTAGGCTGTCAGCAGATGCATCACGAGTCTGGAAGTAGTTATAGATAGCTCGCTTCTCTGCTTCGCTTGCTTGATACACGGTATCAAATAAAATTCTACCTGCGTTGTGATACTTTTCAACCTGACCTTTAGCGAGCATGCGTCTAGTTTCAAGAGCATTGTATCCGGGAATGGTCATCAAAGGTTCGATCATTCTTTGTAGAGATTTTATTCCTCTGAACACACGGCTCTCTGCTTGCCGAGTAGTCTCAACAATAGGCTCGGCTTGTTCTCCAAGAGTTTCTAATCCTCTCGCTACTCTTCTATCGTACATGAAGGAAGAGTCTGGGTCGAATTGCAGAGCACTGTGCGCTTTAAATGATCCAGCTTCAAAAAGAATATAGCTATCTTGGCCTGTATCTTCGTGAGTGTTAATATAGCGTATTCCATCATACCCTTCTGCGTAAAAGAGCTTTCGAAGATCTCTGGCAAACTGCTTTTCTATACGATCTTTTTGTTCACTAATAATATAGTTATCCCGCCCCGTATTATTCGCGCTGACTTTATCAAACACATCACTCTCTAAAGCATCTCTGTATTTTAAAGCTAGTCCCCTTACATCTTTTCTCATGCCTACTGGAACATCCTCTATGTTATCTAACCACTGAATTGGGCTCACCCAATATCCTAGGTCTGGCATATCAAATGGATTAGTAAGTCTAATATATCCACTCTCTATTCTTTGGCTGTCGTTTTTACTGATGACCATCGCTTGGTCATGTGTAGTTGCGACGTGCATTCCTAGTTCTGTTAAAGGAAACAGCTGCGCTGAATATTGCATTCCCCCTCTTTTATTATCTATTGATCTAACTCCCTCAATAGTGTCGCGCTTAGTAGATGTTCCCGCATGGTAAACTGTTCCACGCTCAACAGAGTTCTCTAAGAACTTCTCCAATTTAGCGTCCCTTCTTACAAACTCTTCTCTATACAATGAATCAAAACTTTTTTGGTTAATTCTTCCAGCTCGAAAAATTCCTTCCATTCTTAGGTCAACCGCAACGGTTCTAATGTTTGCCATAGTAGAACCCATAACCATGTTGAATATATCTTCGGCAGTAATAGGTGTCCACTCTGGATCTGACGCGCCGAATAATCTTTTAAACTTTGTAAAGAATTTTTCAAATGCAGTTTTAAGTTTCTTAAAGAAAGAAGGATTAATGTCTTCTAGTTGATAAGAATACTTCTCTATCATATGAGCCAATACTTCTTCAAGATATTCTTCTCTTTCTGTTCTTAAGACCCTTGGCGTATCGCCTCTTTCTAACTCGCCAGATTTCTTCAACTCTTCATTTTTTCTGTTGACGAATGATCTAGAAAGTTTGCGTCTTAGATCAGAGTAGATTAAGTTCTTACGATCATCTTTAAGAGAAGATTCTCCGAACCCCGGAGCGTCTGGCCTTCTATAATTCCAATGAACATCAATGACAGCATCTATAGCATATGGATCGCCTTGCTCTATTAATTGCTCAAGCGCATCTAGAACATCGGAGAACTCTCTACCTTTGAATATTTTTTTACCCGCATGTACACCCATCTCATGTAGAAGGAGTCCTCTTACATACTTCTCAACACTAACATCCCTATCTATATTAGTAGTTGCTTCTTTAGCATATATGATAACCCTTCCTTCAGATGGACTATATGAACCGGCAGCCTGTCTTTTGCCAGAACTTTTTTGAATTGCAATGAATCCAATCTCTCTCATCAGAGCTGCGGTCTTCTTTCCTACCAGATCATCTAACACCCTGTTTATTAATTGTGTTGATTCTCTGTATTGTTGATCTGAGAACGCTGCAGAATCACCCCTAGCCCTCCTTGATCTTGAATAGATATATCCATCGCCACCGTCATATGATTCAAATTCAGAAGCATCTTGAGCTTCAGCAAGTGAAACATCTTCCCCTCTCTTCCATTCAAGAATAGCTGCCTTCAGTTCTCCAACATTCATTCCTTTTCTGTATTGGAAATCTGGATCTACCTCTTTTATATTCTTAGCTGTTTCAAGAAGATCTTGTTTTGTAAAAGATTTATCTTCAAACGCCTTTGCTATTTCTCCAATCTTAGCACTATTTAGATTAGCAGGATTTTTAAATTCATTTTTTTGATCTTCTTTTTTCTGCCTAAGTTCAGCCCTACGTCTAGCCTCAGCTACCTTGTCATCTAGAATGAAGTCTGCATCTTCATCAGGTTGAGCGGTGGTGACATCAGGTTGAGCGGTGGTGACATCATCCCCCGCATCTTCATCTAATACTCCAGCTTCTACATCAGCTTTTGCAGCAGCCATTCGCGCTGCTCTATTTGCCGCTAGCGCCGCTCTTCTCTGATCAGGTGTTAGTTCAGTAACAGCTTTATCAGCAGTGGCTTGAACATCGGATTCAATCTTTTTAACGATGGCATCGTAAAGCTGCTCTTCTGTTTCCAATCCAGTTATATCTACACCGAAGGCTTGTGCTTGCTTGGCCCTCATTGAACCAATAGCTCCCTTAAATCCCTTACTGCCAATGGTAAGGAATCCCCAAAGACTATCGTTCTTAAGTGCAGCAGGTCTTTCCCCGCTGTAAACTTTGTTTGGTGGCCTAGGTATTGCAGATGAAGGAGCGCTCGCTTGCGTTCTACTTGCTTCTCTTTTATTGGCCCGATCTACGTCCGCCTGAGTTACTTTATTTGCAAGCTCTACAGCCCTTGCTCTTGTTGACCTTGTACCTATAGGAGTTCCGTCCTTAGTTACAACGGCAAACTTACCTGTATCTTCTTGTCTTATCTCTAGCGGAATTTGATTTGGATTATTCTGTGGATTATTTGCAGGGTATTTATTTCTATTGTCTTTAAAACTAACTCTACTAACATCGGTAGTGCTAACGCTTGCAGCTCCGGGACCTGTACTTTTCGATGCCGGCCCCTTGTTATCCTTAGTAGTTCTGCCAACAGTTATTCCTGCATCAGTCGTGTAGGTTCCTGCGTCTGCACGTTCGCCAGCTTCAGTAAGATCAGGAGCTGATACTGATCCTCTGTCAGGAAGGGTGATACCTCCACTATCTACCGAAGGACTCGATGTTTGTCGGTTTGTTACGCCTGCTTCTTTATCCGTGGGTTGTGTTGCATCAGCTTGACCCTTAGCCCTAACGTCAGCGCTACCAGTATCTTCTACTGGTGGTTGTTGTTCAGTAGTACCTTCTTCTACTGGCGGCTGTTGTTCAGCTGCGCTACCAGTATCTGGTGGTTGTTCAGCTGCTGTGCCTGCTTGTTCAGCTGCTGTGCCCTGAGATGTGGCCGTTTCGGTTGCATCTTGAGCCTGTCCTTGGTCCCCTTGTTCAGGTACTGGGGGTGTTACTTGTCCCTGAGATGGGGCCGTTTCGGGTACATCTTGAGCACTAGAAGCTTCTTTTCGTGTAGCAGCTCTCCTTGCGAGCTCTGCGTTTGATGCAGCGGGCCTTAGTGATTCTGGATTTCTCAGAGTATCAGCTTCGGCTTCTTCTGTCCTCCTCGCCTCAGCTTGAGCTACTTGTTCAGCAACTCCCGGCCAAGTTATTGCTCCTTTCTCCCATTGATTAAATTCGTCACCTGCTAACCTCTTTTCGGCCATAACCTCAATAAAATAATCAGGAACAACTCCGTTTTCTTTTGTGTTAAACCTGTCATACTCTGATTTTGACATACCCATATCGTCATTGGATACCGTGTATTCACGATCCATTTCAACACCATAAGTAGTCTCAAAAGTTTCTTTTCCAGTTTGGCTAGCTTGTTCCCCAAGATTTGGCTCAGTCCTTGAGCCACTTATTTCAATGCTAAGCTTTCCATCCTTAATGGTCACGCCCGGAGGCAGATTATTTGGGTCAACATTGTCCAATATACCGAATGCAGGAACCTCTATGTTATCAGGTCCTACTTCTGTAGGAGTAACAATATTTCCTTCTGAGTCCCTTACCCCCTCTCCCTCCTGTGTTGTAGTAGCGGCTGCTGGAGGTGTAGTATCAGCTTGAGTGGGAGTGCTTTCCCTCTTTGATCGAGCATCCCTTTCCTTTTTAAGAGCTTCTACTCTTTTCTCTATCTCCTTTCTAAATGCTACCTTAGCCTCTACGCCAAGCCTGTCGCCTATAATCTGAGCTAGCTCTTCAGCAGAATCAACGATGTCATCAACAGAAGTATTGTTATTGGATTTGAAATACTGCTGCATGGTTGTATACGCCATGTCTATAGCGTTATTCACTCTTAGCTTAGCTTGATCTGCAGCATCTTTAGATTCTTGGGCGCTTGCATCATCCGCATTCTTTGTTGCTTCATCAACAAAAGTTTTTTGAGCTTCGCGTCTAGCAGCTTCTTGCCTTGCTCGTGCAGACTCTAGATCTACCGCTCTTCTAGGAGGTAAACCTTGAGTCCTTTCCCGAACCTGTGCAACAGCTTCACTTCCAACATTAAGTTGGTCTGCTGTTAAGGTTGATGGGTCAAGTCCTTCAACAGATACTACTGGAGTATTTTGTGCAGCTCTGGCCGCCTCAGTTAAAGCAAGGTCTTGTGCTGTTGCTGGCTCAGATACAGTACGAGCCTGCGCTCTCGCCTCACCACCTATAGTAGGCATCTCCATTCCGCGAGCATCCGACAAAGCCTTATCTCTTGCAGCCTTTTGAGCTTGAGCACGAGCCCTGCCTTTAGCGAGAATACTTCGCATTCTAGGAAAGTTTTCTTGAGGTTGCACGGTCTCTTGAGCAGCAGCTTCTTCAGCGGCTAGTCTTTCTTGTACCCTATTTATGCTATCCTCATCAGCTCTTGGTAATATGGTAGGTGCTTGACCGGGAACGGTCTCACCAACTGGAGGATTTGGACCAGCTAGATCAACTCTATCGAATGTTGGGTATGCTCCTGTTTGACCAACAGAAGTACCGCCCTCTTCTAACATTCCTCTTTGAACTCTCGCTGCCCTCTCTTCAGCAAAGCGTCTAATAGCTTCTTCTCTATTATCAGGTTGAGCTTCAGGTTGAGCTTCAGGTTGAGCTTCAGGTTCCTGTTCAGTTGCAGCAGCTTCTTCAGTTGGAGTTTCAGTCGGAGTTTCAGCAGGAGTTTCAGTTGGAGCAGCTTGCTCTTGCTCTGGTGGAACTACTTCCCAAACCCCTTTCACAGTAGTTTGCTTACCTACCTTTTTTCTCAGGGCTGTAGTTGTTTTATTTAACTCTTTGATAGCAGCGTTAATTTCTGCTTCTCTAGCCCTGCCGGCTTGGTTAAGTTTTTTACCTATACCTCTTGGGCCAACAGTAACAAGCTCATCGTTATTTCTAAGAGCATTCCTCTCATCAATAAGAGTCTGAAGTTGCGCTGAATAATTGCTATCTATTCTTGCCGATGCGTCGGACTTAGCTTGTGCAGTTTGTTTGGCCTCAGAAGATATACTGCCTGTTGCTAAACCTAGTACGCCACCAACCGTGCCTCCAGATAAAGCAGCCTCAAGCCAGTTGTATGTTTCCTCTTTAGTGAAGCCATAGATCTTAAAATCATTGACGTAGTTTTTGGCAACATCCATTACTATTTCTTGCATGGCCTCTGTTGAACCCTCTCTAAATGCTTGGCCTATAGCGGCGGTCATACGTGAGGCTATTAATTTATTTTTTGCAAGCTGATTGGTTAAATGTGCAGAGAATCCTCTGCCAATACCCATAGCTCTTAAGGCTTTGCTGGGCGTAACAGCATCAAGGAGGCCAACAATAGATCCAGTGATTAGAGCAATACCGTAATCTATCTTACCGTCCTGTACTTCCTTTTGTTTTAGAAGAGCTTCTCCAGACCCAAGAACAGAAGATATTCCTACAGTGGTTGCTCCGACAGCTAACGCTCCACCTCCGGCTGCGCCAGCAGCAAGACCTCCAGCAAGAAGCGGAAGGATAGATCCGCCATTAATAACGACATTATCTAAAAGCCATTTGCTAAAGTCGTCAAAACCCTCTATATCTTTAGCTTGTATTCTTACATACTGAGATAGTTCTTTTTGGTTGCCTTCGGCAAGATCTCCAAAATAACTCTTTAAATCATCAAGGCCAGCCCAACCTGTGATTGCTTCCATTCCACTAGAAGCCAACATTTGAAGCTGGTCTACAGTAGCATCTAGTCTGCCATAATCTGGATCTTTTTCTCTAGCTGCTAGTCTTGCATTAACGGCATCCTTAAGATTGTTTTGATGATCAGCCCACTTACTGAACGAAGCGTTCTTAGTATTAGATTGATTCTCTAATTGTTGTTTAAGTGGAGTAAACTCTTCCATATCTTGTGGTGATGCTGCCATCTATCGTGGTCTCGTATTCATATTGATAAGACCAGTTTTATTGCTTGGATCTTGCGTAATGTTTGCTGCCTGTCCATGTACTTGATAATACACTTCTGGATCGCTATAGGCTGGAGATTGATCTGGCAAAGCAGCGGCTTGATTTATTTTCTGTGGCTCTGGAATGGCGTGCTCTGCGAATACTTGTGTCCATCCATGTTCTTTTACATGATCTATAAACTTGTCAAGGTTCTCGTAATTAACTTGTTTGTCTATTTGGGAGTTTAACCATCTAGGAATAAGAGAATCTAAATACCCAGTAAGCAGAAACTTCATAAATCCGGGTGCACGTTTTTGAAATTCATCGAGTTGCTGCGTGCTGAAATTTGCACCAATCCAGCTGCTGATACTGCTTTCGCTATCCCCATCTCCTTTCTCCTCTTTCTTTTTGGATGAGGTATCAGTATAGTTTTCAAGAATCCTTAGCTTGTCTGAAGGTATTGGATTGCCTGATTGCAATGCGTCAACAAGCTCGTCTTTCATAATCTTAAGAGTATCCATTCTTTTTGTATCAATCCCCGCAAATGGATTTTGAAGAATGCTTGACATCTCTTTATCTATACTAGAGAGAATTGCTGCATATCTATCCATTACGGCTTTATCTTTCTCGGCAGCTTTTTCTTCTCTAAATATTTTATCCTTGTACATATTTGCAGCCCCCCTAGATAGAGCTGCAAATGCTTTAGACGCTCTGCTCATTCATGTTCCCCTGTGTAAGCATTCCACCTGCTGGCTGCTGTCCTTGCTTGTTTAACATTTGAGTTGCTAATTGCATAATAGAATCGTCTGTGACCTGCGTATCGTCAGAAGCCATTGCAGCATTAATGGCGTGTGTCAGAGCCTGACCCATGAAAGATTGTTCTTGTTGCTCAGTTTGAAGATCTACCAACCCCTTCTCCAGTGCAAGATCAGTAAGCTCATGAACAACCTCGGCCATAATCTCAATCTCTATATCTCGTGAGATCATGTTGCCGCCTTCTTCTTCCATTGCAATCTCGTTGGTAACTAGATTACCAGCAATGCCGCCTAGCTTTTCAGGGCTGCCGTCCGACATTTCACTTAGAATATCGTCTACTCCATCTGCATAAATGTATGTAACAACCTTTTCTACAATGTCTGCAGCCTGTGCCTCTAGTTCTGGAGGTGCCTGATTAAACATCTGCGTCTCCTCTGTTGGAGTTCCTTGTGGCATAGGCATTGGTCTTGCTGGATCTTTTATCATGATGGTAATCCTGTTGGATGGAACTCGCCGTAGGAAGCAGCAGGTCTTGGCTGATATCCTTGCTCAACATTAACACCCTCAGCAATAGCGGGCACTGCTGTATGACCCATAAAGGTAGATGATGCAGCATTACGCCTGTCAGCTGCAGCTACTTCCATAGCAGTCCTTTCCTCAAGAGACTCAAGTTCGTCATAACCAAACTTTAGTTTATCTTGAAACTGCTCTGCTAATATTTCATCAGAGTCATCAAACAAACCGCTAAAAATATCCGCTACGGTAGAAATTCCAAGCCATGAAGTAGAAGACATACCCGATATCTTATCGAATATTGTCCCTAAAACATTGCCGTCCTGAGCAAGCGCTCCTACCGATTCTCCTACTGCACTTCTTGCTAATGCACCTGTTGATATCGACGAGACTCCAGAAGAAGTTTTTTTAAAAATATTCAATCCATCAAGAAAGTTTCCGATGGATCCTCCAGAACTTCCTCCAAAGAATGTTCTTCCTAAACCACCTATACCTGCAGCCATTACAGCTCCTCCTATAATCGCA
>JAAOEI010000955.1_pt1 | contig 10833 bp, 13 predicted proteins | sample 7059261 | NCBI WGS metagenome assembly JAAOEI01 (sample SAMN14008812, study PRJNA610033) | viral metagenome | isolation source: viral particles filtered from seawater | place: China: Hangzhou Bay, Yangshan Deep Water Harbour | collected 2017-10-31
TTATGGAAATGATAAAGAATACGAATCAGCATTTTACTAGGCCCTCCTTAAGAGCGGGTGTGTAGTTTAGTGTCGTTTTCAGAATTTCCAACGCACGATGGTCGTAGGTGTGCTTTGAAATCACTTCTCTGTAGCCAGCTTCAGCAATAGCTTCTCTTCGTTCATGGTCAGATAAAAACATCCGAGCCAAATCCACAGCTTCATCAATCGTCTTGTAGGTAACCAGATGCTTACCATTCTCGAAAAGTTCCCCTATAGTCGGAAGATCGTTTGTGAGGAAAAGACGCTTACAGGCCATCGCCTCAAAAAATCGCATCGTCGGAGCATCATCACGAACCGTGTGATTCGGAACAATCAAAGACTGGCAAAACTTCTTAGCGGCATCTTCAAGAACGTTGTACCCTGGAGCCTGCGGATTACGCCACCCCAGATAAAAGTTAGGAAACTCCTTACAAAAACGATCCAGAAGTTCAATGCGTTCGGGGCAGTTCAGGTATCCCACGAATCCCCAGTCCCATTTAGGAATAATGTCCATAGGCCAGTAGGCCGTCGGTTCAACAGCATGCGGAAGAAAAAATAATTTTTCTCGTGGAACACCGTCATGCTCAAACTGTTCCATCGCTTTCCGCTGGCAACAGAATACGTAATCGAACTTTTTCGCCATCTTTAGGCGATAGTCATAGCCCAAATGAGCATCGGAAACCCAGTAGGCGTTTGGCGACGGTGGCATATAACCATTCTCATCAAGAGGAGTAGGAACACCAAGAGCATCCTCGCCATGATCGACAAAAATATTAAGGTCGAACGTTCCGAAATCTTTAGACTCTTTATTCGGCCAGAGATGAACTACATTGCCAGAATCATCTCCGAAATCCTGTTTTCCGTTCAATAGTCGACGAAGAGAGCCTTGCAAGAATAGTGGGGGTCCGTCGTTCCTCATGCCGGTCGATGGAAGAACGTAATAGTAAATTGCTACACGAGGTTTCGTGAAGTCCATTAATTACTCACCTTTTCAAAGACTCCGACGAACGACACGTCATTCTTCGGATCAAGTAGATCAATCGTCTTGAATCCCATCGACTCCATTTCTTCCTTCAAAACCTGTGGCGTAAAGGCCCGGACGTGTTGAAAGTTCAGGGGTATCGAATGGCGTAAATCTTCATTCGGAACCGCAATGATCATTCGGCCCCCAACCTTAAGAGGTATTGACCATTGCTGAATGGTCTTACGGGTAGACACAATATGCTCAAGAATATGTCTTGCGATCACCGTGTCATATGTCAACGGTTCAACTGGCAAAGGCTTAGAAACATCAGCCACAATGTCGGCCATCGAAAACGATTTGATAAGACCCGGGATCTGTTCGCCGTTTGGAATGATGTCGACGCCCACCGCATGATCTACCGTTTTTTTGGGACCGCACCCTAGTTCCAAAACAGATCCTTGCACAAACTTCCGAATCACTTCTCCCTCAGAATCGGTACCCACATTCTCATGTAATGGTTTAGGACTAATCACCGGGTTCGACATCGTATCCCAGAAGGATTTAAGACCATGCTTTTTAATCAGATGTGTGTTCGTCTTCTCGGTCATCTCCACCGAATTCCACGCCGCACCATGTTCACGACCACCCGTCTTAAATCCATGGTGGTACACGAACACACTCTTATCGCAAATCAACTTATACCCTTCCTGACGAAGACGAATCGAAAGGTCAAGATCATCACCATGATAAGGAAGAGAATCATCCACACCGCCCGCTTTATCCAAGGCTTCACGCCGAAGCATCATGCAAAACCCGATCAGAAACTTAACTTCAAACTTGTACAACTCAATCGACGGAACAAACGCATTCTGCGGACCCATCACGCAATTAGACGACGGACCCACAGCACCAACCTTGGGATTTGCGAACGTCTGTAACATCTGCAACAACCACCCGGCGCTGGAATAAGGGATATAGGTGTCGTCGTTCATGAACACGACGTAAGGCGTATCCGAAACTTCGAGGCCTTTCTTAAGACCGCCTTCCCAGCCCAAATTACTGACGGCTTCAATAAGATGAATGCACGGATTATCCATCACAGGAATTGACCCTTTATCTCCGTTATTGACGATAATGATGCGATAGAGACCAGGCGTCGACTGATGCAACAAAATAGAATTCACACACGGAATGAGATATTCCGGATTATTGAACGTCGGAATGATGATATCCACCAGCGCTGAACTCATACGGTTTCCGCCACCTTTCCATTCTCATATTTCGTGTAAAATCCGTAGAACTTGTCTTTCTCAGCCTGCGACATCTTATTGAACTGGTCGGAATACTCTTCCGTGATAATCACAGGATGTGATAGATGACCTAGTTTCGTCGCCGTGTCCATAAACACCCGAAACCCTTCCTTCTTCGCTTTAACACAAATCGTGACATCTTCGCCCGTCTGTGCCATACCAAAGAACCATGGTTTCTGAACTTTCTTGAAAACTTCCGTTTTAATCAATACAGCACCAAAACCCACCGCGTCACATTCCACAAGTTTGTTTCGCGGATAGTTCTTGACCTGGTTATTGATGTAATAATTCCTTCGTGTTACCGGATCAAACCCTTCAACCGTGGAGAACATGACCGGTCGATGAGGCGGATTGCGCGTAAACGCCAAAGGAGCCACAATGTCAACGTCATGTTTCACCAATTCATAAAATAAATTCGCCGGAGCCATCATATCGTCGTCTACCATAAACAGATAATCCGCACCCCATTCCAACGCTTTCCCCGCCAACATCTCCCGCGCATAAGGCGTAAATATCTCACCAGCTGAAAGCCACAAAAACTCGTACCGAGGAGAAACGCCGTCTTTCTTCTGCTCGATCTCCTTGCCGCCCATGTAATACGCCATCATCATCCGGTCATGATAACTCTCAGGTGGAGTGTGCCCCTTAAGAGGTATCCCTACGCAGACGCGCTTTACATTCGGATCAGTGTTCGGACGAATTTCCATGCACTCTCTCTTTCAAAGTGAAGACGATGACCAAAGCAACGGCCATTCTCCATCTGTCTTACGGAAAGCGGCTTTGAGCACCTCGAACACCAGAGTATCCTGGTCGGCAAGTTGGGACTTTTCGTCCCAAAATGCCGATCCAGGAACCTCTCTAGCTTAAAGGCCATGCTTCATGAATCCGCTCATCCAGCCACTCGCCGAAACAGCAGGCAATGGATTGGAGGCGATAATGACACCAAACCCGGAGTTCAACCAGGTCGGAACAGCCGAAAACACGCCACCCGCCAGAGCTGCCGGAACACAAGCATCGCCCGAGTTGATCGTGATCGACGTACCAACGTTCGACACAAACACCGAGTTAACGGGACCATAAACCTGAACAATCCCATAAGCGTTCGGAGCAATGTCACGCGCTGCAATACCAATCCAACCCGTCTGGCGACCCGTCGCCGCAGTACCCGCCAGACACGCTTGAGTCCCATCAAACGAGGCAGTCGCCACAGCCAACGCCACCGCATAACCCGTCGTTAGGGAACTCGCTTCCACATTCTTATAGGTGAGATAGATTCTCTCATCGCCTTGCGCTGCTTCTTTAATTAACATGTCAATTCTCCTTGAATTAGTTTTTTATGATCCTAGAGTGAACACAATAAATGATCCGGTCGTTACGTTGTCCTGATTCTGAATCGTCAGATTCCCTGGAATGTTTCCATCCCATTGAACAGCCGGAAAGATTTGCGAAGTCGTTTGATTAACCGTCGTGGAATCATTCTTAAACCACAACGAACCTACCAACCGGCCACCAATCGACAATGTTCCCGCTGCGTCTCCAATCGCTCCAGACCAGTCACCATAAACAGCCACAAGACCACCCGGCCCACCAAAGAACGTCTTCCCTCGAACCGTCGCCGAAAATGCCATAAAGCCTCCTTTAGGCCGTAACCCCGGTTAAGAGTCCGTGCTTTCGACGATTGTTCGTGGTCAGTTCGCCAGCCCAGAACACTTGCGCCACTCTCAAATCCTGGTTCGTCGGTTTACCGAACTCGGAAATCGAGAATAGCCGGTTCTTGTGCTGAACTAATTCCAACGACCCGGAATTCAACATGAAGATATCTCCCGCAATAGCGTTAGAATCAAACGTCCACGTCGCTTCCTTATACTTCAAGTTCGAGAAACCAAGATCACCCATCTTCGTATCCGAAATGCGAACCGCCGGAACGAGAACGGATTCATACGCTTCGTAGCTCGGACGATCCGACAAGATCAAGTCCGCAGGCCCTTGAGGGTTGTTGACGTTGATCTGATTCCAGACCGATCGCATATCCGACAAACCACGCGCCGCGAACGAACCCGACGCCTGAACCACCGACTGCCACCATGCCGACGTTGAACCGTTAATGTCGCCAACAGTCCCCGTGTTATTCACAATCGTCGCCAAGGGAGTAATCGAAGTGCCAACCTGCGTTTGATTCGTTATGCCGGACGCCCAAAGAGCTTTATTGATACCGTCTTTCAAAGACAGCAAAGCCGACTGCTGTTTCGCTTTGACGACATCAATAATCTGGGATTTTCCCATGTTCTGCATTTCGATACGACCCGTCACGGAAATCGACGCCGCCGCTTGTTTCCATTGCCATTGAGCGGTCGTCAATTCGTCTTGAATCGTCGTGTCGATCACATCGTCCGACGCATAGAACGAGAACGTCGAGTTCTTCGCGTAAATCACCGACCGAAGAATGGACGCACCGCCATCAGCAGTCACCCGTTTCTTCATTGCCAACCATGCTAACGCCGGAATTGCCTTGTAGATGTTATCCGCAAGGTCTGGCGACATATTGGAAAAGGTCGTCGCCAAAAGGCTGGTAACGTTACCCGTTCCATATGTAAACAGCACATCGTTCTGAGCCATTTTCTAAGTCTCCTTTAACGTTTTAAGTTCACGTTCATCGCTAGAGGAGTCGATGTGCCATTCTTTAATGGTGTCCACGTAAATCATGTCCTACTCTTGCTTTACTCCCGCAAGACCTCTGTTATTTTTTGACGCGGTATACAACCTTCCTGCCGTCCATCTGCGCTTCGATATTCTTACTCATCGCTTCGTCGAGGGTATCCACATACTGAATCCCTTCATCGCGCGTATTGACGCTCGGTTTTTCTGTCGTTGAATTCTTCTTTTCAGATACAAGTCCCATCGCCGTTCGTTTCCCTTTATTTTCCATAGACAAAGCAACCTGTTTCGCAAGCGTATAGGCTTTTTCCCAGTTCACGCCTTGATTGCTCATCGACGCTTGAGCGGCCAGCTGTAAAAGGCTCGGCGCATTTGGATCATCTTCTCGACCGATGGCGTCTAAATCCTTCGCATCCGGATGAGTCGCCCATAACTTGTTCATTTCATTCTCAGCTCGCAGCATTTGCATCTGCTGTTGTGTCGCCTGAAGCTGAGGACCACCAACTGCCATCACGAGTTTTGTCTGTAATTTCTCAAGAGGCATCGGATCGCCAGCCGACAATGATTGATAGGCTTGAGCCCATTCTTCAGCAGATGCAACCGACTGCGGCGTTGCGGTAGCCTGCGGATTCGTTCGTTTCTGATACCACTCCACAAACTGTGGATCAGCCACGAGCTTTTCAAGAGCTTCCGCCTTAGTGACGTGATCTTTGTACTTTTTACCTTCCGCCTCACGTTCGCGCTGTGCATACGTTTTCGCGGTTTCTTTAAACTTCGTAAGTACCGGGTCAAGAGCCGCCCGTTGTTCAGGGCTGAGCGATACAAACTGAGATTCATCAACCGCAAACGGGTCATTGTCTTGCGTGGTGGTTTCGGTATTCTGTACATCTGTAGGGGCCGTCTCAACGTCCGGCTGTGCTACGGTCGCGTCAATCATATGTCTCCTTTTAGCTTGGGCTTAACTGCGTCGGATTTTTTACCATTACCTCATCGGAATTTGGCTGAGAATCATCCGGTTCAATCCGATCAACCATGAACTTTCCATCCTGAAAATTACCGTATGCTTTTACACACGTCGCATCTTCGCCGACTGCTTTAACTTCTTCTGGGGTCAAAGAAAAACTCCGTGCACTACCAGTCCCTTCGGACTTTGCGCCATACCCCGAAGTCCGAGCCTGACGCAACATATCCGATGGATTCATTATTTACTCGCTTTCGACGTCTTGGGCTCAACCTGCATCTGACCTTCCAAAGAACTCTTAAGAGGGCCTTCCGTCGGTGCTTTATCGGTCTTGTTTAGCATTTGTTTTTCTCCTTAGTGACTCGATCGCGTGGCGCGCCGCAATCGGGTCGTAGTTGTTCGTTCCGTGTCGCCTGTCTCCTGATTCCTGTAACCCATATTTTTTGAGGTAGTACGCTTTCGTCGCCTTGTCGGGACAGAAATGACCCCCGTAGCTTTCGGGATAGTCCGGATGTGACAATCCTTCAAAGTGCATCCCGCCAACTGGGACGTAGCAATCGTGAATGGTGGACGCGGATCGCCGGGAACAAACGTCGCATTCATCCAACGGCTCCCATTGATCGCCAAGCACAGTTCTAACTCGAAATGCGTTTTCATTCCCGCACGTCCGGCACGTGAGAGCCATTCCCGTTCCCCCTTACTCCAGACAACAAATGTTTCAAAACGTCCATCTGCATGCCCTGCTGCGCTTTCTGAACATCCAGTTTTGCTTTTACAACATCCGACTGAACCTTAGCCGCCGTGCCTTGCATCTTCAATTGATGCTCTTGCGCTTTCATTTGAAGTTCGGCTTGTTTTCCCTGAATCTTTGCCTGAGATTCCGCTTGTTTCGCTTTTAGTTTCGCCTGAATTTCCATCATCTTAGGAGGCGGTTGCGGTGGCATTTGGTCGATCATGTCCATAATCATTTCAAGCGAAGGGATACCAATCATCCGCATAAACTCACGACCCATCGCTTTAGCCGGAGGTGAACCTGGAGCAACGCCAAGCGCGGGCATCACCGGGAACAATTTCTCAAACTGTTCAATCTGGGATTCTTTGTCGAGAGGAGCCGTGCTACCGGCCACAATGTCCACGTCTAGTTCGCCCTGAATATCCTCGCGGTTCCAAGTAAACCCAACCTCGCTCGTCTGTGAAATGGGTTGAAGTGCGTTGCCCTGTTGTGCCGTCGGGCGTTTCTGAAGGGCTTGCATCATGTTTCGATTGCCGACAATCTTCGCGACCTTTGGAAGATCGTATTTCTTCTGAAGAATGAAAAGAAGTTTTCTTGCGACTTCCTCTAACGAGTCTTCCATCACATCCAGTTTCTCGTCAGCTCTCCCCTTACCTCCCGCCAACTGCATTCGTAATTCGCCAACCGTCCGCGTCGCCGCTTTGCCTTCCGCTCCACGGTCCATGCTTCCTTGCCCGCAAATGTTTTTCCACATGTCCATACACAAATTCCAAATTCCGTACACATCTTGCTGAACCGGAGCGTAGGGGGGAATAAAGAAATCTTTAGAGGGATCGCCCTGCACTTCAATAATCGCGCCATCTACGTTGTTCTTGAAATTCGTCTTATTCTCATCCGTCATCATACCTGGCTTCACAAAAATCTGACGGTTCCACCGCTTCAGATGGTTTATCATGATGCACATCATCTTCGACAACTCGATAATCTGAGGTTCGTGCGCCGCAATATCGCTCATCGCATAGGGCTCATCGGGAATCGGGTTGAACGAAAATTCAACCAAGGGAAGTTCACCATTCAGGTAATCCGGATAATCAATCTGCCGCAAATACTTCGAGCATCCCGGCGATACCGTCAACACCTTCATGTGATCCAAATCGTAAATTTCCCAACCCGTGACTTTCGTCACATTCGATTGATCCTTGTTCGGCTCTTTCATCGAATCGCCGCCGTCCGGTTTCAAATCGTCGGTATTCTCGTAAATCCCCGAATCTTGAACCGCCCGTAACGGTTTCTCCCACTTAATCGCGCACCACCGCGCCGAGTCCATGGCAGGCCACGTCGCCGAGGGATCAAACACGACATTCTTATAGGGAACGTGATAAGCAAACGCGGACTCGGATTTAATCGTGGTGTTCGTATCGACAATCGAATTTTCCTTGCGCGGACGACCGCGCCTCTTAGGTTCCGGTTCACGGCTTTCGACCGTGCCCGTTTCCATCGTGTATCCCACCTTGATCCAGCCGTGTCCAACAAGTAGGGCATCCCTAAGCGCAAGTTTTCCTTCGCGTTTGAGTTTCAGTTTTTTCCAGGTGTCGTTAATCACGACCTCAGCAATTTTTGCCGAGCCGTCGTCTTCAATTCTTCGGGGAGAAATCGTAATCCATGGATTGTGAAAATAGAGTCTCGCAATTTCGGTTTTTACGTAAGCGTAAACGAGATTAAGGGGAACTAACGGTATCGAAATGGACTGCGCCAGCCAATCCCATTTCCCGCGATACTCGTCAACAAACCGTTTGGAATTCTGGAAAGCGTCCGTCTTATCGCGCCACTCTTGCGCTTTCTTGATCGCCGAAAGCCAGTGATGAACTTCTTGTTTTTCGGAGTCTCCGGAATCAGGAGATTCCGTCGTACCGATCTTCTTCTCGTCGTCGGTGACGTTATCCGTGCCGCCCGTGGTAGATGGTTTAGCCATTTAAATTGATGGGCATAAAAAAAGCGAAAGCAATACAGGGGTGCAGCCCTGCACGGCTTTCGCTTTGTTTACGACCTAGGTATAGAAAGACCTAAACTGCCCTAAGTATACGCCGTATTTCTATTTTGTCAAGCCACGACCCTTAAATCGCGCATAAACTCCTCATACTCCGTGCCCCGTAACCGGTTCTCCATCCGTTTCATCAACGCGCCCATTGTCCCCTCGCGCACTTCCTGCACCGCAACCGTTTCCGTGCCAGGCAATAGTTTGTCGAGAGCAAGACTCAAGCTATCAATCAAGTCGTCGTGCTTCCCTCTAGGAAAACTTAGAAGTTCATCCACGAAATCTGTCATGTCCCGCCGCAATTCGATCAGTCCTTGCTCGAAAAGAGGTTGTAGGCTCCTGATCCGCGCGTTCTTCACTTCGCTCCGTTCCCCGTTCGGGCCGCGCATCTTCTTGATTTCGTCCACCTGAAAGTAGAATTTCTCGTCCCGCTGTTTATTCTGAATGTCCTGCTTAAGCGTCTTGAGCGTAAACGATTCAACCCCGACTCGGATGTAGTGGCCCTGACTCCTCCACTTTCTTACCGTCTCAAAAATCTGGTCCACCAAATCACTGGGCACAACTCTTTTTTTGAAAAAGTCTACCACCCGAATTGTCCCGTCCGGATATTTCCCTGATACGGTTCCTGCGCTATAGTCCGCGTCTCTCCCTAAACTGTGCGCCGGGTCCACGCATAAATAAAGATTCATCGGATGCTTCGTCGTCGGATCGTAGTACCTGATCCACTCGCGCTTGAAATCCGCGTTATCCGGATCAATCGGATTGTTCAAGTATTGCGTCGAAAAATGGTAAAAACTTTTCTTCTTGATGTCTTCCAACTGAGCGTGCGTGAACTTCTCGGGGAATAGTATCGTGCCGTCCGGGTTGTAGCAACTTTTTATGAACAACGACCAGTTTCCGTGTTCCTCATTCTCCTGGATAATCCGCGCATATAAATCATCCTGATGATAGCGAGTGCCGATAACAACAATGCGTCCGTCAGGTTCCAAAAGATCGAACAGCGATAAATAGAAATCGTAGATCTTTTCACGCTGCTCCTTCGTCTGACAATTGTCCGGCACCACAATGTCGTCCGCTAGAATCAGATCGAAGTGTTGACTTGTCAGGGTCTTTTGTACGCCCGCCGCCATTACCGTCGGAGCGACAAGCTGTTTCGTCCTCTGCCGAATCAGTATCTCGTCCTGACTCCACGTCTCCGTCTCAAATTTTCCGAACAGTTTGGATAGGGGTGTCCCGTCACTCAGGTTCCCCCTGATCCACCGCATCATCTTCGCGGAGTTTCCTTCTACCGCATTAACGATAAGTATGCGTATATCAGGATTCTTCAGAATCTCCTGTATCGTCCAACTCTGCGTCACGATGTGACTCTTCAAATGGCCACGGGGCAATTCGATATGAATACGCTTGCCAGCGATCTTCAGAAACCGGGCAAGATCGTCGTGTACCTTGCTCCAATGCGGCGTGCTGAATACGTTCGTGCATAAAATCTTGAGATCCTGCTTTAGCCCTTCCTGCGCTCTCCGGAAAATCTCCTGCTGCTCTTTCGGCGTCATCGGTGCCGTAAACTCCGGATTTCTTCAATCAGCCATTTCAACGTCCGCTCCGCATCGTTCACACTGCTCATTACGTCCATCGCCTTCGCTTCTACAATGCGTAGACGGTCTTCCGTGGTAAGACGTTTCAATCCCATCAGCTCTTCCCGAGCGTCTCTTCAATGTCCCGCGTTATGTCCTGCCTCAGCGCGCGGATGCCCTGGGCAATATCGAGCAAGATGTCCACGAACATCCGTTCCTTCTCGCTGAGTTTTTCGTACTGGTCTTTCGTCATTTGTAACCGCGTTTCCGGGCTTGCGCTAAGGCAATAGCGACGATCTGAGCGTGACTGCGTTTGCGGCTGCCGTGGTGGGTTAATTCGTGAATGTTTTCGCTGATCGTCTTCTGGCTACTGCCGCGTTTTAGGGGCATGGAAACTCCTTTTTGTTTTGCGCGATTTCGGAGAGGGCTAAGTCATGACAAGGGGGAGGGGGTGGGGATTTTTTGTTGAGGGACCAGAACCGCTCGACCATGGATCGAGTTCCCTCTCGCGTCATCGGCGTCGGATCAGCGTCGGGCGCGATATTGATAACAATACGATTCATATCTATATTTAGATCAA
>JAAOEI010000956.1_pt1 | contig 10829 bp, 5 predicted proteins | sample 7059261 | NCBI WGS metagenome assembly JAAOEI01 (sample SAMN14008812, study PRJNA610033) | viral metagenome | isolation source: viral particles filtered from seawater | place: China: Hangzhou Bay, Yangshan Deep Water Harbour | collected 2017-10-31
CCACCTCCGTTGTTGCCAGAACCTCCACCGCCGCCACCTACTATCGTAACACGAACTTTAGTTATACCAACAGGAATGGTCCATGTTGCAGATGTGCCCGATGTTTTTACATCCATCGTTGGTATAGGTGAAGAAGATACACTAACATTAGCTGCGTAAGTAATACGACCAGCACCATCAATCGTAACTGCTGCAACATTACTTGAACCACCATAGTTACCAGCAGTAACGCCGGTGAATGACATATTATTTGAACCAACAGAATAGTAACCAATGTTGTTACCACTTACTACATTTGACGTTAGTAGGTTACCTGTAATTGATCCAACCGCAATCAAGTTTCCTGTGATTTGACCTTCAACGATATTATTTGCACGAATGATATTGGATGCAAGAGTATTTCCTGTAACAGCACCAATACCAATATTGTTACTGCTGACTGCACCAACTCCAATGTTATTTCCACTTATAGACGATGTGCCCATAATATTACCTGTTATGGTAATACCAGAATAGTTTATGTTGTTACCACTTACTGCGCCAGCACCAATGTTGTTACCGCTGATTGCACCTAAACCAATATTATTACTGCTTACTGCTCCTGTTCCTAGTTTATCTCCAGATACAGAACCTGCACCTAATTTTGTGTTTGTTACTGCACCAGTTGCAATTTTAGATTCAGTTACTGAACCTGCCTGTAGTTGTGCTTCAGTAACCAAATTATACGCAACAAGTCTTTCGTAATTATAACGAACTACAATGTTGTTTGTGCCTGCTGGTGGCGCAGAAGTAAATGATATGTTTGAAGTACCAGAACTATTGATTGCAATAGTGTAGGCAGAAATTGGATCTTGAATTACATTTTCTACTATAGCAATAACATCATTTGCACCAGCAATTCTACGAGTTAAAACAAAATCAGTTGTCGATGCATCACCATTATAGCTATCAAAACCAGAAGCAAAGCTATAATTTTCGGGCGTATTACCAAGGTATGACATTAGGTTATCTCCAGAACGGAAGTAATAACATCAGCAGCTGAAGATGAGGAAACATTGACTTGAAGATAATCATTAGCTTCAAGAACAAGTTTTTGATCGCCGCCAATTGGAACTAATGAACCGCCTGGTGCAATTGTAGCACCATTAACCAAATATACATTTGGCGATGCAGCACCAGAACAAGTTAAAATAACATTAGCTGTAATGGGTGATGCCGTAATATTGGCAATCGTCATACCAATTACCGTTGCTTGAACACCAGATGCAGCACTATAGGCGTTTTGTGCTGTTGTTCCGGCAGCTTTTAATACATAATTTTTAAAAGTATTCGCCATGATTTCCCTTGATTACGTTTTATTTATTCTTAACCTAAAGCAATTGCAAAAGCAAGAGCGTTATCTACAGAACTATTTGCAGCAGCAAAAGCACCATTTGCATAGATTGCAGCAGAATTTGCTGTATCATATGAAGTGTTTGCTCTATTACCTGACTGACCTGCCAAATTGATTACATTAGCAGTATTAAAATTACCATATGTTGATGTAACATTTGCAAGAGTGGTGTTTCCTGCAACGGTTAAATTTACACCAACATTAATTGAACCGTTTGCTTCTAGATCATCAAAACCAATAGAATCTAATACTATGTTGCCACTTACAGTAAGATTACCAGTAATAGTTACATTATTTGAAACTTCAATATTTGTGTTAGCATAGAATGTCGAACTCACACCACCATCGGTCAAAGAATTCATCTTTGAGATTAAAGATTGTGTTCCTCCTAACCACTGGCTGAAGGTATTCGATGTTGCTAATTGATCTATAATTGCCATTATACTTTCCGTTGAGCGAGTTCAAGTAATAGAGATTTGATTTCTTGCATATCATTTTCTAAATTGGCAAGACGATTCTTCATCTCATTCTTTTCATTCATTTCTTTTTTAGCAAATTCTTTTTGTTTAAGATATTCCTCTAAAGCTTTTCTGTCTGTATTTAGAATCGCTTTAGAGTATCTATCTCGGACTAAATTTTCATGTCCTTCTACTTTAAGTGTATCCATTATCCTGCCGGTGTAGCAATTGCTCTAAAGTCACGAACTTTAGGTACATCAGTTGGATCAGTTCCTACCATTACAATCTTAATGGCAAATGTTCTGAAACTCTTAAATGCTGTAGTACCTGAAACATATGATATAGAATTGTTTGCAACATTGTTAACACCTGGAGCAAAAGTCATTTCTCTATAGTCATTTGCATTAGTAGAAACAAAATTTACATTGGTATCAACTTGTGTCAATAGTTGATAGTTATTATCATCAAAGGCTGCTGGGTCTGAATCAGATAGTAACTTAGCATAGACATAGATGTTTCCAGTAGATGGTTTGTATACGGTTAGGTAAACACGAAGGTCACCTGATTCGAAACCATCAGCAAGAACAACCTTACGGGTAATGTAACGAGCACCTGCATTACCGCCAGATTTCTTGTCTTCACCATTATATGTTACAGTAGCAGAACCACTTCCAATTGTTACTGTTGGCGAAACTGTATATCCAGAACCACCATCGTTTGTCAGATAGATGGCATCAATCACACCAGCAGCAGTAACATTTGCTCTTGCTGTTGCACCGGATCCATTACCGTTTGTGATAGTTACAGTTGGTGGGCTACCAGAACTATAACCTGACCCACCATTTGTGACGATGAACCCTGTATTGGATAGTGGTAGATTATTGATAATATTTTCACGAACAATTACACCCATTCTTGTAGAATCAATCATAGGCGATATTGCAGCATCTGTTGTTGACATTGTTGCCTGAACAACAAACGATTCTGTGGTTGCAATAGAACCTGAAATGCTTACTTCAGAATTTGAGTTTGATGGAACCCAAGGAAGTCTAATATTGGTTCCACCGTTTGTTGTTGTCAATACTCTACGGCCAGAACCATCATTCATTGTATATGTAGAAGAAGGTGTTATTGACTTGTAACCAGCTAAACCGCCTGTTGCATTTACGATAGAGTTAAATTTATAGTTAACGCTTGTTGATGGAATTACCATGTCACCAACAACCAAGTTAGCAACATCGTAGACAGTATTTGCCTGTGGAGTTACCATCTTGAAGGTTGCAGTTGCGCTTGTTGTGGAGAAGTCACTTCTATACATGGCAAAAGTCATCGCACTCTTAGGTTCTGGAACCCATGTGCTACCATTTTGTGACAAGAATAATAGACCACCATAAGGAACTGGTGATATCTTTTCATTTGTTGAAAAATCTTGGTCACCACCTGTCGCGGCATAAATCTTGTAATCTAGGCAGTTACTTAGTAAGCAGAATGAATGCTCACCAGGTTGAACATATACTGGACTTTCAAATACAAATTCTGTATACTTTGTATCATCTGTTAAATCTGGTTTTCCATCGGCAACAACTTTTATTCTATCTGGAGTTAATGTAACTGTAGCATAAGGATAGATTGTTGAGTAAGATGGGTAACCATTTACTGTAGGACGAATCTGTAGTGTTACGGGAACAGTATCAGATTTAGTTTCAAAGCACAAACGAACACGATCAATGTATACACCATTTTGATAAGTTGCTGGTGATACCAAGAAAGTTTGAGCTAATGGATCAATCCATCCTGTAACTCTCTGCGATGTTGTTTGTGTTGTGGTTGTAACAACCTGTTCTGACTTTGCAGCCACTCTTTGTGTTGTAGGTACAGTAGCAGAAATTACGGTATCTTGTAATGTTCCTAATAGACCTTGAGCAAAGAAAGATGCGTCTCCATTTGTTGATGAAGAACCAACATCGTTAGTGCTATTGTTAATCAGTCTGAATTTCTTCTCACCAATTCTAAAGGTTGATGCAGGAATAAAGTAGATACCAGCAACATCACCCGATTCATTTGTTGTTGGGCGACCAATTGTGTATATTGAATTAGCATCAGGAACAGTTGTCCAGTTTGATGAAATTCTTGCGGTTCTTGTTGCTGCACTATAGGCATTAATCGTTCTTTGTTGACCAGCACCAGTACCTGAAACGATAAAAATGGTTGACAGATTAGCAGTATTTGCGTATAATGGTTCTAAGTTAGAACCGGAAGCATCTAAGCGCAGAATGATGTTTGATACGTTTGCACCAGCAGCATTACCACTATAGTGTTCATACCCTTTAATTCTAATTGTTGTTGATGATGTAGAACCAATCAAGTTTGCATTTGTAACAGAACCAATTGCAGTATTTGGATTAACAGATACAACAAATGCTTCGTTGTTAGATGTTTTAACAACGACACCTGTGGCAATATTGGTTCCACTGGTCATATTTCTAACAACGATTGATTCTTGAACACCAGTATTAGCAAAATATCCTAAGTTATTTCCAGAAAGAATAAATTTATTGCTACGAGAAACATATTTGTCAACGAGAGTGTTATCGAAGAATGGGTATAGTGTTTGATATGGTTCAAAATCTGAACCAGTAAACAATACGCCAATATTTCTCATGTATGGAATTACAGAAACATCAATTAATCTGTCACCAATTTTTTGTTGAATTGTTTGTGGAACAACCTTTGTTGCCACTCCAGTCTTCAAAACTTTAGATGAATTTACTGTTGTTGTCAATACATCTTGATATATTGGTCTATTACCACTACCACCAGAATCATATTCAGAACCAACGTCTTGTGAAGAAGTTTGTGTTCCTAAGAATATGGTTTCTGTTGCATCCCATTGATATGCTATAGCATTGTTTGCAATTAGTGCCCAAGCATCTTTATCGCCCTCAACATTAACAAGAACATCAGCTTGACGAGTAGTATCTAACCAGGTATCTGATTTTGGATTTAACTCGATTTTACCCAAGTAATTTACTACACCATATGGGTTAACATTAACAGTTTTCGATGCTTTGCCTTGTTCTATGAAAGCAACAGGAGTAGAAGGAAGTGTTACAAAAGGTCCTCTAGCAACAGCAGTAGAATTTGAAGAATCAAATAGCAGACTGTAAGTTGCAATGTTATATGTTGGACGAACTTCTTTTCTGGTTGTATCAATAGATGATTTGAAATCTAATTTGGTTACATCAGATACTGATTGACCAGTAAATGAATCAACCAAGATACCATTCTTGAATCTTGGTATATTGGTGCTATCTCTGATAGTCAAATCTTGTTTGTTCAGAGCTTCTAGTTCTAGTAGAGAAAGAGAAGTGTAGTATTCTAGATTTTCTACTCTCTTTTCAATACCACCAATATCACGCATTGTGTAGCGTTTGTTATTTACATATGATACTTTAGTATTTGAAGAATTCAACAAATATGGATCATGCGACAATCTATACAAGGTCATTGAACCTTGCTTGTCTTCAGGTTCTTTTGCATTTAACGATGAGACACCTTGAACAACCTCAAAAGTCTTATTTTTGTTCAATACGACTTTATCTTTTCTTGGTAGATAATATTGGTAACTCAATATAATATCTGAACCATTCTCTGGTATTTTAGGTGCAGAATCAAATGATACAGTATTAGCTGTTGATGTTGTAGCATTAGCACGAACTGGACGGAAATCTAAACTGTCGCGCAATTCATATTTTGTACCAGTATCATCAACATAAGCAGGAATATTTTCGTAAGAGTATCCACCATTGGTGTATGAATTTAAGGTAAAGTATCCACCACCAGTTGACGAAAAGTGGTTGAATTTGACCACAAGAGGACCAGTTGGAGCAGGATAACCTGCCTTCAATTTGATAGCTGCGTGGTCATAGAACGAATCTCTTTGACCATCATACAATGTATAACGAGAGGTTACATTAGTTGCTGTTGCTTCATTAGCTACAGAAATATCTGAACCATTAAAATCTAGAACAGAAACTAAACCAATAACATCAGAGGTGAATAGTGATTGTGGTGTCTCTGGTGATTTAACAACCGTATTTGCTGCAATTTGGATTTGTCCTTGATCTGGAAACAAATAGGTTGAATTGTTAGCAAATAGATTTATACCACCTGGAGCAATACCAAAAATCTGAATGTCGGTATTTGCTGCTTTATAAGTTTTTAATTTCTCATTTGAACCTGTAACGGTAATTGTAGCTATTATGTTAGCTGTCATACCAGTAGAATTGGTTACGGTCAGTTGGTTACCAGAAATGCCTGTAACATTTGAACTTGGAACAACATCGCCTTTTTTGAAAACACCACCAGCAGAGGTACAAACAATTTCATAATTCTGTGCAATAATGCTACTTGTTGTTCCAGTATATGCTAAACTCTCACCTGTGCCGAGAGTAAGAGCCGGTGAAGTTGTTCCAGTAAATACTTGAGATTCATATAGTTTTCTATATGAGTATTGCATATTTGAAATAGAACCATTAGCAATAAAACTTTGACCTAATGGGAAAACCAATCTCTCAGAACCACTATCAGAAATAAAGGTGTCATTATAGACAGATGATTCATCTCTAGATTTACCGTCAATGTTCAATGCAGATGTAGCACCAGTACCTGCTGAATTAGCGATAAAGAATGAACGAGAATCGTTGAATTCAAAATCAATGGCCCAAGTTGATTGCACGTTTACATTCGCTGCAAAAGGCATATCTACTAAAATTGTTTGTGTTGCACCATTGAAGTTGGTAATTGTTCTTGCAAGTTCACCGGCACCAGGACCAGCAGTGATTCTAAACTTAGCGCCTCTGTATGCATTATCTACATTCGAATAAATCAAATTGGTAAGTGTATTAGATATTTGAATGTAAGAAGTGTTTGTCGCAGATATAACAGTATTAACATTACCGCCATATATTGAACCAACATTAATATCAGTCAAAAATGCTTTGTAGGTGTAGCTTGCTGAATTCTGGATATTTGATGATGAATCGTATGAGATTGACTTGATACGAACATTACCAATTCTTGTGTTGGCTCTTGTCAACGAAGAAGAAAGGTTAATTGATGCATTTGGTACACAATGTATTTCTACAGTATCAAGACTATTAATAGGCAAAGTATTAAATGCTGTGTTACCGTAAACATAGTATCCATAGTCAGCAGTAATATTTTTGCTAGTTACATTTTCTGTTGCTCTTGGTTTGGCAACAGTAATTTTTGTTGGGTAAATAGATTCAAATTCGTATCCATAGACATATGCTTTACCGGGTGAAAGAATAATGTCTAAGTTTGCGGTGTTAGATGAATTGGTTTCAAGTGCCAAATTAAATGGACGAACAGTATAGTTACCTGATTCATCAAAGGTACGGCGAGCCAATGTATCTTCTAGAACAGCATACAATGGAGTATTATTAAATTTTGTTAGAACACCGTCTTGAACTCTTGCTACCTCAATAAATTTAACAGTATCGTTTGAGGTTAAACTTCTTGTGCTTAGCGTCAATTCAATTTTATATCTGTCTGCACCAGGTGCCTGATAGTTTGATGCATTCTGTGCAGGATCAAGCAATGATGTATCAGAGGTATACTTTACAATAGATTCGTCTACTTGAAATCCAATTTTAGCACTACCATTTTGAGCATATTTTGATACAGCTACAGTTTGCGAATCAACCTTAATGAAGAAACCGCCATAGTAATAAACACCATCAGCTACAGAAAAAGTTTGTCCTGTTCCTGTACCTGAAGTAGAAATATTTGCATATGATGGAGTATTAACTGTAGAAGCATTGTAGGTAATAATTGTATCACCATCAGCAAATGTTCCAAAAATTGGATTTACTAATAGTGTTTGAGGTTCACCTGTTACCGAATCAGATTCGAAAACTTTTATAACTTGTGCTTTTTTGGTAGGTGTTTGAATGTTATCAACAATTATTTGATTCTCAAAATCACCAATAGTAACAGAACTACCTGCATATGTTGTCGCAACATTGATATAAGATGTATTTTGGAATACTAATTGTCCACCAGTAACAACAGAACCATCTTCAAAAACATGGTCACCAAAACGAGATACTTGCTTTTGAAGGATAGTTTGTAGTTGTGTTAATTCGCGGGCTTGAACAGCATAGCCTGGTTTAAACAACATTCTAAGGAATTTTTTATCTTCCTCAAAGTCATCGTAATACGGATTAGTGTTAAAATTGGTATCAAGTGCCATTTTTTACCTTTAAAAGCTTACAGTCAGTTTTATGTTTTCTGCTTGCCCGTCTGCGCGGGTTGTTACGGTGTCATTTTCAATATATAGAATGTCGCCAGAATATGGTTCAAAAGTAGGATCCAGAACTGATGTTACCGTTCTCGCCACACCAGAAGTTACTCCAAAAAGTTGTTCACCTACTCTGAAAGTGCCTCTAACTTTAGTCAATCTAACAGTTGTATTGTCGTTGCTTATAGCATTTAAGTAACCATAAGCAAAAGCATTATTGGCCGAACTTCCTTGATAAACATACTCATTTATCGAATATGATGGGCCATTTATTATTTGAAGATTATGAGTTTGTGAGATTACACTATTAGCATCTACAGAATTTACTGGAGAAGTATTGCCATATTTATGTGGCTCTCTCAAGATACCTATCTGTCTAAACGATGTGGCTACAGAAATTAAACCGTCTTCTGTCGAATCTATCTCACCAATTCTTACTGCAACCATTACATTATTTGCATTCAATTCTTTAGCTGGATTGTAAGCGTGCCCATATTTTGGCGATAGAATTGCTCTAGCATTTGCTCCAGAACCAGAACCATAAATGTAAACATTGGCACGGCTGTAATTTGTTCCAACAACTGTTACATTAATTTTTGCAATGTTGGCTTCTGCATTTCCAACATTAATGTCTGTATTGGAGAAAACTCCATTTGCAACGAAACCTATTCCATCTCCATCAACATATACTCTTGTGGTTATGGTGTAACTGTTGGCATTTCCACCAACAGCATTCGTATCGGTAGACAAAGTAATAAGACCATTTGCTGTAATGGCTTCAGTAATATAAGTCTCTGATGGAATACCCACACCAGAAATAGACATATTTGATATATTAGCTAAAGAATTTACATGAAGCCATGCCAAAACATTTGATGTATTTGACAACTGAATAGTTTTTTGACCAGAACTGAAAGAAGAAAATTTGACATTGGTCGCTTGTCTATAATTTGATCCATTGGTTGTCATAACAATGGTTGACAATTCACCATCTACAACACCAAGAGTGCTAACACCATAGTCTAAAGCATTTGCGGAGGTTGGTGCTGGAATCCAAGAGTCGGTTAAAAACTTGTTCGATGGTTGAACGGTAAACATATACTTCCATATGTAGCCATCAGAACCAGAAAGTGTACCGTTGGAAGACACATAATCGTGCGTTGGTTTTATCGTAGAATTTGCCGATGAATTGTTTGCGAGACATTTGTAAACCCTTCTCTCGGGTGTTATGACATACATGGGCTTCAAATTCATTGTTGTATTTGCAGACAACAAAGTAGGAATAGAAGAAGTATCATCATACTGACGATATTTTGTGTTTGCTGTCCAATCAACCCTTGGAATAACTAACTCTACATCGTTTCCAGTTATTCTTTTCGCGGCGTACATATTGTCCCAGGCCTGTTTCTCATCTACGATTGTATCTGATAGTCCTGTCGGAGAAGCTTCGTTGGCATATGGAACATGATTTCCAATGAAAACATAACCTACGGTAGGCTGAGGTTCGGAGAACGATTCTTTAAATTGTTCTGCGTTATTAAATTGTAATTTTCTTGTAGTGATAGTAGTCATGGGTATTATTTATGTGTTTGCCACAACAATTATAGTTTGGCTATTAACAGTATTGGAGAATGCTGATGAAACTCTTAGCACAGTATTAGAAATAATGTTACTAATCAAGCGAATCTCTCCATTCACAGATATATTAGACCTTGGATTACCTGTTCCAATACTGATTGTATTACCATTGGCGATGTTGAATTTGGTGCCTGTTCCTATGACATAAATTGAAGAATTCAAATTCACAGTTCCAGACAATGTTACAGCAATATTGGTAGAAATATTGGAATCACCAACGAGAATGTTGGACTCTCGGTTAAAGTCGGCGTAGTTTATAAAACCAGCTGGATGCAAGAGATTCTTCAGTATCTGTTTGTATTTGCTAAATTCTGTAACGGAAGATGTGACATAAGAATAGTCGGTGTAGTAATCTTTTCCAGCTAATCTTCTTTCAACGGAAGATAGTATAGAATCTGAGGTAGTCCAACGACCTGGAAGACTTGTATAAGCGTCACCCAAAATAGCATTTGCTCTTGCCAAACCATCTCCGTGAGCACTCAAATCTACTTGAGGAATATATTCGTATCCTGATCCACCTGAAGTCAAACTAATTTTCGTAATTGCTCCAACAACCGAGTTTGTATTACCTGTTAGTTTTTCACCATTTCCCATCAGAGAAGTAATTGCTACGGTGGCTCCAGAACCTCCACTTACAGTTGAAACTGATACTGGTGGAAAACTATCTTGCGTGTAATTTACTCCACCTAATTGATTTCTGTTATAGTTTCCAAGTTTTCTACTGCTTGTTGTTGTGGTTCCATCAATAAAACTGAACGCAACATTAACTGCTGCCGATGTATCGCTAGTGAGAGTACCAATGTATCTTGATTGGCCAGCAACTTGTATCATATCGCCCAATTGAAGGTCAGATAAAAATGTTGTTCCTGTGCCAGTAATTGTGGTGCTATTATTTGTTATTGAAACTGTTCCTGCAATATGGGCTGGCCCAATGTTAACTGTCAATATTGAACCTATGGCATTTACTGTTGCGACATACGCGGCCGCATCAATACCATATGTTCCCGAAGGATTT
>JAAOEI010000957.1_pt1 | contig 10826 bp, 12 predicted proteins | sample 7059261 | NCBI WGS metagenome assembly JAAOEI01 (sample SAMN14008812, study PRJNA610033) | viral metagenome | isolation source: viral particles filtered from seawater | place: China: Hangzhou Bay, Yangshan Deep Water Harbour | collected 2017-10-31
CCACCATCAAACGGAACAGTCAGATTAGAATCCAAATATAAATTAGTTACAACAATTGGATTATTTGTATTAGAGTAAACAACAGTAGGATAATAATAAGTGTTAGTACATGCATCACTATCACTACCATAACCTTGCGGTCCTATTACATACGCATAAGATGTTACAGGTGGTGTTGGGTTAAAACCTTCTACCGAACCTGAAAGACCTGTACCTTGCAATAGTATTAGTGGTGAAGAAGCTAATGTTGTTTTAACTTCAAACTTACCTTGTGAAAAGAAGTTTTGTTGGTCTACATAGTATTGTTTACCATATTCTCTATTAGCAGCTTTACTAAATTGTTGAGATATATAATCAGTATCTAACTGGTCACCAAAGTTTAATTCATTTACAGCTAAGTTGTTTGCTGGAATTACTTCAATCTTCTCATCTAAGTTAATATATTTGTTGAAATTCTTAATGTTTCCATCTTTATACCAATTGTTAAATGTTTCAACAATAAATTGATTTTTTACAGTTTTAGATGGATATATTACTAAATTGTATTTCTTTTGTACACCTTTAATAAAATCAATTAATTTAATACCATTAGTCCCAAATGGCATATTAGTTGGAATATCTATAACTCTATTATCAGCTGCATTTACAACTTTTGTTATTTCTAATTTAGATTTTGGTTTACCATCCGGGTCCATAACAAATGTAAAGTTATTATATGGAGCAGCAAAAATATCATCCCAATATATTTTAAAATTATACCAACCTGGACCAATATAAGCTGTGTTAAATGCTGTTGATATTTCGTATGTTTTGTTTTGTCCATTAGCACCTTCAGCAAACATTGCGTTTGTATTGTTTGTAAAGAAATTATTAAAAGTTACCAAAGTTGTATCAGAATCAATTCCTGTTGAGCCTGTTGGAGATAGTCTTAAATTTATTTGTGGTCCTCCTAATGAGCCTGAAAGTTTGACACTAAGAGTTAAGTTACCTCTTAATGATGATGATACAGGAAGATAGTATGCTAATCCTTCACCAATAGAATTAGATGGGTCTTTTTGTACGTTATACCAAGGAAGGATTGTATTTGTTGCTTGTGGAACAAGCTTATCAGTTTGTCCACTAGCTGATATTGGTGAAATAGTTACTACACCCAATCCTTCTAAATCAGTACCTGCATAAAGAGGATACTTTAATGCTCTATTTGCAACTAAGTATATATCGTTTAAATGTGGTTCATTGAAGAAAGAGCCTGTATATGTGTATCCAGCATATTCAAATATCTTATCCCAAACTGCTTTCATACGAATAGCTGGTTTGAAATCTAATACACCTAATGCTCCTTCGTTATCATCAATACCAAAGAAAGCATCACCACCTGTATATTGTAATTTAGAACCATACTCTGCTAATGGATAAACTATATCACCATTAAATAATTGTCCAGCCCAACTTTGTGAAATGTTTGTGAACGAAGATGTATGATTGTATTCTTGTAAATTTGTTAATTGTGTAAGGAATGTATTATTAAGTGTTTTACCAAAAGAAGCAAGAGCACCAAATATAGTTACTTCATAAGAATCAATAAACTTATTTGCAATTATGTTTACTTTGTTTAATTGTAAATAACCCTGTGCTAAATACAATCCATCAAAATCCAAATAGCATGGAACTTTGATGTTAGTAGCGAATGTATCAGGGTTAAATACTGATATATCATAAACGTGTTCAAAGAAAGCATTATTCTTTTTAGTTCCAGGTAGAGTAATTTGTCTTGTGAAATCAGTTGGTAATACGCCCAAGTCAAATAGACCAGTAACATTATCTGATAATTTAATTTCCTCATCAGCAAATAGGTCTAATATTTCTCCATTTGCAACTAATTTAAAAATAAAACCTTGTGTACTAACTATTGCCATTAGATTATTAATTTATATGCTTGTCCCCAATCAAAATCAAATTGATATTGAACTAATTTATCATTTACTCCTGTTTTAAATACAATTGAATCTGTTCTGATTGTAATCGGTCTTACAATTTCTTGTGTTGAAGTTTCTTCATATATCCAATAAATTTCATCAGAAACCATTAGTTGTTTTAGAATATCATTATATGAATCATCTAAATAATCTGAATTTACACTTAGAGTTTGTTTACTATCTGATAAATAATTTAATGTAGAACTATCATAATTGTTATATGAAAGTGATGTACCTTGCCAAGAACCCAGCTGAGGCTGGTATGTTCTCTTAGTAGATTGGAAACCCTGACGATTTACTAAATAGAAATTATAGTAATCAAATTGTCCATATCTGTTTTTCCATTTGATTCTGATGTTTGGATACTTTTGTTGACAAACCTGCGTAAAATCAATTGCAGTACCTAATGCAACACTTGCTGAGTATGGTTGAATACTGAAGTTAGTTGTAAGTGTACTCAACGGGAAATCAACGCAATTCGTTCCTATTGGGAAGTATTGAACTTGTTGAGATGATGAAATACTGCCACTCAAAATAATTTGTCCAGTACCTAAAGAACCAGAATAAACTATTCTTGTAGGTTGTGTACCACCTGTTGTCCCTACATATGCACTCATCCAACCCGATGTACCCGTTAAAAATGATTGTGACACGGGTCCATCACTCATTATCGGCCAATGTGGAGTTTTAGAATATATTTGTTGATTGATTGGTTCTTGGAAAATTCCATATCCATCCAATGCTTTATATACTCCACTTCCAACTATTGATGAAGATACAGTTGTACCTGTTGTTGATGGGAAGTTCCAATAGAAATCACATTTAAGATATTTTACATTTGAATGATTAGCAAATGCTGTATCAGTAAGTGTTGAATTCATAATACGGCTCACATCAAACATACCTACCAAACTTTCATTCGGATATTTGGTAAGAACATATTGTGGTGTAGAACCTGATGCAGCTTCACTTCCTGTCCAATAATAAAGGTTACAATAATATTGGAATGAAGCAGATAGTACTGCCTGTGTGTTTTCAGCAACTGTAAAAACTATTGGTGATTGTGCCAATGATGCTGAAGCTGGATATTGTGTAATGCTTAGTGACATTCTTTAAATCTTTATCATTTAACCAACAAAAACCAATTTGTATTGGATGGTTATCTAGCTCTTCTTTCCGCATTTAAATTACGAAAAGCTCTATCTAATCCTATTTTAATCACAGGTAAGAAATCTTTTTCCATATATCCACCTATGTAAGCATCTATTGTTTTCTTCAATAATGGGTCATTAGCTGCTTTCTCAGCAAATGGTCTTGGTTTACCTGCTCCAACGCCTGTACCATTTCCCCATTCTACCCACTTACCATACTCTGCACCCGGAGGAGCAAATTGTAAGGATATATTAAAAGATTTTTGTGGTATTTTAAACTTAGTAGCTGAACGTGCCTGTCTTTGTGTAATCATACGATTAGGTTGATTGTATGAACCAACCTTTCTATATAGATTACCAGTTTTGAACGCAGGTTTCCAAGGCCCACTCACCATATAGAGTTGTGCTAAGGATGCAAATGTTCTGGCTACTTGTTCTAATTCTTTCATTATTCAGGTAATAAATTGTATAAGCATCTAGGTCTATCGTTATGAGTAGTTAATTCAAACGTAGCTACCCATCCACCTAATCCGTTATCAAAACGGTCTTTAAATGCTTCACAACTTATTGCACCATCAATATCAAAGTTTGTAGTTGCGTATTGTGTGTAGGAAAGTAAATCATTAAGAATACTCAACGTATTTGCATGAATATCAACGGTATCATCAGTTCCAAAATATGGAATTGATTGTTTGTTGTAAGCACCCACAGACTCGTTATTTTTTAATTTAATTTTATCTGCAACTGTCAACTGACACGTATATCTTGTCAATGAGTCTTCAAATGTTGCATTAGTAATTAAAATATTTCCTAATGGATATGCTGGAAATTCTTTATCATCTATTTCAAATACATCACCCTGCGTTACAGTTTGTATTGCTGGATGATTACTCATAATAGTTTTAAAGTAATCCAAAACATTATAGTACAACGAATAGTTAGTACCTGTATTATTTACAACTTGTAATCCCATAGTTTTTATAGTTGAATTCCACCAAAATATTGGTTAGTAAAATCAGGATAAACCTGTGTAAGATTACCAACACTTTCAAGGTATTGAGGAATTTGGTTAGAATATGATATTAAATAGTTTTGTAAACGAGTTGCATAGAAATCAGCTGAGTTTAGAGCTTTTTGTAAAAGATAATCTATCTCATTCTTACCAGGTGAAACTGATTGTTCTGATAAATGCTTTACAGCACCTTCAGATTTAAATTGCACACTAGAGAATGGGATGTATTCAACGCATGCATACCATATTAGTGTAGGTTTGATATGGTCATTCATTAGGTCTTGATAATAAGCATTTAATGAACCATATGTACCTGCTTCTATTTGAGCTTGAATGTAATCAAATAGTACAGTACCTAAAAGGTTTAACATATATTTGTCCTGTGCAGTTCTTACACATGGTACGAGTCTATCTGCATCAATTGCACCCTGTAATGGTGAATTCTTAATTATATCATTTCTACTTACGAATAAAGCGTACGCCATATCTTTTATAATTTATAGGTTACAAAGTTTTTGCTGAAATTAGGATTACTTCTTGCAAAATCCGTTATTTTTTCAGCTTCTATATTTTCATCAATTGCTCCTTCATCTTCAATTTCAGCAGGATTCTCAGCCTGTTCATTAATATCATCTTGCACTTGCTCAGTTGTTTGTCCTGTTTCTTCTGCAGTTGTAGAAAGAATTACTAATGGAGTTAATTGTTCAAAGTATAACTCTGATTCAGAATATCCACCCAAATCTAAAGCAGTTGCTAAGAAGTTAATCACTAAGTTTTGGAATGGAGTTATTGTCATTGTTTGTAGGATTGAATATGCTGTTTTCATCTCCTCTGATTGAGAACTAAAACCATTAGCTTGTGTACGAATACCAAATAGTAATGGTGATGTAATTCTGTGTCCAACTAAGATTCTATCCTGTGCATATTCAGAAACGTATTTGTATTTGTCATGCAGATTATCAATATTAATTGTATCAATAGTTGGTCTTCTATCTGCATCATCGTTGAATGAAATCATAAATCTACCAGCATTTCTAGTGCCTGTAAATTTACTTTCAATCATACTTTCTATTGTTTGTCTTTCTTCAGGAGCTGGAATACCATTATTCATATTAATCATTACCAACGGCATAAATCCATTCTCAATATTATTTAGATGTAAATTACTCAATTCAGCCTCTACATAAGAGAACTGCAAAGCAGAAATCCAATCAGGCAAAGAATAATAATATTTGCCAGGAGAATAATTTTTAATATAAAGGAGTTCCATCTTTTCATTTGATGTTCCGAAAGCTGGAATCTTTTTCTTATGTCTTTGTGCTTTTTGGTCAGCCCAATCAGTACAATAATAATAGTTTTCAATTTTTGGATTATCATATATTTTCTCAGCACGAATGTTTTGTACAGGAACGTGATAGAATTTCTTAACCTTAGTATGTGAATCATCCCAATATACTTGGAAACAACCATTACCATAAAGTTTTAAATCAAATATTACTCTTTTAATTTCTTCCTGTGGAATTAGTGTATCTAAAACAGCTTGAAACGTTTCACTCTTAGAGTATAAACCTTTACCATAGATTAAATCAGCAATACCTTCAACACAAGCTGCATTAGTTGTTGATGTTGTATAAGCATCCGTAATGTTTTGAAAATAATCATCAGGTCCAATAATACCAACAGGCACCCAATGGTAGCGTGTTTTAGTATCTTCTACTACAATAGGAATTTCCTGAGATGTAAGGTTTACTACTGAGAAATTTTGTTTTTCTTTCATATTAGTCCATTATTATGTATTCGTTATCGGTTAAGTTAGATTTATATCTTTCCTCAACACCCAATTGTGCTTGATATGCTGGTTTATCTATTGATTGAGAAGCAAATACTGAAATAGAACCATGCCATATGGATGATGTTGTATCAGTAATTGATGCTCTATATTGGTCACCTGTACTTGCACTTACTATTGATGCTGTCCAATTAAGGATTCCCTCATATGCATCGTATGTGTATGGTGATATTGAAGATGATGTATTCTCCAATGTCAGCATGTTCTGCAAGTTGAGAGTAAGTGTGGATGAACCAGTTGGTGCTACTCTAAATGAGTAATAATTGCTTCCAGATATGTAATAAGCTAGCATTATCTTGTCTTTACATTGTTTTTATCTATACATTTAACAATCTAATATACAAATATAGTGAAATAAAAAAGGGGAAGCCCTGCTTCCCCTTAATATTTTTAGTGTTATTTGAATTAGTTAGTACCCTTAACAATTGTTGGTGGGTTACTCACAGCTCCAAATGGATTACCATATGTTGAACCTGATACGAAAGGTGCTGGATATTGTTCTTGTCCAGTGAAGGTAATTGAATAACCATAAAGGTCACCCATTCCTGCTCCTGTTTGTAAGTTTCCAGCTGTTAAATCACAACCTTCTCTTGCACCAGCTATCAATGTATCACCAGCCATAGTATGAACGAAGATGATTGGTCTTCCCCATGCCATAAGTTTCAATTGAGTGGTCATCTCATTTGTGAGTTTCTTCAAGTTTAACACTAACTCCTGATTAAAGAACGTAGTACCGTTTTCTCTGCTTGAGTTTACAGTTTCAGTATATGCTGAAGTTCCCTTCAATTCATATTCATACACTGTCAATCCAGCAGGCAAAGAAGGAACTAATGCATCAGAATCTGCTGCAATAGCTGCAAGTGAACCAGTATAGTTTAAGAAATAAACTGCCTGAATACCACCTACACTCTCTTTACAAACTTCATTACGTCCTGCGGTTAAGTTACAGCTCATAATTTTTTAATTTTAATTTTTGTTAGTTAAACTTAAAGAGTGAGAGAGGGAATTTCACCCTCTCATTATTCACTCAATATATTAATAGTTCTTATGGATAGCGATGTCAGTACCAATACCATACACAGTATCAGCTGTATATCTCATAATGATACGGAAGTTCTGAGAACCATCCAAATCTTCCATGTCTAACACTTTAACTTGGTTGTAATCACTCATCAAACCAGTTCCGAAGAACAAGTTAGATTTTTGTGCTGCAACTACAGCTGAAGAAGGAAGACCAGGACACAATGCTAATTCAATACCATTGAAGTTCATTGGCTTCTCACCAACGTTTAATTGGTTGTTGTATCCGTTTGCACCTTGTGCTCCACCTGCCAACGCTTGTTGGTAAGCTTTTGCTACGTTTGTTGGTACATAGATAGTAAGGTCATCTTTACCATATACAGTTTGAGGAATTGCATCAACTAATGCATTCAACGCAGATAATACGTTAGCAGAAGTGATAGAACCAGAAACTGAAGATGTTACAGGAGCGTTTACGCCACCTGCTACAACTGAAGATGATAATTCGTTGTAGATACCTTGGAATTGTCCGTTTGTAGCGGAGTTACCTTGCCAAATTGAAGTTTCAGTAGCTTCTGCAACTTTACCACCAACGTAGCTCACTAAGAAATCAGTGAAGTTAGCTGGGATGTTGTCAAATGCTGAGAAACCTAATTGCAATGCTTCCCAAGAATCAACGAATTCTTGCTTACATAATTCAAGGTTTACTTGAAGTTCTTTAGGCTCTAATATTCTCTCGGTAAGAGCCACAGTACCGGATGTAGTGAAATCACAAGATGCATCATTAACGATAGAGTCAACAGCAATTCTTTGAATTACTGATTTGTACTTTACGTTTGGCATGATTGTGATGTAGCCATTGTCCAAAGTTCTAGCAGATAAAAGAGCCGCTGCGATATATTTTCCAGCGAATTCACCTGCGTAGGTAGTTGTTACTGATGGCTGAGCGAAATTTTGATTCTTTCTCATGTCAATAAGTTTTTTTTGTTTATTTATATAATTTTGATAAGAAAGTTGATTGTGTAGAAACAACTTTATCTTTCTTACTCATTTTAATGTTTTGTGTTTTAGAAGGATTCTCCTCAACAGGTGCTCCATCTAATTTTGGAAGTTCTTCTTCCATTTTTACATCAGCTTCTTTTTTATCTTCAGCTGGTTTACCTTTGATTTCATCTTCCTTAGCTTTACCAATGTGTTCTTCCATTGATTGGATTTTCTTTTCCATTTCTTCAATACGATATGCTAAATCAGCATATTTCTTTTCCATGTCTTCAGGAATAGATTCAACAGGTACATCACCTGCATCAGAATCTTCTTCACCACCGATGTCTTCACCAGCGATTGATTCCATATCTTCAGGTAATTTTTTTACTTTTTTATCTTCAGCTTTTGCTTCAACTGCTTCAGATTCTTCATCTTTAGTTTCTTCAGCTGGAAGTTCAACGTTTTCTCTTTCAGTTATCTTACCATCTTTGGTTTCAACTTTAATTCTAACATCGTTTCCTTCTGAATCTTTTAAGATTACTTCGTGTTCTCCATCAGGAGCTGGAGTTTTAGTACCATCTTCAGATACTACACTCACTTCTTCACCTACATCAAAGGTAGGAGATTCTAAGATTGTTCCATCTGCTAACTTAGCATATGTGAATTCTACAGCCTTCTCTGCTGAGAGTGCTGCTATAATCTTATTTAATACTTGCTTTGCATTCATAATAATAGTATTTAGTTATTTAACAATGATTTATTGTTTTGTAGTTATTTTTTATATAAAACGGATGTTTTCTCCATCCCATTTTTGTCCTATTGTTGGTATTGTTTCTACAACTCCACCTGTACCAACTTGAATATATGCATACGCACCTTCAACAGCATCACCTACTGCTGGATTCATTTCTTTAATTTCAATTACCTCATCATTAAGGTTTAAACATGCGAATATTTTCATAGTTTATTTTTATGCGATTATCATTGAATCAGGTAATGTGTATGTTGAACCTGATGTTGCATTTGGATATTTACCAACACCATTGTAAACTCTATAATCTTGGTATCTATGGCACTTAATTGCGCCTTCTGCATCACCCATAATATAAAATGGAGTGGTTAACGAACCAGTACCAACCGTACCACCATATGTGAATGATTGTACAACTTGTCCATTCCAAAGAGAACTAAACAAGCTTCCACTTCTTTGAGAACCTAAATGATACCAAGTATCTGCAGCTCTAGGTAATTGTGCAGAATCAAAGTAAATATCTGCACCCGCTTCAGTTTGAATTAAAAATCTAACACCAGGGTTTGCTAAACCGATTCCATTTGTATTAAATCCTAAACCAGAAACTGAATATTGTCTGTACATCGTTGCGTTTATATTACCTGGTCCTTGTGATGTGAATCCACCTGTTGCTGCATTTTGGTAATTAATCCAAGTTTCAAGTGTGAAGTCCTGAGTTGGGAATTCAAATTGAGATGCAGTTGCTGAAACTGCAATACACAATGAACCCGAACCACCTGAACCTGATATTTCAATTGATGTTGAATAACCTGCCCATTTTATACTACCAGAAGTAGCGGCAAATGTACCAGGGTCAATAAAGCCTGAAGAAGTTAATGGAGTTTCCGCATCAGTAAATGAAGTGCCTGTTCCTCTAATATAAGACGATATATCACTTCTAAATGATTGTTGTCCGAATCCATCAAATAAAGCACCAGGTACAGCGTACACCAACGATGCTGAATACGGGTCAGTTCTTACACTAATTGGTCCAACAGTTGTTGTAGTTGTTGTTGTGGTAGTTGTGGTAGTAGTAGTTGTTGTAGTAGGCTGAATATCAGGTCCTGCTCCAATTCTACTTTTACCAAGTGTACCAATTATATTTAAGTTATAATTTAACATATTACTTTAATGCGATGATGTTAGTTGCAGTTGAAGATGAAGATACTGCTGTAACAATACCAGGGATAAAACCTGATGCTGATACGAATGTTAATACTGAGCTATCCCATGTCTTAACAACTAAGTTACCTTGTCCACCAACATACACACCACCAGCTACAAATCCAAATTGTGGGTTGTTTGAATTGAATGCGTTGAAAGCAGAAGAACCTGTTGGAGTTACTGCTACACCACCTACGAATTGTGGATTGGTTACATATGAGTTTTGAGTTTCTAATTTCATATTGAGATTATTTTATTATTTAACAATTAAAACCGATTTTATAGTGATTATACAAATTGCAAAGATGATGAACCAACATTTGTAAATGTATGATATGTGTAACCACCTGTATAAGATATAGTTCCACCTGTTGCAACGCTACCTGAACCAAAATATCTTAATTTTACTATACCACTACCGCCAGCTTTACCAGTAAAGTCACCACCACCGCCTCCGCCTGTATTAGGTGCGCCAGTTGTACCTACTGGTGAATTAAATGAATTACCACCATTTCCACCACCACCTGCTCCACCTAAAGAAGGGTCTGATAGTTGTGAACCACCACCGCCTCCACCACCTGCGTAGCGAATACCATCTAACCATAATGAACCTGAACCACCATTACCACCATTTCCTGTGTTTGTTTGTGTCATAGGTCCATTTTGCGAACCAGATGTCAATGCTCCACCGCCGCCTCCAGCACCTACAGTAAAAGCTGAAGTATTAACACCACCTCTGCCTCCATTATTTCCTTGTCCTAAAGAGCCAGAACCACCAAGTGTACCTACTGAGGTATTTGTACCGCCTCCACCACCGCCTGAGCCTCCATTTGCACCTGCTTGATTATTTGTTCCACCTCTACCACCACCATTGGCTGTT
>JAAOEI010000958.1_pt1 | contig 10818 bp, 9 predicted proteins | sample 7059261 | NCBI WGS metagenome assembly JAAOEI01 (sample SAMN14008812, study PRJNA610033) | viral metagenome | isolation source: viral particles filtered from seawater | place: China: Hangzhou Bay, Yangshan Deep Water Harbour | collected 2017-10-31
CCAGGGGGGTACCAGCCCTCCCCCGTACCCCGGGGTATCCACCTTAGGCACCACGACACACTCCTCAAAAAACTTTTCCCCTTCACCGACATTACGCTCATTTGTGACCCCGACAGCCGTGACACGGTATGGGGTTTCAGCGTGAGCGAGGTGGACTGTCTTCATTTCATTTATGTCAAGAGTGCATTCCGCCGTTTTGGATTGGGATCGTGGTTGTTGCGGGAAACGGGTTTGTGGGGAGATGAGGTGGTGATGAGTCACAGGACACCGGCTTTGTATCGTGCATGGCCGGGGATCAGATGGTTATGGAACCCTTATAGGATGATGGCATGGAATTAAGTCAGGTATTTTTCAGCTCAGTGATTCAGGTACCCGGATATTCTGGGGATATGTTGCGGGCTGGAGGTGATATGAGTTTAAAGTTGATGGAGGATTTGCTGCGGGTGGAGCGTGCGGGTGAGTGGGTGCGTTATATACCAAAGCATCACATTTTAGTTTTTGAGACTGAGGAAGATGGCAGGAAGTCCAAAAAAGCGAGCGAGAAGGGAAGCGGCAAACGATCTGGGGTGGACGCGGGAGCAGCGTCTGCTGGTGGAAGAGGCCGTAAGAAGAAAGCGAGCTAGGGACGGAGTCCGGGATAAGTTACGGGCGGTTGGGGATTCACTGGTAAACAGTTTACATCCCAAGCAGCGCGAGTTTTTTGAGAGTAGCCGGAAGAAGAAGCTGGCGCGGTGTTCCAGGCGTGCGGGCAAGACGCATTTGGCAGCAGTGGGATTGGTGAGGGCTGCAATTGAAACGGACAATGTTTTGGTGCCTTACATCACGCTGTCGATTAAGAATGCGAGAAGGATTGTTTGGTCCACGTTGAGGGAGATTGAGCGCAACTGGGGATTTGGGATGGAGTTTTTGGAGAACCAGCTGATTGTAAGATTTCCTAATGGGAGTCAGATCATCATGGGCGGGTGCCAGGATGAGCAAGAGATTGAGAAATTCAGAGGGCCAAAATATTCATTATGCGTGATTGATGAGTGCCAGAGTATCAGGAGCAAGACGTTGGAAACATTGGTGGATGATATCTTGGAGCCTGCGCTGCTGGACTATGATGGATCAGTATGGATGTTTGGCACGCCTGCGGCGAGTGCGGCGGGGTATTTTTATGACATGGACCAGCTGGATCGATCACCGTGGGAGAAGCATTTCTGGACGTTATTGGAAAATCCGCACTTACCTGGTGCAGCGGCTTGGTTGGAAAGGCGGCGCGAGGAAAATGGCTGGGATGATGCAGATGCCACCTACCGGCGGGAGTATCTGGGCGAGTGGGTCCGTGATGAAAACTCTCTTGTATACGCATTTAACAAAAAGCGGAATCTGGTGGAGGATCTGCCGGATGTTGATTTTGAGTATGCTTTGGGCGTGGATTTGGGTTTTGTGGATTCTACGGCATTCACCGTTATTGCGTGGAGTGAGGAGGTGGCAGAGACATTTGTGGTGGAGACTCAAAAATACACGCAGCTCACTTCTGATGAAATTGGAAGGAAGATCCAGTATTTAGATTCCGAGTATGATTTTTCCAGGATTGTCGCAGACACCGGCGGGTTAGGGAAAATGATAGTCGAGGAAATGAGCAAGCGTTACAGCATGAATATTTTACCGGCGCAGAAGCGGCAGAAGCATGACCACATTGAGCTGCTGAATTCTGATCTGAAGAAGGGGAAGCTGCTGATCCTGGACACAGAAGAAAACCGGGAGCTGGTGGATGAGCTGGAGCTGCTGGAATGGGATCTGACCGAGATGCAGAAGGGCCGGTACATTGAGCGGGCGGACTGTGAGAACCATGCGTCTGATGCGATGCTGTATGCGTGGCGGGAGAGTTTGAGTTATATGCACACGCCGGAGAGCTACAGACCGAAAGAGGGATCAGAGGAATGGTACCGGGAGGAAGAAGAGCGCATGGAAGAAGCAGCCCTGATGGCGATTGAGAATGAGGATGATGTTCCGTGGTGGGAGGAGCGCGGGATGGACCCAGAATATCAGTGGGTGAACTGATGGCAAAGTACCAGGGCAAGAAAGTGCCGTTGAATAAACCGATCCGCACCAGCGGGGAGCGCAAGGCGTTCAAGGTTTATGTCAAAGATGGTGACAAGGTCAAAATTGTGAGATTTGGTGATCCTAAAATGCGGAATCGCAAATCCAATCCTAAGGCACGGGCCAATTTTAGAAAGAGGCACCGCTGCTCAACCCCAGGCCCCAAGACCAAAGCCAGGTATTGGGCCTGCAGATCATGGTGATTTATGAAAAAGAAAATGTCTAAGGCGGCCAAGATCCGCAAATTGAAGCGTCAGAAACCTGGTTTGTATCGGAATATTAACCTCAAGCGTCTTGGTGCTGGGAAAACCAAACGGCGCCGTAAGCCAGGAAGCAAGGGCGCTCCGACAGCTGCTGCGTTCCGGCGTTCTGCTAAGACTGCTAAGAAAAAGTAATGGCTGAAAATATACCAATATCTGGACCAGGCGGAGTCGAGGCGCTGCTGCAGCAGAAACAAGCTAATGCTGCACTGGATCAAGCTGCTAAACGGATGCCAATCCGCACCAGCACCTTGCAGCCTATGGAGCAGCCTGTTTTCCAGACAGAGGAACCAGGGTCTATTGATCAAAATGCGCTGCAGCAGGCCATTATCGATTTAGCAGAATATCTTCCAAAGAATGTGCAGCGTGCGGCAAGGGCGCCAAATCCACTTTCCATGATTGCACAGAACCTTTTGATAGGTTCACCGGCACAAGCAGCAACCGTCAGAGAAAAAATTCCGGCCTACGGCGGCGGACCATATGCCAATGCCCGGACAAAATTGGTTGAGGCATTCAAAGATGCAGAGCCTGCAGTTCAATCTTTGCGGAAAGACTTCACCAAAGAAGAACTGGAGCTGATGGACCCGCAAACGGTTGGAAAAATTCAAGCATTATTGCAGGCGCAGCCATTATCACCGCGCAGAATGGAAGGAGAAGACAAAAGAATCCTTGCAGGCGGCAGCGGATTACGTTCCCCGGAGCTGGCAGCAATGGCGCAGCGCGGAAAATCTAAAAAAGGATGGTACAAAGCCAGCGGGAATGCCTTAAATTCTGTTTTTGGCAGCGACACTCCGCGTTTTGTAGCACTTTTGGCTGCAACATCACCGCAAACCAGCGTGGAATCTAACCTGGAAAACGCATTAAACATCTGGAGAGAGTGGACTGCTGCTGGCAGGCCCCAAGATGAAGCAGAAATCATCAAAATTATGGGATCTGCAGTTCAAAAATCACCAATTGAGCGCAGAAACCGAGAACAGCTGGCAACATTAGCAAAAGATCTTGGTTTGGGCGAGGATGGAACCAAAGATGAGCTGATTGCCAAGATATCTGCGTTTCAATCTGCATCACCGCGTAACGCGCAGATGGTAAATCAGAAATCGGTGCTTGGTGCATGGCGTCCAAACTCGGTCCGGGCATTGACTGCGCCGGAAGGAGCAGATATCCGGCTATCAGGTGCCAAGGTCAACAGTTTCCGGCTCAATATTTTAGGAAATACTGATGAAGTGACCAACGACACCTGGGAGGGCAAGGCCGTTGGCGTGGTCCAGGCTGTTTTTGGTGGCGCAAAACGTAAATTTGAAACGAGTCTTGGAAAAGAGGATCTCGGATACAAGTCACCGGGATATCTCGCCAGCTCCGCGCTGCATAGAAAAGCAGCAGAGATCCTGAAAAGGAACACAGGCCAGGACTGGTCTGCCAGGGAAGTCCAGGAAACGGTTTGGAGTTTTGTCAAAGCCGTCATGGAGCAGCGTGGCGAGGCTGGTGAAACCAGAACCATCCCTGAAATCATTGCCGACACTGAAGCAATTGATCAACGTATTGCACAAGTTCCCGACTTTGCTACACTATTAAGCACTGGCAAGTACGCCGAAATTCTAACGGATGCAGGATATGGAGAAAAACTTGAAGGACTCGCAGGAATTGCAGGCTTTGGAACCCAAGATGAGGGAGGCGATTCAGGTACTTACGGTGAACAAATTATTGGAACCGTTGGTCAACGACTTGAACAGCAATACCGAGCAGATGCTGTCCCAAGAGTCTTCACCAACATCAGAAAGAAGCTTAGACCCTCTGAAACAGGAGTTAGTGGATCAGGGCCTTTCACCAGAGGACGCGGAGGAACTACTGCAAATCAGTTAGATTCCTTTTCCCTACCCGCCGAAACCGTTCAGGAGCTGAAATCATTAGGCATCCAGGCTCCTGAAACCATTGTACAGCTGAAGTCTAATAAACGCGGCGCAGCTGCATTCACCAAAGCCATCACAGAAGCAAAAAATTCCACAAAGTTTGGAACATCTGTTTACGTTTATCCCACAGAGGATTATGAACAGATGAAGCTTTATGTCACCCCGGACAAAAAAGCAGGCTTTGCCATCAAAGATGATGGTGACATCGTCAGCGTCTTCAACCACAAAAAATCCAAATATCGCGGATCGGCACCCATCATGATGATGTTGGCTGTGCAGGAAGGCGGCAGAAAACTAGACGCGTTTGATGTTGTGCTGCCGCATATTTATTCCAAAGCAGGATTTAAAGTAGCATCAAGGCTGCCGTGGTCTGATGATGAGGCGCCTGATGGATGGAGCAAAGAAGACTTTGCCCAGTTCAACGGCGGACAGCCGGATGTTGTGTTTATGTACTATGAACCAGACCTCCGTAAAACCGAGGTGCTGCCGTTTGGCCCGCGACAGTATGATCCTAATGATGAAACGAGAAACAGCCTGCTGACTGATGATTATATGCGTGCAGTCAGTATGCAAATTGATGCTGTAGAAGGAAATGAAATTATTGAAGAAACAGAAACCGTTGGAGAACCAGGAGCAGCTGAAGAACCTATTGCAGTTCCTGAGTGAGAAACGCGTTGCCGAGTTTGAAGGGCAAGGCATCAAGGTAAAATTTTACCAGGAACTGCCGGATCTGATGCCGCGTCTGCAGCAGCAGCCAACCGAGCAGGAACTAAAACAACAATTTGAACAATTCTGACTATGTACTGGTGGCAAACGGATAACGAGGAGGAAATCGGGAATCTGCTCTCAGAAACCATTCATGAGATGCAGGATGATCACATGGGACGCAGGACCATGAACCTGGATATGCTGCGGATGTATACGCAGCGGGAATACAACCGGCTGGATCGGTTTGACCCAAGCCAGCGCATGGGAATGCCAATTGGTGAAGACTTCCGTATGCGTCTGAATGTCATAGGTAACATAGTGGACACGCTCGTTTCCCGGATTGGCAAGGCCAAGCCCAAGCCGATGTACCTAACACGGCGCGGAGATTACAAGCTCCGCCAACGTGCCAGGCGTCTAACCGATGTCATGGAAGGGATCTTCCACCAATCCGGGTTGTTTAATCTGATGCCTAAAATATTCCTGGACAGCTGCGTGTTTGATGTTGCTGCTTTGAAGGTAGGGCGTGATGGAAATGATATTTTTGTGGAGCGCGTTTTTCCTAATGAACTGTACTGGGATATCAATGCCAGTCTTTACATGGAGCAGCCGCCGAGTTTGCACCAGGTGAAAGAGATCCCGGTGGAGCAGCTGGTTTTGCAATTTCCAGAAAAAGAACAAGAGATCCGATACTACGCGCACGGCGATGAATCGTCATACATGGGCCAAGAAGGGCATGATGCCAAGATGGTAGAGGTTGCAGAATCCTGGCACCTACCATCTATCAATGGCGCAGATGACGGGATGCACGCGATCACTATGGATAACCTGGTGCTGATGGCGGAGCAGTACACCTACAACAAATATCCTTTTGTATTTCTGCGCTGGGGTGACTCGGTGCTTGGTTTTTCCGGGGTAAGCCTGGCGGAGCAGCTGAAGTCTATCCAGTTTGAAATCAATAAGCTGGCGCTACGCATCCAGCAATCGATGCACTTGCTATCCGTGCCGTGGGTTTTTGTCCAGGCCGGATCTCGCGTGGTTGACTCCCATATCAGAAACCAACCAGGCTGCATCATCAACTATGTAGGCCAGCCGCCGGTCACCTACACGCCGCAGGCCATGCACCCGGAAGTCTATGCACACATGGACCGGCTGTATCAACGTGCCTATGAGATTGCAGGCGTTTCTGAATTATCTGCATCTGGTAAAAAGCCTGCTGGTTTGGAATCAGGTGCTGCGCTCCGGGTATATCACGATATTGAAACTGAGCGTTTCATGAATGTAGCACAGCGGTATGAAGACGCATTTATGCAAGCAGCAGAATGGTTCATGGACCTGGCGCGTGAGATTGTTGAAGAATCTGGATCTTTCCCGGTCAAAGGAATCAAGGCCATGAGCCTGGAAGAGCTGGATTTTAAAGACATTGACATGGCACAGAATGATTTTGTCCTGCAAGCCTATCCAGTCAGCCTGCTGCCCAGCACCCCAGCAGGCAGGCTTGCAGCAGTGACCGAGCTGATGCAGACCGGCGTGATCAACAGCCGGGAGCATATTGTGCGGCTGCTTGATTTTCCTGATCTGCAATCAGTCACCAGTATGTATGACGCCCTGGAGCGTGATGTTGAGTGGAGGATTTCCGAGATCATAGACAGCAACATATACCATGCCCCGGAGCCGCTGATGGATCTGGCGTTTGCCAAGGAACGCATGACGATTGCGTACCTGGAAGCACAGCAGGACGGGCTGGAATTAGGAAAATTGACTTTGATGTTGCAATTTATAGATGAATGCGATGCCTTGATGGCGGCGGCCCAGCAGCCGCTTCCGGGAGCGCAAGCTGAAAATGTAGAAACACCGGCGCAAACGGGAACGGAATCTCCGGCGCCACCGGCTGACGGCAGCACTCCTCTACTGCCAAATGTGGGAGCAGGGCCTGCGGTGCCGGAACCAATAGAAGGATTGCCTGAAGGATTGCCAGTATGAGTGAAACAGAAGTTCAAGAAGTAGAAGCAGCAGAAACTGAAACCGAGCAGCTGAACCAGGACATGACGGACTGGTTAGCGAGCAAGGGAAAACTGGAGGTTGATGAAACTGAAACAGTGGATGAATCAGTTGTGGATGCGGATGAGCCTGAAGCGCAAGCAGCAGATCCTGAGATTGCAGCGGATGATGCCGTTGAACCAGAACCAGAAACAGAGCAGCCGCGAGTCAGTCGAGCGTTTTCAAAGGTGGCTGCAAAAGAAAGAAAACTGCAGTCCGAGCGGCAGCAGCTGACGCAGTTAAAAGATGAGCTGAAGGTCTTTCAGCAGGCAAAAGAAGCAGCAGATTCCGGCGATATGCTGGGCGCGATGAACAAACTGGGATGGAATTATCAGGATGCTACCAACCAGGTGCTGCAAGACGGCAAGCCACAAGCAAAACAGACACAGAAAGAGGTTTCTCCAGAAATCGAGCAGCGCCTTGCAAAGCTGGAACAGATGGAGAAACAAAAAGAAATTGATTCCTATGTGGGCAAACTTAAAAGCATCGTAGACACCGATGACCGCTTTGAGCTGGTACGCGCACAATGGGACAACGCCTGGCCTACGATTTTAGAAATGCAGAAAATCGTAGCTACGGAATCCGGCACCGTGAAGCCGGAGCATGAAATCTTACAAGATGTTGAAGATTTCTATGAGCAGCAGACAAAACAGCTGGTTTCTGCCAGCAAGATTAAGAAGCTGCTTGGCCAGACTGATGCTGGCAAAACTAAGGACACGCCATCAGATTCTCAAAGGACAAGAACGAGAACTTTAAGAAATAAAGTTTCCGCTTCTCAACCGGCACCAAAGGCTGGACCACGCACCAAGCGTGAACGGCTGGAGGAGGCCCTAGCTATTTTTGATAGCAGCGCGAGAGGCTAATCATGTTCTATAGGAGTTTCCAATGGCAACAGCCACAACTGTTTCAGCCTGGGATAATGCTCTAAAGCAATACTATCGGCCCGATGAGGTCCGCAAAGTAGTGTATGACTCGCATCCTTTAATGGAATTGATTCCAAAGGATGAGTCTTTTAGAGGTAAAAATGCCCCAGTGCCTGTGTATTTCACACGCCCACAAGGCGTTTCTGCAACCTTTTCAACTGCACAATCCAACGCATCTGCGTCCAAGATCGGTGAATTCCTGATGACCAGGAAGACCCGGTACGGAGTAGCCACAATTTCAGGCGAGGCCGTAGCTGCATCAGAAGGAGATCGGTTTAGTTTCCTCAATGCGATGACCACAGAGATTGACGGTGTATTGCGCTCCGTTGGTGACAGTGTCGCTACCGCGCTTTACCGTGATGGATCTGGAGCAATTGGACAGTGCAACGCATCTGTAACAAGCACCAGCCTGGTTCTTAAAAATTCCAATGATGTTGTGAATTTTGAGGTTGGGATGGAGCTGGTTTTCAGTGCAACCAAATCAGGCGGATCATTAAAAACAGGAAACGTCACCGTCACTGCAATCAATCGCAGCACCGGCACTTTGACCGTTGATGCTTTGAGTGCCATTGCAGGCGGATCAGGCGTTGCTGCTAATGATTTCATTTATATGCAAGGTGATTACGATGGGCTGCTTACCGGCCTTGAAGGATGGTTGCCTGCAACAGCACCAACCTCCGGGGATTCATTCTTTGGACAAGACCGCAGTGAAGACGCCACCCGTCTTGCTGGCCAGCGTTATGATGGGTCATCTGACACCATCACTGAGGCCATCATCGAGGGCGCAGCACTGACAGCCAGAGAAGGTGGAAAGCCAGATTATATGTTCTGCAGCTTTGCAGATTTTGTGAATCTGGAAAAAACCATGAACGCCCAGGTCAACCGCCAAGTGCAGCAAAATGATTCCATCAGCGGATACCGCAGCCTGGAATTCTTTGCCCCGCACGGAGTGGTCCAAGTTGTACCAGATAAGTCATGCCCCAGCGGGACTGCATATTTGCTGCAAATGGATACCTGGAGCCTTATGTCAATTGGTCCGATGGTTCAGCTGACCGAGTTGGATGGAAACCGAGTTCTCCGCCAGTCATCTGATGACGGTGTAGAGGTACGGGTCCACAGCTACGCCAACATGGCCTGTGAAGCACCTGGATACAATTGTGTGATCACCCTCCCATCTTAATAGGAGGATCTGATGGCAAGTAAAATCTTTTACGGAGTCCAGGCATTAAATCCTGGAGTCAAAATCATTGCTGGATCTTTTACCACTAACGGGTCATCCAATCCCGCCTCTGCCAATAATACTGGCGCAGGCTGGTCTGTGGCCCGGACTGGTACGGGTGAGCTGACTGTGACTCTAGAGGATGCTTTTCCTGGATTAATCTCCGCGCAGTGTTCACTTGCTTTAAATGCAGCCGGTGACTCTAAAGTCCAGTTTGGAGCAATTGATGTCAGCTCGGCCAAGACTGTGGTCATCAGGACCATAACTGGCACAGCAGCTGCGGATATTGCTGCAAACGCAAACAACAGAGTCCATTTTTGTCTGATTCTTAGGAACACCTCCCTGACTCAATAGGAGGGGATATGTATGGACCTAAGGAAACTGCCGTCATGATCATGAAGGGGAAAAAATCCTCGGATGATATGTATGGCGGCATGGATGAAATGGATAGTGAAATGGAAGAAATGGAAATGGAATATTCCGATGAGCAGCATGAAATGGCTGAAGAGCTGATGAGTGCTGTGAAATCTGGAAACACCCAGAGCATTCTGGAATCCATTCATGGCATTTACATGAGCTATTCCTAATGACCGATTTTGTTTCTTTGAGTACCCTGCGCCTGTTAGCCCGGCAACGGGCTGACATGGAAAACTCTCAGTTTGTCACAGACACTGAGATGCGGCGCTACATCAACAGGGGATACGCGGAGCTTTATGATCTCATTGTGACATCAGCAAACTCCGAGGATTATTTCCTGGAATCAAGCACCGTGCAGCTGGTATCAGGAACAAAAACGTACAGTCTTCCATCTGATTTTTATAAAGGCCGTGGGGTGGATCTTACCGTTGGCTCGGATACCATCCCACTGCGCCGATATAACTTTACGCAGCGCAATGTTGGCAGCAGATATTCTGTGAGCCGGACCATGCGTTACCGTTTCCAGGGCAATGTCCTGGCAATCAATCCAAAACCTAGCACAGCTGATACGTTGACCGTTTGGTATATTCCAACGCCTAAAAAGTTTTTGGAAGTAACACCAAGCGCGGTCAGTCGCGGATCTACCACAACCTGGACCGTGCCAAGCGGCCATGGATTTGTTGCAGATGACACGATCACAGGCGTCAATTTCCTAGCAACTGATTACAACGTGGATCAAACGATCAGCTCAGTAACAGCCACAACCATTGTCACTGATCTTGACAGCAGCGCACTATCCGATCCGACATCTTACGGATCTTTAGAAACGCGGCTGGATTTTTACGCAGGCTGGGATGAGTACGTTATTTTGTGCGCGGCAATGGATGCACTGATTAAAGAAGAAGCTGACATCACTGCAATCATGTTAACTAAAGACCAGGTGCGGCAGCGCATCCTGGCAGTTGCAGAAATGCGCGATATGGGTGAACCCGTAACGGTCACTGATATCTCAACCTATTACACCGATTTTGATTACCAAAACTATTTATAGAGATTGAAAAATGAACCCTGTTCAATTCCGAAATGTCACTGACTATGTAAGTGGTGGCGATATCTCTGCAGATGTCACAGGCGGAACCATCGATGCAGCACAATTCCGCCAGGTTTCAATGGTAGCAGTAAACACTGGAACAAACAGCCCGGCTGGAAACATTTTTATACAATTTTCTAATGATAAAAGCACCTGGATAAATGGTTCCGGG
>JAAOEI010000959.1_pt1 | contig 10811 bp, 25 predicted proteins | sample 7059261 | NCBI WGS metagenome assembly JAAOEI01 (sample SAMN14008812, study PRJNA610033) | viral metagenome | isolation source: viral particles filtered from seawater | place: China: Hangzhou Bay, Yangshan Deep Water Harbour | collected 2017-10-31
TGGACGATGGCGGAACTGTCTCGTGATGAGTTCTTGGCGCATATTGAGCCGCTGAGATGTGACATCTCGGAGCTCGTCAGGTTGCAGCGTGAGGCCAATGGCAGGATCGCGAAATGCGAGATACGTATTGCGGTCCTGGAAGACCGCAGCCCTAATCGCGCTGGGATTATGGCCGGCACTGTGGGAGCGTCGATAATCGTGGGCATTGTCGAAATGTTGAAATTATTCCGCCAGTGATTACAGACCAGAGGCGTAGTCGCCAACGGCGTATGGTGCATAGTGAGTGCAAAAGGGATGAACACCTAAAGGAGCAGTGATGCGGAAGTATGTGATTGGGTTTGTGGCGGCGGCGATGGTGTTTGGCGCGTGGGAACTATATCAGTATGTAACGCGGCTTGAGACGGAGGCGGCCACGGCGCATGACCAATCGCGACAGGTGTATACGTTTCTGGCGCAGGTGGTGCGTCCGGAAGCCGACAAACAACCGGCCCTGACGCGTGCGGACGTGCTGGCGATGATCGTGCAAGCGCAACTGACTGCGACGGATGCTCAGAAATGAGTGCCTGGGAGATTCTCTCTGAGAACGGGCAGTATCGGTGGATCCTGCAGAACGATGGCAATGCGGTGGTCTATCGGGTGTCGGATGGCAAAGTGATTTCCGCGATGGGGATGGATCCTGATCCACTGCCGGGACCGCCTCCGGAACCGGCCCCGTGGGAGACTGTGACGGTGGAGCAGTTGAAGCGGTGGCGTGGGTCGATTGGCACCACGCTCTGGGATGGCCCTCTCGGCTATCGGCCAGGACAACCTGATAACGCGATTTTCACGGCGGAATACATCAACCCCGGCTATAGCGATGCCGACCGGGCGAAGATGCTCTCGCTCTATCCCTACAGCCATGTCGCGCTCAATCCAATCCTTGCCAAGGGCTATCACGGGATGTGGCCGGATACTGATTACCGCGGGAATATCGGCGAGTATCAGCGGCTGGTGGATGGGCTGTGGCACGCTGGCAAGATTCCGGTGTTGTTTCTCCTCGATGACACAGGCGTGTACTGTAATGGGGAATGGATCGACCGGGACAAAATCGAGGCCGAGCTCACGCCCCTTTACTCGCAGCCGTGGTTTCAGCAGCGCGGACGGATTGTGGTGAATGGCTGGGAGCACAACTACTGCGCGGCTGATTGGCAGTGGGTGTGTGAGTGGATGGCGCGCGTGTTTCCGAATGCCCTGCGGTATGTGCATTTTCAGTCAGGGCATGGCGCGCCGGGGTGGGGCAGTGAACTGGCCCCCAACGGCCCGTATGAAAATGAAGGGGCCATGTGGTGGCCGATTGCGCCCTACATTCATGGGTTCCTGCAGCAGGATACCTATTCATTCATGGGCGAGACGGATGACGGCCGCACGCCGGATGAGCAAGTGCTCTATGACGCGTGGGATTTTATTCGCCGATTTCAGACAGGCGAACCGGGGAACTGGCCGACCGCCGGCGCGGACGGCACGCCAATTTCCATGGTCATGTTTGAATACGGGGCCTACCTGCTGACTCCTAGCGTCGGTCCTGGGCGGTTTGGGACGTTTCCGGCGGCGGCAGATGGGTCGGTGGAGATGGGGCGTCAACTCCTTGAGGTGGCGAACATCGGGGGCTATGGGGACGGGGGGGCGGTGTGACTCGAGCGGTGGTCTCGGCGATTGAGCAGGCCGCCGACCGGGCCGGGCTTGACCCCCTCGTCGTGCAAGCCATTGTCCAAGTCGAGTCGGGGGGGAATCACTTCGCCACGCGACCTGAATACGCCTACCGCTGGCTGTGGGACGTGCAAACTGGCAAGCCCTTCCGTCGGCTCACCGCGCACGAAGCGGCCTCTAAACAGCCCCCGGGAGACTTTCCGTGCCTTGCGGGGAGTCCGATTCAAGAGTGGTGGGGGCAACAGACCAGTTGGGGGTTGATGCAGGTCATGGGTGCGGTGGCCCGGGAGCATGGGTATCCGCATCCGTATCTGGCGAGTCTGTCAGACCCCACGATTAACCTTGAAATTGGGTGTGCGCACTTCAAGCGGTATCTCACTCGGTTCCAGGGGGACATTGGACAGGCCCTGAGGGCCTACAACGGGGGATTAGGGGGGCTGGCGACCTCACAGACGGCGGCCTATGCGCGCAAGGTAGAAGCGATTCTGGCGGGTTTGAGGGGCTAATGGCGAAGTGGTCGCGGAACGACGGAAACCATCAGGATATTCGGGAGGCCTTCAAGCGACTGGGCTATCTGGTGAAATCCACCGCAATGGTCGGGGAGGGGTTTCCAGACCTAGTGTGTTTCCGGCCGGATGTTGGGGTGGTGTTGGTGGAAGTCAAAACCGACAAGGGGAAGTTACGCCACAAGCAGGAAGCATTTGTGGCCAAAGGCTGGCCGGTGCGCGTGGTGCGAACTGTGGAGGACGTGACATGACCAGAGACTCTTTGATACTGAAGTTGGGACAGGCCGCCGCGGTGTTGGCGGGGATGTTGGCGTTGGCCGGCAGTGCGGCCGATTACGGGCTGACGGAAGTGCAGATGCGGTGGTCGTTGGCGGTGTTGACGATTGTCGGCACCGTGACGGGACACTTGGGGAATTCGCCCCTTAAAGGAAAGGACGAGTAGTATGAATTTTAAGAAGCTCCTCAAGAAAGCCGCGCGCTGGTTCTGGAAGGAACACAAGGATGATGTCGCTAACGTCGTGATCAAGGAAGCCGAGAAGGTCAAGACGAAACGCTGAGATGGGCCCCCGCCGCGGGGTTTTTGCTGTTTCACCCGCTCATGTCTCCCGAAGCAGAACAGCGACACGGAGACAGCGGGGGTCCGTCTGGGTGTAGACTCTGAAGGGCCCGTGGTGCTGGGACGGTTCTTCCTCGAGGACCGCACCGTGCGACCCGGTGGTGCCACGGGCCTTGACTTTCTATGAACGCGGACGTAGAGTCGTCCGGTAAGAAAAACGCCCCGCTCGGCTGGTGACCAAGCGAGGCAGCAAGTCCAGGTGATGGCTGGAATTGCGAGGTGAGAGGCCTTTAGCCTAATTCACTCGCATCCCCCCGTCAATCCCCTACTAATCACCCACGCACCCGGACATGGACGGTATGCCAGGGGTGAGGAGACGGGCTCCTACGACAACCCGGACCCGGAAGGACCCATGGCCGGCAACGGGGCACTGTCAACGCGCCGACAACCCCGGACCAACCAGACCCCCTCGCAGGGGGGCAGAAGTCGCCCATGGGGGAAATCGTGCGTGGGAAAGATTCGCGTGTGGCTGCGCTCGACCACACACGCTAGGGGGGCCCACGCCATGCCTCACCCGCGTTGAGAGGGTCCAAAGGGACCAACCTCCTGAGATGGGGGAATAGGGCGCGTGTGTCTCACGATTAGCAAAGGGAGATGTGATGAAGGTTGTGACATTCAAGTTGAGCATTGTGGTGCATGACGGGAAACATGATTTATCAGGAAATGCGGTGATGGGTGGCGTTGAAGATTTGTGCTCCGCAATCGCAGGGGCGTGTGAAGCTGGCGAGGATATCGCCGCGATTGAAGCACACTGCATCTTCGAGTCGGCGCACGACTTGAATTGGGAACCCAAATAAGCGCACGGCCACCATAATCCAAACCGCTTGACTTTGCGCTTGGGTTGCTGTAGGCTCTCTTGTGAGGTGACGTGATGCATTACAAACAACCGTCCGCAACTTACGACAGCAAGACCGGCAAGTGGATTGAGACCGAGTTTGGGCGTACCCAGAACGCGCGGGTGAATGCGCGACTGGCGAACGACCCGGCGGCGATGAAGATTGTGCTGGACCGGCTGGCGGTCATTCTCAAGGAGAACCAGTGATCATGGCGACGACACACACACACGCCTGCCAGTGCGGCGACCACCGTGTCTGCAGCAAGGACTACTGCGCCCCGGGCACTCCCGCCTACCTTGACGCGTGGCTCTGCCCTGACTGCGACCTCACCGAGAAACTCGAGGCGTTGCAAGCTGTGGAACAGCACCGACTGGGTGTAGTTGACTACGTGCTGGACCGTATGTTTCCTCTGTCCACAAAGCCTATTGTTAAATCCAGAGCGAAACAGTAATGGCGGCCACACACACACATTACTGCCGGTGCGGCGACTATCGCGTGTGCAGTAAAACGTGCGACCCGCACAACCCTGACACGCACGACGCTGTCGCGTGGACTTGTCCGCAGTGCGAATGGGTCCGGATGACCGTGGAAACCCTCCGAAACATTCCAATCGTGCCGTTTACAGACTCATGGAGTCAGGAGGAGATTGGAACAATTCAGCCGCAGGACGCATTACGTGCCGTATAAAAAAGGAGAACCATTGTGAGCAGAAGCAATCCGACCACCCACATCAGCAACCCCGCGACCCGTTGGTTTGAATGGAACGGTGAAATCGGCGAAGTCCGTTTCTACGACAAGGCCCTCAAAACCTCCATCAACGTCGGGCCCCATTTCACCTTCCTCCTGCTCGACCAGTTGGGCAGCGTCGGAGGCTGGCACGATGCGTCCACGTCGAGTATCTACTCAAACGAAGTGCGCGACACGCGGCAGGAGACCCTGGTGGTGAAAGCCTTTAAGGGCGGCACGTTGGCCGAAGGCATCTACCGTGATATTCGCGACCGGGTCGCGGCCCTCGGGGGGCAGTTCGTCGCGGTCTGCTACCTCGCCCACAAGACCCCTGAAGGCGCACTGGCGTTGGGGGCGATCAAGTTTAAGGGTGCCGCCCTGAACGCGTGGGTCGAATTCACCAAGGCGCACCGGGTGGACCTTTACACCCATGCGGTCGCGATAAACGGCTACACCGAGGGCAAGAAGGGACGCATTGTGTTTCGTGTGCCGAACTTCACTTTGGTGAACGTCAGTGACACCACGCAGGAAGCCGCAACGAAACTTGACGTGCAACTGCAGACCTATCTCACGGGGTATCTGTCACGCACCACACATGACCGGGTGGAGCCCTCGCACGTGTCGGATGAATCCTTTGTGACCGACGACGACTACGACACCGCGGTGCCCACGCCGGCCGACGACGACATTCCCTTCTAGGAGTCCTAAATGCGTTACCTGATTCTCGACCTGGAAACCCTGCCCATAGACAATGCGGCAGACTTTGTCACCACCGACGACATCTCGGCCCCGAGCAACTACAAGGACCCCGACAAGATCGCCGCCTACGTCGAGGCCGAACGCGTTAAGCGCATCGAGGCCGCGGCCCTTGACCTCGACCTCGCGCAGATCATCGCGATTGGGCTCTGCGACGGCGATGGGGCGGCCAGCGTCTGGACCCCAGAGGGTCAGAGTGAAGCGGCGATGATTTCACTGATCGCGGACCAATTGCGAAAGGATGAATTCCTCAAGCTGGTGACGTTCAACGGGTTCAAGTATGACCTCCCGCTGATTCAGCGTCGTGCGCGGTATCTCGGTGTGGATTTCCCGCGCATCAATCTCGACCGCTACCGCAGTCCCCACATCGACCTCTACGAAGAGCTCACCCTGAAGGGGGCAGTCAGGGCCCACGGGCTCCGGTGGTATGCGCGCCGGCACGGGTGGACGGACCTGCTCGACGCGGACCCGCTGACGGATGGCGGGGCCGACGTGGCACAGGCCGCCAAGGACGGTCGATGGGAGGACATCGCGGCCCATGCCAAGGTGGACGCCCAGATTACCTACCGTCTCGCTTTGTGGTTGGGGGTGATTACGCCGGAGGCGCGCGAGGAGTCAGTGCTGTGACGCCAAAAGACATCACGCCCCATGTAAACGACATCGAATGGGAAGTGACCGGCGACGGCATCATGGCGGTCTGTTGCAAAACGCCTGAGCGTGAAGCTCTAGTGATGCTGGGATTGCGTGAATGGTGCCGTGACGTGGAAGCGAGGCACACTGACCCATTACGTAGTCAAGACCTCGAACGGGCGGCCAGTGCCCGGGTGCGTCTCCAGCGGGAGAATGACGACCTGAAGCGTCAGTTGGGCCGGCGGCGACGATGAGAGACCCTGCGGTGTTTGCCGGCACGGTGGATGAGGACGGCAAGATCCACCTCGAGTTTCCCCAAGCGCAGCGCGCCTACTGTAAGCGCAAGTGGGCGGGGCAGTGTGTGGACGTGCTGGTGGCTCCGCAGGGGCTCCTGAAGTCTCGACTGCAGGAGTCTGGGTTTCACGCCATGATCACGCCGTGGGCGAAGTCTGAAGGGCACCGTATCGAGGACCTGAAGCGGGACCTGTTGCGTGAAGTGTTTGGTGAAATCGAACACACCAACCCGTTGACTGGGGAAGTGACGATGGAACTGCGGGAGCCCCATACGTCGAAACTCTCTAGGGACCAATACTCCGAACTCATCGAACGGACCCTGCAGATTGCCGCTGAAGTCTGCGGGGTGATTCTCGAGGCTCCCAACGAGTATCGGTTGCGAAAAGCGAAGGAGGCGCGCCGTGCTGCCAAAGCCTGAGAAGGGGTCGGCCCTCAAGGCGAAACGTCGCCGGAAGGCGCAGGCGGCCCGTAGGGAGCGGCAGATTATGGCCCAAGCGAAAGTGAGGGATGGCTACCGATGTCGCGTCTGTGGGCGACCTGGGACCGATGCGGCCCATCTCCGGCACCGAGGTATGGGGGGCAATCCGGCAGGCGACCGGACCACCCTCGACAACCTCGTCTGTCTCTGCCGGGAGTGCCACCGGACATTCGGCGGGAACCCCCCGATTGACTGAGGAGTTGACATCCCCACCGGTTGGGATTATGCTTTTCAAAGAGGTGAGTGATGGCTGATTTCCTGGTGCAGAACGAAGGGACGATTGTGGTGGTGACGCCGGTGACGCCGGCGGCGAAGACGTGGGTGGCCGAGCATATTCCCGACGACGCGCCGACGTGGTGCGGCGGCGTGGTGATCGAACACCGGTATGCGTTCGATGTGCTCGACGGCATCGTCAATGACGGACTGGTGGTGGCGTGATGACTCAGAAACAACTTGACGTGCTGGTGGACCTATCGGAGACCGTGTACGACGCGATTAAGGCGTCACCCCATGTGACTGCCAAGTGGGCATCTGTATGCGGTGCTGCAGGGCGTGGTGAACCTTGACCTGTACCGCACGATCATAATGAACACCGGCAAGATCACCAACCGTGGGCATCTTCTGAAGGCGGTGACGCGATGAGTTTATTTAGACAGTTGGCGCGGAGTAGTAAAAAATGATTTATTCGGGCGCGGGGCCGTTGCCACGTCACAACTATTGCTACGTTCAGGCTAACACGTTCGGAAATAGGTTTTGGGAGCGTGTTGTGTGGTTTGGCGTTGTGAGTATTCCGGGTCGCACGTTTGGATGCCATGTGATGCTGGAATCCGGAGCGGTCTACCGGAATGTTCCGCTGCACAAGTTGTCACACATTATGAATATTGATTGTTGGGAGCCATCTGACGGACAAACGTGGGATTGCTATGGTCATCAATTTAGTGTGGTGGAATATCCGTTTCTTGAGGCCGCGCCTGTGCTTGTCAGGCTCCGAAATAAAAAAGAACTCAGTGGTCGATACATGTTTACGTTGATACCAATGTGTGACGGGTTCAGTTCAGAACCTGAACAAGCCAAGGAGTTTTATTTTATAAAATTGGACAATGGCCGGTTCACGGCACAGCCCACAAATCACATACTTGTGCAAGATAAGTCTTTTACATCATCAGTGAAGTGGCCTCGGTTGAAGCGTCAGACTGAAACGTGGAGTGTTGAGTAGGGGGATGTTATGAAGAAGAACAAACACGCCGTCGCGCTCGGACGCATGGGCGGCAAGTCGAAAACAGACAAGAAGGCAGCGGCGGCGCGCGCGAACGGGAAAAAGGGTGGGAGACCGAAAAAGGTGTCGTGATGCTAGTCAATAACCGTGTTTTAGCGTGGTTTTCGTGCGGGGACGCATCGGCTGTCGCTGCCAAACTGGCGGTAGACAAGTATGGTGACCGCTGTGAGGTGTTGTATTGCGATACGTTTGCTTACGAACACCCAGACAACCTGAGATTCTTTGCCGATGTCGAACGGTGGCTTGGTCGGTCAATCATCATCCTACGATCACGCGAATACAAAGACATCTACGACGTGTTCCGCAAGACCCGTTGGCTTGTAGGCCCATCAGGCTGTCGCTGCACTACTGAACTCAAAAAGGTCCCTCGCATGGAATATCAACGCCCTGACGACACCCACGTTTTCGGGTTCACAATGGAAGAGCAGGGGCGCGTGGATCGGTTTTACCAGCAGAACCCAGAACTTATTGTGGAGTTTCCGCTTATTGAAGCTGGATATACCAAGAATCATTGCCACCATATCGTGCGCGATGCTGGAATTGAACTACCGGCGATGTATCGCTGGTTTGATAACAACAATTGCATCGGCTGTCCCAAGGGTGGCAAGAAATATTGGTCGAAGATTCGGCGTCTATTCCCAGAGCACTTCGCGAAGATGGCGGCCATGGAACGGGAACTTGACGTGGCGATTTGTAAATCCGAAGGACCAGGGCGTGAACGCATTCGGGTGTTTCTTGATGAACTCCCCCCAGATGTCGGTCAGTATCCAGAGGAGGCCCCCATTGAATGCGGCGTGTTGTGTATCCCTCCTATTCAGGAGTCTTTGTTTTGAGCAACCCTGATTTCATCACGACCGTGCTGGACACCTTCCAGCAGCAGTTCCACCGGCTGCATCTCAGCCCGGTGGACTACAGCGTGGTGGCGGGGTGGGCCGAGACCGATATGCCTGTGACTATTCCGGTCAGGGTGATTGAACAGGCCGCCGCCCAGTGCGACCTGGGCAAGGCGCAGCGGTTCCGGCTGCAGTGGTTGACGCCGGACGTGGACGAGGCGTATACGGAGTGGGCGCGGATGATGGGGCCCTACCGGGCGCGGGGTTGACAACCCCAAACGGTTGGGATTAGACTCTAAGGTGTGGCCGGTATGGTGCCGGCCCAAAACGAGGTGAGTGATGACCTGGACCGACCAAGAACTCGACGCTATTCAAGACGCCGAACACCGCGAAGCGGCATGGGCGACCGACGACCTCCCCCAGACGGGCTACAGCCGACGTGTCGTGACCCAGAAATCCGGCCCTGCATTCGACACCCCCGTCCAGACCGCTCTGACGGCCGCGGGGGACGTGTTGCACGCCCTTGACCGGAAGTGCCTCCCCGACCTGATCGACGCGTGGGTGCGGCTGTCGGCTGTTGTGGGGATCACTCCGGTGCAGTTGCCGGCCACCGTGGGGGCGTGGGGTAAGGACCCATGGAAGCGGCTGACGGATGTCGTGGTGCTGGCCCTCTGCTACACACGCACCTCGCAGCCCTCGGCGGCGAAGTGGGACCATGCCGCCCGGGAAATCAGTGCTTGGGTGCGACACTATCGCGACTGCGCCCAGCGTGAACTCGACGCCCACAAAGACCCCTCTGACCGTGACCTGATTGAAGATGGGCCCTCGGACCCCGCGCGCATCGCGGTGCTTGAGGCCCAGATTGCCCGATGGACGCTGTTTCTGGGAGCAGGGCGATAATGTGGATTCTGTCACGCTGGTGGACGGCACCGAGGCAGTGGTTCACGCGCGAGGATACTGTCAGCGGGGCGTGGCTTGATGCACACGCCGCGACCGAAACCAAGGTCGGGTGGGAGGGCCCCCGGTGGCGCACGCCGGCCGAACGGCTTCAGATGGCAAGGCAGGACCGGCGCAGACGGGAGGCCCGATGATGAGAAATGGGCTCCTGTTTGACACCCTGAACCCCACCCTGACCCCGAAGCCTCCCGAGCGGACGCCGTATCTGGATTTTGAACCGCCCGTGGTGCGTTCCGAGGATCCGCTGGAACAGGCGGCCATCCTGTTTCATCAAGAGAACCCCCATGTGTTGCGTGAAATAGCTAGGGTGTGCCTGACGGAGGCACGCCGCGGGAAAAAGCGGTGGTCGATCAATGCGGCGTTTGAAGTGGTGCGCTACAACCACCGTATTGCGACCACCGGGGAGCCCTATAAACTCAGCAACAACCACCGAGCGTTTTATGCAAGGTGGCTGATGCGGGATATTCCCGAGCTCGACGGATTCTTTGTGATCAAGCCCAGAGGCCACGAAGAGGAGGACGAGGAATGAGACCCCACTACGCCAAATCTAAGGCCGAAGACCCCATTGTCGCCATCCTCCGGGAAGCCTACGAACAAGTGCCAAGGCTTGAGGACCGCACCGCCTACTGTATGGCGCGGTATCGGGCGTTTCTGCGAGGCCAGCACCGGCCGACCGACCCTGACCCGATCATGGCGAGGCTATGTGGGGACGAAAAAGCGGCTTTCTGAGGCCCCACCATTGACGAGTATGGCGTGGAGTATTGCAAGGGTTGCTATGACGAGGTGACGCGATGAACAAGTTCTACACGACTTCCCTTCCCTCCGCGTTAATCGCTCGTCGTCTACAGGAACGTCTCGCATGGCACCGCGCGCAGCCTGAGGCTGGTCCAAAAAACTGGGTGGCCGAGCGTCGGCGTCATGCGGCAGAAACCGTGATTCTGCGCCGGCACTACGGCACGCCGGAAGCAGAAATTCTTGCCCACCATCGCGACAAGGAAAGCCAGAAGATTCTCACCCTGTCGCTGGACCCTGCGCTGATTGCTGAGACGCTGGGACGGTATACCGTATGACGGCCGCCAGTTTATTCTCTGGCGTTGGTGCTCCAGAACTTGCCATGCCGGGATGGCAGTGGCTCTGGCACGCTGAGATTGAGAAATTCCCCTCGGCGGTGATGGCCGAGCGGTTTCCACATTCTGTGAATCTAGGAGATGTAACTG
>JAAOEI010000960.1_pt1 | contig 10811 bp, 6 predicted proteins | sample 7059261 | NCBI WGS metagenome assembly JAAOEI01 (sample SAMN14008812, study PRJNA610033) | viral metagenome | isolation source: viral particles filtered from seawater | place: China: Hangzhou Bay, Yangshan Deep Water Harbour | collected 2017-10-31
GGTTTGTTTTTCTTCAACCACTCCTGATAATCTGCCCTCAACTCTTCCACCCCAGCTTCCACTAATCGCTCTTCTTCGGCCGATAATGCTGGCGGTGCCGACGGAGGAGTGGCTGGTTTCTGCTGCGGCGGGCTAGGCTTGACGGTATTAGTGCCATTGCTACTAGACATGGCGACAGCCACCATCTCGCGCAAGTCGTCGTCCGTGAGCGACTTTAGCGCTTTGGTTCCCTTTTTGGGCAGCTTGATTTTGAACACGCCCGCCAAGGAAAGCAAACTATCGCGGTCTTCACCTTCGATCTGCTTAAGGACGGCCTGGGCCGCATCAGACAACGGCGGGCGCTGTGGCGGTGCTTTTTGGACCGGATCGGGCTTTTGCAACTCAGGCACGGTAACTTGCCCGCCTGTTGCAGCCTCTGCGAGCAACCTGCGAATGCGGTCGTCGCTCAGGGACTTCTCTTCGCTTGTCCCAATCTTGGGCAAATTGACGCGGAGCATTTTTGCAATCGTAAACAACCTGCTGCGCTTTTCGCTCTTTAGCTTCTCATACGAGGCATTTGCTTCCTCAGACAACTGAAGACGCCGCGATCTGATGCGGAACAGGAGAGCCTGTTGAGCGGGGTCGTTTTTCGGTGCTGGCGGCGGGGGAACTGACGCAGCTGCTGGAGTCGGAGCAGCTGTTGGTGCCGGAGCGACTGGCGGTGCTGGCGGAGGCGTCTGCTGGACTGGAGGCTGTGGCTGAACTGGCGCTGGCTGCACTGGAGCCTGCGGCGGCGGTTGCACTGGCGGCTGCGGCTGCGGCGACGGCTGAGTGGGAGCTGCCGAGGCGGAGTCAGCGGCTGCCCTGCGCCGCATCTCAAGCTGCTCCCGTTGGAGCAAAACCCGCTTTACAATCGCCTTTTTGCTCTGATTTCGCCCGCCAAACTGCTTTCTCAGCTCAGAGCCCGTCATGGCCATTAATTTGGCACGCATGGCGTCCTGCTTGGTGCGAAACAGCTCATCTCTGGAGGGCTGTGGGGTAGGCGCAGGTGGAGGTGGCGCGTCTATGACAGCTAGCCGCGATGCAATCTGCTCCGCCTGCACGCCCCTAGCCTGCGCAACGAATTCATTCATTCGAGCGCGGCCGCCTTTTCCGATCACAGAAGTGGGAATGCCAATGGCCGATGCAAACTGGCTTCGCGACATCCCATCTGGCAGCTGGGCCAGCGATGCAACGGCTTCTGGGTGGTTCTGAAGAAAAGAAGCGGCCGATTGCGACCGAAAATCTTCAATCATTTTTTTGGGCAAGGCTGGAGGCGTTTGCTTCGGTGCTTGGCTTATGTTCTTGCGATACCACTCCCTGTCCCTTTTTGAGACGTTGATTGGAGCGGGCACCTCAGGCTGAGCTGGCGGAAAAAACAGCCTCTCAGCCTCAGCTTCTATTTGCTGTTGCTCAGCTCGCCGCGTGTCCATTTGCTGGCGATACTCAGCCTGTTCCGCATCAGATCGCTGCGTCTTCATAAGACTGCGATAACGATCCTTTTCCCTCTGCTTCGGAACCTGCGATGCCATGCTGATCGCACCGCCAGCGCCACGCATGCCGGCCCACGCCAGGAACTCGACACCTAACTGTTCGGCGGCGCGCTGACGAGCTGCGGAACGTGCCTCGGGCGTGTCAGCCGTAAACGACTCGATAGCGGCACCCGTCATGCCGTAGCCGCCTTCACCGAGCGTTGCACCCATGCCGATCTCGGCTACACGCTCTTCGATCAGCTCGCCCAGTAATCCGTGGATCCCCATTCGGCGCATGACATCGTTGGCTCGCGCCGGGTTCAGCCTCGTGCTTTTTCTCACGGTCTGCGCGAGCCACTCGCCGAGTCCCTTTTCGATGCCCGTCGGCGGAATGAAATTGCCGATCTGCTCACTGGCAACATTGATAAACTGCTCGACGGCGGCTTTGGCGGCAGCCGGCACCACTGTTTCGTTGGGGTCGGCGGCCAGACGGTCTGCTGTTCCCTTGACGACGCGGCCAGCACCAGTCCCGACCGTTGTCTTGAGGCTCGTCTTCAGGGCAGCCTTGGCCAAGTTTTTCGCCGACTGTTCCGTAGCCGACTCGATGGCTTCCGACACTATTTCTTTGGCTGCCAGTTTTCCACCAGTCTTGGCCGCGATTTGGGCACCACGCGACGAGAGAGATGCACCCAGCGACGGGGCGGCAGCCAGCATCTCGATACCCAGTGCTGGAGCCATCGTAATAACGTCCGCAGCTTGCCCTAACATGCTGCGGTTCTGATAGAACTTCTGGTCGTTCTGGTACTGGCCTACGGTCAGGTAGTCTTCGGGCGTCGCGGTGCCATCCTGGATGCGCCGAGCGGCCAGCGCAACCGTGACAGGCTCGGCCGCAGCCGCGAACCCACCAACGAAAGGCAATCGCTCCGCCCAGTAGGTGGCGCTCGATGGAGCGTTGCCTGCTGTAGCCTGCTCAGCTAACTGCAGTCGCACGTCGGCGGGTGCCTGCGAATTTTGGTAGCTGTAGAGACGCCGCTGCAGTTCCTGGTACTGCTGCGGCGTGGCGGTGCTCATTGCTCCAGTGATCTGCGGTTGCGTCACCGGAGCACCCGAAGCAAGCAGCTGCTGTGCGGAAGCGGGCTGCGGGTACGCGTGCGGCTGGCTTTGCCAGTCGAATTGCGGAGCGTTCGGGAAATGCTGCTGCGTCAGAGGAGCATACGGGAGCATCGACCCGTCTGGCTTAGGAGCAGGCGCAGCTGCGCGTGGAGGAGCGAATGAAGCCGTGGCCTGCCGAATCTCCTCCTCAGTAGCATCGTCCGGAAAGCGAGCAACGCGGCCGTTGGGCAGGATTACGGTCTTCATTTTTGGATCAGTTTCCCGGTTTGTGGGTCGCGGATAAATTCAACGGGCTTGGCGTCGGCGGCAGCTGACTGGATCTCGGCGATGGCTTGCCGCACTTCAGCGTCGGTTGGCTGTGCATACTCAACCTCGCCAGTTTTTTCGTTGATCTTCTTGCTTCGCTCGTAAAGCGATTGCTGGACTTTCAGATACAAGTCCTGATAGTTCTGCATATCCTTGGCAGAGTTGTCGACTTCCGCCTTTTCGGGAGTCGGAGCGTGCAGCAATCGAGCCGCGCCATTTCGGTCGAGAGCGACAGCGATCTTTCGTTGGCCCGTCTTGTCGTTGGGGTCTGGCATCCAGACAACGCTCTCTTTGACGATCTCTTGCGGCGAAGGCGGCTTTATCGTGGGGAGCGGCAGTTCCTGAGAGATCTCGTAGAGCGCCTGGGCTCTCGGCCAAGGCTTCAGTGTCTTATCCTTCATCACCGCGTCCATCGCCTTCAGCTTGGCCTTGTAGGCTTGCTCATCTTCCGGCGTAAACGACATACCTGCGTCGAGCAGACCCTGGATCTGATCTCGCATCTGGCTAGCTGCACCGCGAAAGAAGACAGCTTGGTCACGCGTTGCGGCGTTCTCGTTGGCTTGCTCTTCGGCCTCTCGATTGGCGTCGCGAGTCCTTTTGATCCGGTCCAGATCGTTGTCGTGCTCCAGTTGCATCAGGCGCTTTCGCATCTGCTCTTCGCGCTCGGCCTGCTGCATCTGGAACTGGTTGTTGACCTGCATTCGATTCAGATCCATTTGATGGCCTTGGAACTGCTGTTCCATTGCCATTTGCCGCTGGATCACGTCAGCCTGTATTCTGCGCTCCTGCATCCGCTGCTCAGAAGCCATCTGCTGCTGGGCACGCATGGCTTCGCCTGCGCCGGCGTAATAGCCAGCTTTGGCGAGGGTCTGAACGCTGGGGCTATGTGTTACGACAATCGGCATGGCTACATCCAATAAGGCTTAGAGGCTCGTCGCCTGATTCCGAACGACTTCTGTGGCTGCTGTGGGTACACGCGGCGATATGCCTGGAACATGTCGCCAGCCATGTCCATGCCGGCAGGCGGGCGTGTGTTCATCGGGTTGTAATAGCTCATGTTGGGATAGCCGCTAGAAGCGGTTGCCCGGAGCGCGGTGTGGTAGATCTGCAGTGGGTCCATAACTAAAACTCAAACTGCTCGTTGTTTATCCGGTTGCTTTTCCCTGCACGCCGGGCTTTATTCTCCAAGACGCGTTGACGCCTCCTCGCAAGCTCCTGCTGCCTCGCCGCATTGAACATCATGGCCGGGCCGTTCATCATGGCCATGTGGTTCGCCAGTCCGGTGTTGTACATGTTGGCCACCATGTCAGGCGTCATGCCGATCGGCTGCCCGTACATAGCGCCACCAGCACCAGGAGCGACTTGGCCAGATGCCCCAAGGCGACGATACAGCTCCAGGATCTGGTTCGGGTCTGGACCCGCGTCGGTGCGTCGCTCCATGACGCCGAGCTTACCCTGCGTAATGCTCATGTCCGCATTCACGCGGCTGTTGGCTGCCAGCTCATTGGCCCTCGCTACCGATTCGGCACGGGAGCGGTCGATCCCCATCTGCATCGTCGCGGGGATGCTGGAATTGGCCAGACCACGGTTTACCAGTCGCTGGTACATGTCCGAGCTGGTATTGCCGTAGGTGCGGTTAATGTCCGCCAGCGTCGACTGGCCGGCAGAGGCGAGATCGGCCTTGGTCCGGGCCGCCAAGTCGTCGTAGCCCTTGATGATCGAGTTGTACCGCTGCTCATTGGCACGATTGGCGCTGTTCATGGCTGACTGATACTGGCCAAGGACGCCGCCCGACTGCTGTGGACGCATTACGCGCGTGCCGGTGCGCTGCAGATAGACCGGCAGCATTTTCTTAGATACTGTTTTCACCCGAAGAGCCTCCTATAGGCAGCTCGATCCCATTCGTTGATAGCCGCCCTCCTACGGGAGCAACTGTCACAATTAGAAAAACCAAGCTGGGAAATGACAACGTGAATCCAGTCACCAAGTCCCCAGGTATTGCAGGTGCGATAGGTCGTCTTGTCGGTCACTAGGGATCGGCAACGAATGCACCGCTTCACGTTGCCGACCCGCTCAAAATCGCATCTCATGGCTTGCCCAGAACACCAACAGCCCAGCAGCAAAGCTCACGGCGAGCGAGTGCAGCAACAAGGGGATGGGAGCCGTAATGCCCGTTGCGGCTACAGCCACCAGCGCGACCCAGAAGGCAACGCAATACGGACAGTTCAGCAGGTTCACGAGGTCCGTGGTGGACACCTCGTTGTCTTCAAGGCCAAGACGCCGGCGCAGACGGGTCATCAGGCCAAACGGACCGTGCTCCAGCACCACAAACCTAGAAACCCTGGCAGTAGCCAGACAAAGGATCACAAACGTAAACGGGGTCATTGCAGCGCCCTCGCAATCTTCAGTGCCTCTTGCGTCGCACGCACAAGGTGGCGGTTCGCCTGCATGTCATCCAGGTGGACACGCAACACCTGGCCCTGGGCGACGGTGCCGTAGTCTGTCTTCGTTGCTTCGCCGACCAGAGGGCCGGAGTAGCCCAGCACCACTACCAGTGCCATCTGGTCGGGCGGCTTCTTCGCTACCACCACTCGCCCGTGGTTCGGCAACTTGCGTCCACAGCCTTTGCATCCCATTACAGCGGTGCCTCCGGGCCAGGGTTCCAGCTTAAGTCCAGCCAGATGTCGGCCGCTTCAGCGGAACATACGTTCGGGTCGAACGACCATGTGCAGCCATCTTCCGCAAGCTCCATACAGGAGCAGCCCAAAAAGACATGCCAGCCGCCGTGGACACAGCTAGGGCATGTTCGGATTCCAGGCATGGATAGGTCGACATTTGCCAGTTGCGTGATGGGGACTTCAGATTGCTCCAAGCACTCAAACAGCAAGTTCTGAAACTGCATGGTTGTCGTGTTGCCGCAGCACTCTGTCACTGCCGCCACGTCTCCGTCACCGATGCGAGCCGATGGGGCCGGCAGCATTCGCGTCACTGTACCGAACTCACAGTTTTCCTGGCAGTTGGAAGTATCTGGAGCACCTGATCCACCTTCGGCAATCGCTCCCGAACGCAACCAAAACAGCTCAGCGCCAGTGAATGACGTGCTAGTCTCAGAGTTGCACTGCACAAAGATGCCGTAGAGGTAGTCTCTCGCTTTGTAGACCTGCCCTCCATTTGCATCCTTGAGAGCCCAGCACCCGGTCAGGCCAGTCGTGTAGGTGATGCTGGCCGTAATGGCCGTCATGCTGCCGGCTTCTACATTGGAGGCAAGGTACGCTTTCACGATGTTCCCACTGGCCAATGACGAGGAGCACGAGTCAGCCGTGCAATCTAGTTCTACAAGCAAGTCTTGCTCTCCATTCATGCCAGCTACCGTCCCGGCCACTCGATACAACATGGCCGGCTCCAGGCCGGACACGCAGAAGGTGCCCCACCAACCAGGAACGGTGGGGGATTCGGGCGAGTTGACCGGGTTGGCGTCTACGCAGTGGAGCGTGCCCGCCACTCCATCCACTAACGCGCCGCAGTCGGACATGGGGTCCGTGGTTCGCCACTTGAAAAAGACCGGCGCACAAGTCGGAGGGCATCGACATCCCTCGCAGTTTCCACAGTCGAACTGATAGACAGGACGCTTTTCGGTGTGCGTGCCATCGTCGTCGGTCCAGGTGCATTCAAACGAGTTGCAAATCTTGACGCCGATCTTGCAATACCCGACCGGAAGGTTGGCAATATCGCCGTTTGAGCATCGCACAAACACCTTCTCAGACTGCACGACTGGGTAGCAATAGCTGTCGTTGTAAGGCTGGTAGTCGATCTTGATCGCGTCGAACAGGCAGCACTCCGACAGGACTTCTCCCTTGCAGACATAGATATGACCCGCCGCAAACGAATTCTTGTTCGTGCACTTCTCTGGGTCGGCGACCGCTTCCCATCGTTCGGAGATCACATTCCAGTAGCCCAACACGCGGGCGTCGACGCGGCAGTCCGGGTCGGCATCAACCAGCTCGCACTCATTGAGGCCGAGGCTTTGCTTTTCCACGGCATCCAGGCACCGCTGCCAGTGCATCGGGAAATACAGCAGCACCACGGTGTCGTCTGGTACGTCAGCTGGCGCGAAGTCGCAAGGGATGACATCGACCCAGCGGGCGTACAGCGACGGCGAGTCGTCGACCACGTCGTCGTCGTCGCAGTCGCGACAGATGAACCCGTTGGGCTTCTTGGAAATCGCGATAGCTTCCGCGTTGCTCACAATATGGAACCAGCGGAACGAGGCCGTCTGGTCGACGATGGCATACAGCGGGCGAGTTGACCCCTGCACAGTGTAGGCGTCGTGCAGTTTGTAGCCGATGAATCTTTCGCTGGCTGAGATTCGCTCAAACGACCGACACTTCCTGGCGTCGTACACCCAGACCTGAGCACCTTGCGACAGTGGGTTCTGGCACATGGTCGCGGGGCTGAGAGCACCAGCCGACAGGCTCATTTGCACGCCACTGTACAGGCATCGCACGTCTTCCAGGAGCGAACTGCCACACTGCTCGCCAGTGATTTGGATTAAGGCTGCAGAGTCCGACTGCTTTGACGGAGCCAGCAGCACATACTCCTGCAGCTTCTCGTCCCAGACGGCGATGAGCTTGTCGCCTTGCTTGACCGCAGAGCCCAAGGCTGCATTGTCGTGGATGGTGACCGTGGCACCAGGATCGCGGCCATTGAGCGGGTCACCCCAGAAGTCGGTCACACTGGCAGACACCGTGCCAGAGGACATGGCTGCGGACGCGGTCGCCTGGATGAAGCGAGCCGGCCCTTCGATTGCCAGTACCTCCAGGGCAGAGGCACCTACTGCTGTGTTGGTGCGACCGACGCCGTAGTAGCCCTGAACGAAGTTCTGGCGAAAGGCTTCGGTCGGCGTCCAATCGTAGGCGTCAAACGTCTCGCCGTTATCCTGCCATTCGTCGGCAGTTGCGTTGTAGGTGACTTCGATCACCGAGCAGGACGGAGAGCCTACAGCCGAGGTCAGCACACGAAAGAACTTCAGCTCACTGGCTGGTGCAGCTGCGTTGCCGTCTGTGTTGGCGTCATTGGCCAAGCCCTCCAGGGCGTCGCGAGTTGCGGCCCAGTTGCGTCGCTCTGCCGACGCGTTGCACGGGGCAAGGACAATATCACGCCAACGATTGGGGTCTGCCATCAACGGATCCTTTTGCGGCCGGCGGATCGGATGACAGCAGTGACTCGCTCCAGGAACCAGCGTCGCTTGGAGCCGGCTTTGTTCTTCACCTTGACTACAGCCGAAACTCCACGGACACGCGGTCGCGTGACGTAGTTCAGGCCAGGGTTGTCCCAAGTGCCAGCGTCCCGCGTGGTTGCGTAGAACGACTCTTCAGCCGAGTTGCCTGCGGTGACTTCCCAGGCGATAGAACCAGACTCGCGGCCGATGCTTCCTTGAAGTTCAGCCAGAAGCCCCTCTTGGAACCCTTGCCGATCCAGGTGGAAAGGACCGAAGCAGCAATATGCTTCGATCTCCAGGTTGCCGTCGTCGACCTGATAGTCGCGATCAAACTGACGAATCTTTCCGTCGCGGCAACCGAGAAGGACTGCGGGGCAGTCGTCCCATACAGTACGCTCGTGCAGCACGAATGGTTCATGATTTGTGGAAACTTTGACACGCCAGAATGCCTTGGCCTGCCAATCAAACCACCAGTGTGATCCTTCTGAACCGTCGAGCCGAGTTACAAAAATGTGAACTCCTCGCGACAGCGTGTCGTATTCCAGCGACACTGCTTCTCGCTCCGGGTTCAAGCAGAGCAGCTCGTCGGGCAGCCGCTCACGCGAAAGAGACGTGGGGAATCCGGCACAGCCAGCGGAGATCACATAGAGTCCGTCAGCTGAGAGAAAGATGACCATGTCGTCGGGGGTGCGCGTCCATGCGTTCTGCGACACGATGCCAATCTTGCGTGATAGGGCGTCGAGAGTACCGCCATATCCCGGATCACCACGCATGATCCACAGTGAATTGTACGAACCAAACAGCAAGCACTCGTCGCCGTGCGGAATCATTGCCGTGATGGGGTCAGCTAGCTGGCCTGCCGTGCTATTCTCGGCAAATACCGCAGCCCCTGAGTCTTCTTGCCCGTAGTCCCAGTCGAACGGGTCGCCCTGGCGAGACATGTACCACACATGCGGCAGCAGGTCGGAGCCAGCATAGACAATGCGATCACGATAAAGGGCGACGAGGCGACAACCAGCAGGCACGGTGCCGACGTTGGCGTAATGTGGTGTGACAGTGTTGAGCTTCGGGTCATAGACTTTCGGCTGGCGAGCGATCCGATAGACCACGTTCAGAATGTCCTGCCCGTAGCCTAGAGTCGTGGTGCCGTTGTCGTGGCTGGCCAGATTCAAGGCTGGGTTAAACGTGATGACGGTGCCAGTGATGCTAGAGATGGCGTAGGTTCCGGCGATGGCCGTGCCGCCAGCACCGACCTGCGTGATGGCGACTGAAGCGGACGGCGACGAGCCGGTAAGCGTAGTTGTCTCGACGACAACAGCAGGCTGCTCTTTGCCGGCCAGCGTGCCGCGAAACATGATCTTGTATGGTCCCTGCGTGCCGCCGGTCCCCAGGTTGACCACCGTGCAGTTGCCAGTGCCCACCGTGTTCAGGGCAATCAGGGCAGCGGCCAGCGTTGATTCGTTGGTTGGGTAAGTAATGGCTGTAGTCTGGGCTCCCTTGAACGACAGCTTGAACGTGCCGCCGGTTGCGTTCGAGAACGCCAGGGTCTGGACAGTGTTGCGAGAATAGTTGCTGTCCAGGATCTCCAGGACGTAGCCTGTGTCGAGGCCGGTCAGGGTCTGGCCGGTTTCCAGCTCATCGAACCCGGTGCCAGCGTCGATCGACCCCGTCTCGCCTGAAACCACCACGCCGTAGTCGGCGATGAACAGCTTCTGCTCGCGGTCGACAGCGGACAGCTGGACGCTGGGTGACAAAGGCGTGTTGGTCGTGACCTGCTTCAGCGTGTTGACCGTGTCCTCCACCCAGAGGTTGCCGTTGGACACGGCTACCAGCAAGTCTCGCCGGGGGTTGGCAGGAACCGTTCGCACCGAAGGATCGTTCTCGAAGTCGTGGCTTAGCTGCGTCACCTGGATGGTGGACGCCGGCGACGTGACGCCGAACGCAAACGCACGGCCGAACAACGTCGCGACCGTGGTGCTCAGCAGCTGTTGCCCACGCCAGTAGACTTTCACGCTGGACGTGCCGGGCGTAACCTCCACCATGAACACGCCCGCCGCGTTGCTGGTGTCGGCGACCGGACTGGAGGCGAGGGTCGACACAATGGACCCGTTGTTTCTCTGGGTCAGGGTGGCGGAGTAGCCCGCCGAGCTGAAGGCCAGCGTCACCGTGTTGACGTTTTGGGTTGTGTTGGAGCTGGGCGAAGCCAGCCCGAAATGGATCTTGGCCGTGCCGACCATCGTCTTGCCCAGCTTCGGGCGGATGTGCATGGCGATCTCATACGGCCCGTTGTTGCTGACAACCGACGGGATCGCCATCGCCCGCTCCCAGTCTGGCCCGTACAGGAAAGCATCTGACTGGGAGTTCAGATGTCCGTAGCTGTACGTCGGGGAACCCGTGTAGCCAGCTGGGATCAGGGCGTCGCGAAGCTGCGTGCCGAACGCTGGCTGCACCGCGCGGGTCCAGCCAGTCTTAAGCACCGAGACTTTGGTGAGCAGGCGGATCGGACCAGGGAGCTGGGTACGCAACGAGAGCCCGAGTCCCGGCCGGCTCCCACCAGACTGTCGCAGCTCGCTGGTGGTTTGCGTTCGGACATTGACCGCGTCGGGCGTTGTGTAAGGCGGCTGCCGCTGGTAGCCCGTGGCGCGGTCAATCCCGGCAACCGGCCAGATAAGATCCAGCCAGCT
>JAAOEI010000961.1_pt1 | contig 10806 bp, 27 predicted proteins | sample 7059261 | NCBI WGS metagenome assembly JAAOEI01 (sample SAMN14008812, study PRJNA610033) | viral metagenome | isolation source: viral particles filtered from seawater | place: China: Hangzhou Bay, Yangshan Deep Water Harbour | collected 2017-10-31
ATTGATACCATAATTAAACATGAACATAAAGGACGAATATATGCTGAGATTAACCAACTTCGATCAGATAGTGGTGGTACAGTAACTGGTAGATTTAGTTATAGTAATCCAAACCTACAGCAGATACCTGCACGAAACAAAGAACTTGGACCAATGATCAGATCGTTATTTATACCTGAACAAAATTGTAAGTGGGGTGTATTTGATTACTCACAACAAGAACCACGTCTAGTTGTGCACTATGCTGCATTACAAAATATGTATTCTGTTGGAGATGTTTTAGATGCATACAACGAAGGTGATGCAGACTTTCACAAGATTGTAGCCGACATGGCTGATATACCAAGAGATCAAGCAAAGACAATTAATCTTGGTTTGTTTTATGGTATGGGTAAAAATAAATTACAAGCTGAACTAGGTGTTAACAAAGAAAAAGCTGAAGAATTATTTAGACAGTATCACTCACGTGTACCATTTGTAAAACAATTGATGGATAGTGTTATGCGTAGAGCACAAGACAGAGGTAGAGTTAGAACTTTACTAGGTCGTTTGTGTAGGTTTCATTTATGGGAGCCCAATCAGTTCGGGATTCATAAAGCATTGCCACACGAAGCAGCACTCGCGGAACACGGACCAGGGATCAAACGAGCGTACACATACAAAGCTTTGAATAGATTGATACAAGGATCTGCAGCTGACATGACAAAAAAAGCAATGATAGATTTACACAAAGAAGGCATCACACCACATATACAAGTGCATGATGAACTTGATATATCTGTTGAATCTGAAGCACATGCTGATAAGATAAAACAAATTATGGAAGGGGCAGTGACTCTAGAAGTGCCAAACAAAGTTGACTATGAGTCAGGTACAAACTGGGGAAACATAAAATGATTTATGGCTTATTTAAATGCAAACATACCAGTGACCTATGCGCAAATAAGAAGAGAATATTTATATGACTTACAAAAACATCATGGAGAAGTTGAAGACTGTATTATTTTTGGCCTTAGCTCTATTACAGGTCGCAGTATCTTATTTCATGCTATTATGGAAAACGGTGCAATCTTTTATAGACTTCCTATCACAGCATTTATTCAACGTGGATTTAAAGTTGAGGACGTACCTAAACGTAGACTTGATGAGCTTCAGCTTTGGAATTGTTTTAGTTATTATCCTTCTGTTCATTCTTGGGATATCTTAGACGGACAAGCAGGAAAATACATAGGTAAAGATAAAAAATGGCATCCAGGTAAATATTTATTTACTGTTGACTTTGCACATCCTGAAAGTAATATACTTGACACTGATCATTCAGAGATACCGCACGAACACAAGTGCGCTCACATAATTGCATTAGATGATGGTAATTATGCAGCACAGCCAAACAATCGATGTATATGGGACATACCTTCTTTCACAGTGAAAGATGATATTCCTGATTGGAAAGTGCAGACATCTGAGTGGAACGTGGAAGATAGTAGAGCGTGGCGGACAGAGGATACCGACAAGTTTTTCTATGAAATAGAGGAGAAAAAAAATGATTAAAAAGGTAAAAGACAAAGCTTTTCATTACTGGCATAATCACAAAACAGAATCTATTGTTTTTGTGGTCTTAGTAATTGCTTTGATTATTAAATAATGAAGGGGTTTAGTGGCTATGAACTATGGATTCACAGCAATACTGATACTTTTGTTTTGTTTACTGGCCTTTTTTGTAAGGCCAGTGAACCACACGCCATTGAAAATTGATACAAAAGATATTATAATCCCGCCACCAAAACCAAAATTAAATGAGTAAAAAACCTTTAACAATATCTGAATCGGCTGCCGTGCAGATGCCTATGAAGACGGTTGCTAGTTTGATCGTAATCGTCGCCCTCGGCACCATGGGCTATTTCAACATGGTAGAACGTCTTAATCAACACAGCACAAGATTAGAGTTGATGGAGAAAGATCTAACAGAGAACACAGACTTTAGAATCAAATGGCCACGTGGACAACTAGGTTCATTGCCCGCTGATTCTGAGCAGTTCATGATGATCGAAGATCTTTATAAGACTACGGATAAGTTAAATGCACATATAGAATCTATGGCATTAAACAAAGTAAACATCGAGTTTTTAAGAAAGCAAATGGATAAGGTTTTGATAGATATTGAAAAACTAAAAGATGCAAATAGAGAAATGAAATACACAAACGGGAGTTCACATTGATAGAAGCTGTAATAGGATTACTTATGTTTGTAAATGGAGAGATCAAGGAGGCACGTTTGCAACCTTCGATGGCTCAATGTTTACGCGGTAAACGTGAAGCGGAGAGGACCTATTCTGAATCAGTATCTTACAAATGTTGGAAGGGTTCTGCAGAATTAGAAGATAACATAGACGGCTCAAAGTCAATTAAGAAACTTATCATTGAATAAGACACAGTATCATTTTTTCCTGAAAAAAAATAGACCACGTAATACTATCGCACAAGAATTAAGTGATGGACGGTACCAACAACGTGTGGTAAAGTCGAAGAAGATTTATGACAGAAAAAAATTTCAAAATACAAGCGGAAGTAGTAAACGGGAAATGTCCGACGTGTGAAGAGTACACAATGTTAGTTGGAATATCAAAACAATTTTTTAGATGTATGACATGTGGTTCTGATTTAGAACAACATGTAAATGGTAAAATTAGTTATTTACCCATCCTATCAGGAATCAAGGACTACCGACCATTTGTTAAAGACTGGTTGGAATAATGGCAAAACGTAAGTTTGTAAACTTCGTACCACGTCCAAAACCTAGAAAACGTCCAGGTCGTCATACAAAAAACCTTAATAAATCAAAAAAACGATCGTATAAAAAATACAACCGACAGGGGAGAAAAAGATAATAAATAGGTTGACACCTATCCCAAAATATCCTAGTCTTTGCGTATGAAAGACTATAGAATAAAAATTACTATCCGAAACGATAGATTGTTAAGTGCAATTGAAAAATTAGGTTTTGTTAGTGTAAGACAATTTTGTACACAACACGCTTTAGACTATCAAAGAATCACTGAGATAATTAGAGGTAAATTAAAACCGATAGACAATAAAGGAAAAGTAACAAAGTTAGTTCAAGATATGTTAGATATCTTAGATGTATCTTTAGAAGATGTATTTACAGAAAGACAACTACAAGGGTTTCACAAAACAAGTTTCCAAGTTCAAGTTGCCGAAAAAGATCTTAAAAAATTAATTAATCCAATTAAAAATCAAGAGCAAAAGGTAATAGAAACAGATGTACGAATGAAATTGTTAGAAGCTTTTTCTCAAAGACTTACACCAAGAGAGGAAAAAATTATTAGACTTGCGTTTGGTTTTGATGGTGGACACGAACATACTTGTAAAGAAATGGCACAAATGTTTGGTGTAACTCATGCTAGAATAAGTGATATAAGAAGAAGAGCTGAAAGAAAGTTACGACATCCTTCCGTTGCAGGGAAGATTATTAATACAGGATTTAGTGAAATTTACACAAAAGTAAATATCACTAGAGATCAAATAGATAAAGCAGAGTTAAGGGAAGATCTATTTGATTCTAAAAAACAAACAAACCTATAAAGGAGAAGATATGCAAATAGTATATGACGAACACAATCAAGAATATGGGGTTTTAAAGAAAAAACCTTTTAAAGATATGTTGTTAGATGTGGCAAAAAATTTAAAGAAGAAAATGCCAGACATGACACCAGACCATATTTTTTACAGTGAAGAAGAAATAAATATTCCGACAAAGGAACAGTTAGATGATGCTCCAGATGTTGGAATTCCAACCGTTCACTTTTATGACAGTAACAAAAAAGTATACGATACAGCTGCATACACAAGTAAAAATGCATACGATCGATATAAAGTTGTAAAAGAAATTAAAAGTCTAAAAGAGTTTTTTGAATTTAAAAAACAAAAGGGAGCAAACTAATGGACGAAAAAACAATAGACAAGGTAACTATACTAGCAAAGCTTTGTGCAATATGTGACCTGCAAGTAAAATTGCAAGAAGATAAAAATAAGCTAGAAGCAGAGCTAGAACAACTAGAGAAAGATGAAAGAAAAAATAATCACCATTAAATTTATATGAAATTACACGATTCATCAGGAAATAAATTAGATGCTTATACTTGGATAAAAAGAATGTTCGCTAGGAATAAAAAAGAAAAGTTAATAAGAAAACTTTTTATTAAAAGATATGGAACAAGAAATGTACCTTTTCTTGAAAGCATTCAACGACAATTTGGTTATTGGGGTTAATATGAAAGAGAAAGTAATCACAATTAAACCAAAAGGTATCTCTCAAAAACAATGGGCTAATCTTTTGTTAGAATTAAATCTAATGAAGACGGCTTGGAAACCCTACGGTGTTGATCTACAAATATCAGCACCAGGGTTAAAAAATGTTTTAAAATGGGGAACAAGATCTTATGATAGAACAAAAGGATCTAGATAGAATAGCTAATCTTTGGAACAAAACTAAAGAATTAAAATATAAAAATCTTTGGTATAAAAAAGTAAAGGAGTTTGCAAATGGACCTCATAATATTAAACGACGGCCTATATCAACTAATACCAGTCACAAAGGAAATTATGGAAGGTATAGAATTGTTCAGCGACGTTAGTTGTTTTGATCTTTGTGATATCCTAAGACTTAAACTTACAGGCTACGTTGATACTTTGAATCTACATATCATGAATGATGGCAGTGGAGATTTGATTGGTTGTATGTGTAGATGATACACCTACCCTAAAGAGGGAAAAATAAGGGTAGGTAATGGTGAGAAGATTTCTCGCCATACCATAATTTAGCCACATTGTCAAATCGTGTTCACTGGTGTGCAATAAAATTTAATATACATTCCATATTTATTAACATCTTCTCTACCTATCTCTTTCAATTTTCTTTGTGATTCTTCATAACCAAAGTGTAAGCAATCGTATTGTGTTCTAAATGTTTCAGCCCATGCGAAAGGTGGCATACACTCACCCGCTACACTAGAACAAATTATTAAACTTAACAATATTTTCATTGACAATCCTATACTATCATCTATATATGAGTTATTAAAATGAAAGGAAACACTCATGACTGATATGTCAAAATATAAAAATGTTTCTCTAACAAAAGAAACATATAAGATATTAGAATCGTTATCAAAGATATTATTGCCCGATGCCAAATTATCTGTAGCTAAAACAATTGAATCATTAGCAAATGAAAAAGCGAGAAAGTTAAATGGCAAAGTTAAAAAAAGCTAGTATTGCATTACACATATGTCCAACTTGCAAAGGCAATGGATATATAAAAGTTGCAACAGAAATGGGAGACACGGTTCACCAATGTTGGGATTGTGATTCAGAGGGAGAGTTTTATGAAACAAATGATATTGATTATATTGACGATGATAATTCTACAAAGCTGCACTAAAATAAAGTTTGATAGTTTTGATCCAACAACTGGACTTGCTAGATGGATAATTACAAATGATAAGTAAAAGTGATATAGGTTATATTGCTGGAATTTTTGACGGCGAAGGTAGTCTGTATTTTGCAAGACGAAGAGAGAAGAAAAAGAAACACAACGGTAGAGGTTATAGATACTGTATGTCTCAACGTATTAGTATGGAGATAACCATGACTGATGAGTATGTTATTAGATGGATACACGAAATTCTGGGTGTTGGCACCGTCGTAAAAAAACCTAGAAAAGGTTTACGTAAAGATGGTACAAATTATTTAATGCAGTATAAATGGCGATGTACTTTTAGAGATTGTTATTATGTTTGTAAATTAATATGGTCAGAAGTAAAAGTAAAATTACATAAAGTAGAACAGGTTATAGATCATTACTCTCCTGAATATAAAATAGATGATAATATCGTTAGCATGCAACAATATAAGGAGGCGATGAGTTTAGAATGACAGATAAAAAAACACAAATAGAAGTACACACATACAATTGGGGACCTTGTTTAATAAAAGTAAATATACTTGATGAGTTTAGACAAATTCTTCTTGAAGAAGCTAAGAAAACAGAGATAGATTTTAAACACAAACTTGCAGGGCAGCTTGCGAAGGAACGTGGTTACAGTGATGAACAAAGAGAAAAGATTATACCATACTTGTCGCCTTATCTTGGTGTATACGATGAAGCGTTTCAAAGATTTCAAAACAAACGGTTTGAAAGAAAACCAGAGTACACGTTAACTGCTCTTTGGTGTAACTTTCAAAGACCCCATGAGTTTAACCCACCACACGACCACGATGGTAAGTTGTCGTTTGTAATATATTTATCTTTACCAGAACCATTAAAAAAAGAAAACGAAGAGTACAAGGGTAAGTCTTGTGGACCTGGTGGTATACAGTTTATGTATGGTGAGGGACCAAGAGACTGTGTAAGTTATCAATCTTACTTTCCGAAAGAAGGCGATATGTTTATATTTCCAGCTTGGTTAAAACATTGGGTGATGCCTTTTCACTCTGATTGTGTAAGAGTATCAGTCAGTGGTAATGTGCATGACTCAGCGCCATTGAATCAAATTAAAAAGGGTGCTTTAGTAAAAGAAAATAATGAAGACGAAGAGTATTTGAAAGAGTTGAAGGATAAGCTGTGAGACCAACCGTATTTGTAGCGATGCCTTGTTATGACATGATGAAGGTAGAAACATGTCTATCGTTATTAAATTTATTTAATAAGTTCACGATGCACAATATTCCTGCAGAATTTAGAACGGCTAAAAGTCCGTATATTAGCCATTGTCGTAATCTATTGACTGCTGGATTTTTACACTCGAAGAAAGACTTTTTATTATTTGTTGATGCGGATATGCAATTTGGTGCAGATGCTGTGTTTAGAATGTTAGCGGGTAATTATGATATTTGTTGTACTCCATATCGATTAAAAGATGCAACGATGAAAGAGTCTTATCCAGTATCATTTGAAAACTACGATGAAATAAAAATATCGGATAAAGGTTTTGTTGAAATAACTTCAGGACCCACTGGTTTGATGATGATAAAACGTGAAGTATTTGATACTTTAAAAAAAGATAATCCTAAACTACAGATTAAATTACCTGAAGAAAAAAGAAAGAATATAAACGCTGAGATTATGGGAGCTGAAGATACTGATGAAAATCCATCTGAAGATTGTTTATGGAATTTTTTTGATACGTCTTTTGATGATCATTTATTCAAGGGTGAGGATATTGCTTTTTGTGAGTTGGCTCGAAAGTCTAAATTTAAAATACATGCGAACATAGATTCAACAACTATTCATCATGGACCATATGGATATAAAGGTAAGTTTAGAGATTCGTTAGAGAAAGTTACATGATGTCAGATAAAGATTGTGAGGAATACCATAACCTTAGTCGAAAGATAAAATTTAGTAATAAATACAACTATATCCAAGGTAAACAAATCAATGAACATGGATCAAGGACCTATGATATAGGTGGCTATAGACTTCCAAGCGTAACTACGATATTAGGGGCGACCAAAGATCAACAATTTTTAAAAGACTGGAAGGCCAAAGTTGGAGAAAAACGAGCTGAAGAAATCAAGAATCACAGTAGTAGGAGGGGAACTGCCATGCACAAGTTCCTCGAGTCTTATGTGGAGGGAGTTGGGTACGATGATCTTACAGCAATCGGACAGGAGGCGAAGCCCATGGCCGAAAAAGTTATTGAAGTGGGTCTTGCGCCAGTTGAAGAGTGGTATGGGTCGGAGGTTATGCTACACTACCCTGGGTTGTATGCTGGGTCTACTGATCTCATTTGTTTACATAATGGTGTTGAAACTATTATAGACTTTAAACAAGCTAACCGTCCTAAGAATAAAGATTGGATAGAAGATTATTATTTACAGATTGCTGCATACGCCATGGCCCATGATTATGTATATGGGTCGGCTATTCGTAAAGGTATTATCATGATATGTACGCCAGATTTGTATTACCAAGAATTTTCGTTCACGGACCATGAACTACGGAGTTGGAAACATAAGTTCTTGAAGCGACTGGACATGTACCATGAACTAAAATTTGATGAGAAGGAGAAAGCAAATGTCAAGATCGAAGCAGGGGACTTTGAAAAACGAGATACTTGAAATACACGCTGATTGGCTAGATTATAATCATTCTAAAGTAGAAGGTGATAAATGTAGAAAACAAGCGAAAGAGTATAGTCAAAAGACCGATAAAAGACAAACTATGAATAGGAGAAAACATGAACGACAAGTTGTTTAGAACGCTTCTAAAGAAGTATGATGCAGTGATTGAGGATGCACTGTATAAGATCGATGCTATAAATGAGCATAATTTAGTTATACCTGAACATATAGATATAACAGGAGAGGTTGATAAGCAGTTAGAAATTATAGCAGGAGCTGAGGATAAGTTGTCCGCTTTGCGTCAACATTATGGCAAAAAAGAGGCAAAGACAGTACTATAAGAGATCTCACAGATAAATTAGGTGCATTAAAAAAAAACATGAAAAATTTTTGTCTTTTTGTCAGAATTAGCTAAAAGTGTTGATATTACTAGCTAAAGTGGTGACAAAAACTATGACAGAAATTGTTTTAGTGACAGAAATTTATGTCATATTTAGACATCAGTGGTGCCTTCGCGCGCGCGTAAAGCTGATTTTTGATAGGTGATTTATCTGGTATATCTCTTATAGGGATGATAGAAGGTACTATGCCTAGGAAAAGACGAAAAGCTGTTGCCTCAATAGAAACTCCCGATATACCTTATCCGAAAGTCCGAGTGGAGTGGATCGACTGTGTGAGTGATTCGGGCTGGGCCACTGAAAAAGAATTTGATAGAATGAAATTAGCTAGACCAATTAATGAAGGTTGGTTGTATGAAAAAACAAAAGAGCATATTAAATTATTTGCTTCTTACGATAAAGATAGTGATGAGATTAGTTTTGGGGATCGGACGATGATTCCTCGACAGTGGGTGAAGAAGATTCAGAAGATATAGCCTCACCTTCTATTTGTTTTGCTTGTAGTAAAGGTGCATAATCTTCTAATATTTGTTTCATTTTATTTTCTAGTTCTTGCTCTGTCATATCTTCAAGCTTACCAGTTTTAATAATTTTACGATCAATATATAAACCTGCCGCTTTACCTCTGTTTGTTTCTGCATTTACGGCGGATGAAAAGGATCCTTTTTTAAGTGCTAGTTCTTTAATACGATCTAGCTCTGCAATATGTCCTTCAAATGTTACCATATATTTCTGTAATTTCTCCTCTCTAAGCTTTCCGATATAGTCCACAACTAGAGGGTGTATCTTGGGATTTGTCAATTCGTATCCTTCCTGTCTACATCTGTTGGGACTAAAGCCTGCTAATTTGGCTGCTTCTGTCTTTGTGAGTGCTTTGCCATTGTCACCGAATACTAATAACTCAGCGAATTTGCGTTGCATTTCTGTTAGTCTTTTTGGTACACCCATATTTGACAATTTAAGTTAAGTATCCTATATTGTCAAGGTATGAAAGATGACGTTATAGAAGGCTATAAAGAAGTTATAAAAATGTTAAGAGCTGAAATACAAGATTTAAAAAAATATCAATCTGAGTGCATAAGATTAGAAAATCTCTTGCATGGTTATAAAAAAGTGATAGAGGAATTAACTAGTCAGGTGGTAAAAAAATAATGTACGTTAGACACCTGCAAGAGTATTTAGATAAGTTTACTGAAGGACAGCAAGGTCGTAGAGGTAATGCAGTCAGTGATGCTAAGATCTATATCATGACTAGCAAGGGATACCTAGAGGAGATCAAACGGATTGAAGTTCACCAAAGTAATAATCCAATGGATACTTCCTTGCGTGTTGTGTTGAAACCAAACCGAGAAGAAAAATTAATTTTACCTCCTGGTTATATTAAAGATTATTAACCAAAGGATTTACCCGATGCAATGGGGCCAGAAGCTAGATTATATAAAAAACTTAAAAGTATTTCAAAAGATATCGTTTGGACTAGACTTGAAAACCAAAGCTTATTTGGGACTCCTGATATATTGGGTTATAATTCTAAGTGCACCTTTTTCACAGTAGAGCTTAAAGTAGCTAACGGCAACAGAGCTCGCTTGTCCCCTCATCAAGTATCGTTTCATTTCCTGCATCCTAAGAATTCTTTTGTGCTTGTGGAGTGGAAGAGTAAGTGTTTGTTGTTTGAAGGTAAGCAATCGCTTGCGCTTGTAGATTCTCCGTTGTCATCGCTTGAGCCTGTGGTTGATTCGCTTGAAGATTGTGTGAAGTATTTGTCTAGCCTGTAGTTTTTAATTCTATCCCGTCTGCCTCTAGGTTGTCTAATAAATTTAAACCCTCTGCAATTCCTTTAGCTACATACTTATCACTACAAAAACAAATAATATTTATTTTACCATTTTGTAGATCATATTTAACTACATTACCTTCTGAAAAATTATTACCTTCATAACTTTCTTTTGTCAGCATATCTCTAGTTATGTATTTATCATCTCGTTGTGTCATTTATAACCTCTCTTGTTTTAAATAGTCCTCTGTAAATGGGATATCTCTTATATCAATGCTCCCCGCTAATTCTACATAGCAACGCTCATCATCTTTATCTATGTCATACTCTACTAACATTCTTTTATATATTTTATCTAACTGATTTTTTGTGGGTTCACTATCCCCTCTAACTAAAATTGTATCTACTCCGTGTTTAGTAGCACAATTTATTTTCCATACTATTGATCCGTTCATATTATCCTTTCTGCTCGCTTGCGCTTGTCGCTTG
>JAAOEI010000962.1_pt1 | contig 10803 bp, 17 predicted proteins | sample 7059261 | NCBI WGS metagenome assembly JAAOEI01 (sample SAMN14008812, study PRJNA610033) | viral metagenome | isolation source: viral particles filtered from seawater | place: China: Hangzhou Bay, Yangshan Deep Water Harbour | collected 2017-10-31
CGTACGACTCTTTGTTCTCAGGTATAAAAATAGCCTTGAGGATGCAAATCGACATCCTGTCTGCTAGCTCTGCAAATGTAGGTAGATACTTTCTGTCCATCTTAATTATTATCTATATGTTTTCTTAAAATATCAACTTCTTTTGAAATATCGAAAGTAAAAGGATCTAAATTTTGAGAGAAAGATTTTGCTCTCATTTCTTGCCCGGTTTGATCTGGAGTATAAACTTTCTCAAGAGTATTATGCATTAAATGATCAAAAGTAACTTCACTTACGTCCACTACTCTATCTAGTTCGGCATAAACCCTGTAAATAGAAGAGTCTCCGCCTAGGCCTAAAAATTCCTCATATAAAAATTTATCTATGCATTTAACTGCTTCTAAAGAAACTATTGGGCATGAACCGTATGGCAAAGTATCAACATGGTCAACGCTAGTGCAAGAGCTCTTGCAGTAAATAACATCATCTTTAATTTTTCTGTCTGACTTAAAAGATTCTACTTTATCTAAAATTATTTCGTCCCAGCCTTCAGTCAAAAATTCAATATCATCATTAACTCCAATTAAGAAGCGGCCTTGGCTCTGCCTAGCCATTTTATTAATAGTAGTGTGAAGGCTGTGAGGTCTTGCCCCACTAAAAAATTTTACGTTAGGGTAAAAAATTCTACTTTTAAAAAGACTAGTCTCTTCATCGTCATTGTCGTAATTTATTAATATTTCAACATCCTCAAAAGAAGATGTCTTAAACATTACCGAAGAAATTAAATTCTCTAAGTAAGAAATTCTTTTCCTAGTGTTCAGTAGTATTGAAAAATTCATTTAAATCTAAAAAGTTAAATTTGCCTGCATAATAGTCTTTGGGCGTATCATCCCAGATTTCTTTAGCCAAGCTTTTATCTGAAGCTAGTAATAAACTTTTACCAAGGTTAGACCAATTAGAGATTGCTATGAACTCCTCGTCTCTCAGAGGATTACTATAAATATCAGATGATACTTTATCTTTTAAGCGAGCAGGAAAACTTACTATAATCCTAATACTATTACTAGATAATGAAGTTTTATGAAACAAGAAAGAGTCAAGTAAATAGCTCTCTCCCAGCTTCATCGTAAAATTAATTTTATTTTCATTCATCTTATCTGTGACAGATTTTCCGTCAAGAAAAGAAGGAATAGATTTTACGTAGTCTGGGTAAAATCCTTCTTGTGGATTGCTAACAGATATACCGCTCTGCTCGTAGTCGCCGCAGATTGGAGTATGAATCATCGCCTCATTGCAATTTTGACCAGCCCAAATGTCAGTATGCCAATTAGTCGAACTTCTAGGTCTACTAGTAAACTCTGGGTTAGTATTTGTGCCGAAGTTTATTCTAAGATTTATAGGACAGGCAACTTTGGAGCCTTCACTAAAAGAAAGATGCTCTATTAAGTTGTAGACTTTTTTATTTAGTAGGTTGTGAGAATTGTTAGTTTCAATTTTAGGCATCAACAAGCCATTAGGAGTAATATTAGGCAGGCCTATAATGTCGTTTCGATAAAAAAGGCAGAAGGCTTCTAGCGTTAAATCTAAATTAAATACTTTATTTGGGTAATAGCTAGAAAGAGAATCATATAAACATATTTGGGCCGCTGACCTTAAATCTAAAAATATATTTTCAGGAAGCTCACACTTTCCTAATAATGAATCTATCTTAGAAAACTTTTTTGAAAAATTAAAAAGCCTGTCTGATCTTTCTTGTATATAACTTTCCATCTATCTTTTTAGTATTACCACATTAAAGCCTTGGTCGTATAAAGTTCCAAAATCTGTTTTAGAATAGGAGACATCAAATTTAGACTGGGCTCGCAAAAAAGAAAAATATCCAGTTAAATAATTTTTCTTTTGATGAAAAGAAGAAGCAAGTGATTCTAATTGACTATCGGAATATAGTTCCAAAATTGGTTCTATGTGGAATATATAATTTACATTAGAGTTAGAAAAGAAAGTGAACAGCGAGTCCCATTGGGCTCCTAGCTGCTCCATTGAGCCAGAGGTAAAGAATATAGTATCTTTATTATTAAGTTTGTTTTCATTTAAAAAAGACAAGCTTGGTCTCTTCATGTCAAATTCAAATCCGCCAAAACCTTTTTCTTTAATAATTGATACAGCAGAAGGAGAAAAATCACATCCATTGATAGAATCAAATTTGTTTAAAGATTTTATATAATCTAAATTATGCCCATTTCCGCAGCCTAATTCTACAACGGAAGAAAAGTCTATATTAATGTAATCTAAAACATTTTTAATAATTTCATGAGCGCAATCAGCAGCTAGTGACTCATTTGAAGACTCTATAAACTTACCTTGATATCTAAAAACTTCTTTTTTATCTAAATTATCATCCTTTTTGTTGAAGAATGTAGGGGTTTTGTTTTTATTAGATTTTATTTCGGACCAATAGTCTTCCCACTGCTCTTGCTTGGGGCAGTTTCTGGTTTCGTCGACTTTCTTTTCTACTGCAATTTGAGCTATTTCAGAAATTTTATCTGAACAAAAATCAAAGTTGGGGTCAACCTTTTCTAAATCAATAAAAAAATTCGTGTTCAATTTCTTCATAATCTAATTCTTCTTTCTTTAAAAATAAGTTATTTTTTAAAAATTCTTTCAAGTCCTCGTTTGTAGAATGATAGTTTTCATCATACTGGCTTGAATCATGCCTCATTATTCCTCTGCATTCTTCGTACCCAAAGCCGCATGCCTTTGACTCCTCTGTTACCAGCCTTTTAAGTATAGAGTCTATAATGTAAGGATGATCGTATGTCGGCCTCCCTGCGGCCTGCCACAAGCCCGGACTAAAGCCACTGCTTTGGCCATCTAAGCTTATCTTATGAGGAAGCATGTAATCTTTCAAAAGAATCCAATTCTTTTTTAAAGCAGCATTCAAAAACGAAAAAGTAGATTCAGTGCAGTGACTTGCAAAAATGTCAGGATACACATTGCCGTAAAAGCTTCTTAGGTCTTCACTAATTAAATTAGTGTGAGTCCCCATGCCTTTACCTATAGGTATAATATAATCACCTTCTTTAAAAAGTATTTCCCTTGCATAATCGTCATCTTTATCATGTCTTCCTACCCCTAAACCATTAAAATATTCAGTATCATTCTCTGGTTGGGGGGTAATCATTCCATATTTACCGGTCTCCAAATAAGAATTTAAATCTTTAAATAGGCTTTTTTGAGGAAAACTAGTGCCCGAGTCTACATACAAATAGCCTTTACAAGGGCCAAACTTGTCTATGTATTTTTTTACAGCATGGTTAAAAGTTACATTTACTGGATGGCACTCTTTAACAAAGTTTACAAAAATTTTGCCGGAGAATTTATCTAATAAAGAATCTATAGTTGCTTTTTCATTTAAGCAGCTCGATACAATCAAATCGAAACTATCAAAATCTTGATCTAATATAAGCTCTATAGAACTAATATAATCTTCTAAATTTTCTCTGCCGGAAATTCCGCAAGTGTTGTAAACCGCTAATATATTTTTCATTATACGTAGTAGCCGTTAATAGTATCATAGTCGAACTTGTCTTTAGACAAATATAAATTATCTTTTATGTAATATTTTAATTCTTCATTTATGCATACATTATTTTCAAACTGACTTGGGTCATGCATAACTATTTCTTGGCACTCTTCGTATCCTAAGCCAAGCTTTCTAGCTGTCTCATTAGTAAATATCTCTAATAGTGAGGGCATAGCGAAAGCATGATCGTAAGCACCCGTTGCTGGATTTTCCTGCTTGTGTTTCTCTGGATCTGTTGCGCAGCTTGGGCCATCCATTCCAGCGTCGTGATGAGTTAGCACATCTTTTGAAATAGCCCAATTTAGCTTTAATGCAGCGTTGACAAATGTGAAGGTAGACTCAGTACAATACCCAGCAAAAATATCTGGACAACATTTACCATAGAAATCGAATATTTTAGAGGAATATACTTGAACGTGAGCGGCACAAGCCCTGCCCACAGGCACAATATAGTCTTTGCCGTCTTTAAACATTTCTTTCCTCGCGTTCTCATCATCAATCCCGAACCTCCCTCCTCCAAGTTTCAAACCATAAGCATAACAACTATCTATATCCGCTTGCGCAGAGAGCATGCCGTAATGGGAATTATTATTAATGGAGTCAAACAACGTCTGCATTGAGTTCTCTTGCATGAGAAGAGTATCAGCAGTAAAGAATGTATAGTTGTCAAATTTACCGTATTTTTCAACTGACTTTAATATAGCATTATTAAAAGTTACGTTTACTGGAATCCCATCATCTATTTGAATATAGTCTAAATCTGGAAAGAGAGATTTAAGATATGGTATAGTTCGACTTCTAGGCTTACAAAAAGAAACTACTAGTTTAACGTCGTCTGTATAACTCTGGTCAATTAATCTTTGTATATACCTAGGATAAATTTCAGTATTATCCCTTTTTATACCGCAGCCATTATATACTATCAGAGACTTCATTCAAAAGGTCTATTATGTTTTGTGAAACTTCTAAAGGGCGAATATTGTCAATGCAAGGCGCTTCTTCTTTACTGTTGTAGGATGGCCTAGCGGTATTAAGAGGAGCCTGAATTAGTCTCATTTTATCTAGACTTGTAAAGAAAGGATAACACTGCTCTTTATAAGTATGAGAATATAAAATAACACTTGGAACATCAAAACAAGAAGCTAAATGAGCAGGAAAACTATCTATCCCGAAATGTAATAAAGATTTTTTTAATAGATAAGCAGACTGGTTAAAATTTGTTTTATGTAAATAATTTTCAACGTTACTATAAACTTTAGCATCTGGCTCGTTTCCAATTTGAACTATTGTCAAGTTAGGCAACTCAGACAAAACTGAGTCGATTACATTTTGCCAATTACTATAAGACTTAGATTGAAAAGGATGAGTTCCGTGGAAAGTAATATAATTACCAGTAGGTATTTCGCACTCTTCAATTTCAATAAAAGGCTTATCTATTTTTAAGCCGCAATTCAAAGCATAACATTCGAGAAAGTGCATAACTTTTAATATTTTATTGAGTAAGCTATTTTACTATGCGTATTGTGCTGATAGGTCATTATAGCTTGAGAATTAAGAAACGGCAAATAAGCTATTTCGTATTCTCCTTTATGGTCGCCAGCTCCCTCTAAGTGAAATATATTTCTCATATATTCCTGATATTCTATAACTTCATCTATATAAGGATTATTTTTAAGAATCGGAAAGAAAGATTTTTCTGTCGCAAAATGAAGAGTACATTCTGGGTAAAGCTCTTTTATAGAACGCAAAAGAGACGTACTGCAAAGTACATCTCCTGCTGATTTAGGCATTACAAATAATATTTTACCGGTCATCTATGTGTTTTTTGCCGCCCCTTTTTGAGGAATTTTTTTCAAAGAACTCTTGCTTAACTGGATCTTTGCCGCCGTGTTGTTCCGCTCTTTTAGCGGACATTTCAGCAGAGTGATCCCAAAGCTCTCCATAAGTTTTAGCTTTTGTTTTTTCAATAAAGTCAGATTCAGAACCAGCGTTAATTTTAGTATCTATTGACGCATTAGGAATGGTATAAATCCTATCATAAGCAACACCATCAACTTCGTACTCGTGGGCTTCGTGGACGCTTTGCCAGACAGTAATTTGCTCTTTAGTTTCCGGATGTTCGTAAATATACTCTGGCATTTTAAACCTCTTCTATAACTTTAATTATCTTATCAACAGTCTTTTTGTAAGTAAAATCCTCTTGAAGCTTAAGCCCGTTTTCATTTACCTCATTAGATTTAAAGTTATCAACAGCTTTTTCACAAGCGTCAATAAACTCATCTTCATCGAAAGTAAATAACGAGCCTTGATTAAAAAGACCTCCCTTATGAAAGAATACTCCATCATAAGAATCTTTTTTTCCATTTGGCTGGACCAGCACAGAATTTTCTTTGTTAGCCCACTCTCTATAGCCGGAAGCATTAAGCATAACTGCATGCTTTCCGAGCGCCACAGACTGAAACTCCGGAAGACCCCAGCCTTCTCCGCCAGACATCCCTAGAACAATATTGCAAGAATTTAAATAGTCGTTATATAAGCTATTTTTTTGCATAGTCCCAAGAAAGTTAACGTTAAAGTAACTTTTACCCTCTAAAATTTCATTTATAGCTCTAGAAAAATCTTCGCTCTTTAAAAATGGATTAGAAATCGCGCATTGAAGAACGTACTCTTTGTTATTACCATATTTTTTTATCCAAGACTGGATTACTTCTTTATGGTTTTTTCTTCTTTCTAATTTTCCAGAAAGATTAAATACTATTCTGCCTTTAAGGTACCCCTGTTTCTTAACCCTAAAATTATGAGAATCAAAACCTAAAGGCAAAGTGTCAACGTTTTCTATGGAGCTAGACTCAAAAACGCTTTTGGTAAAATCAGAAGAAACTAAAAGCCTATTATTCTTGGCGATATTTTTTTCAGTATTAGTCAGTTCGTCTAGCTCATGAAACGTATAAAGAATTTGCTTTTCGCTAAAAGACTCTAAGCTGCCATTTAAATGCCAAAGTTTAAATATTGGATTAGACCTAGAGTGGTGCTCCCATCTTTTATTTACGCAGGAAGTTAGCCAATTTTTAAAATCTTCGGAAATGTCGTCTTGGCAAGCTAGGTCAAATTGGTCACTGATAGGAAATAAACAAGGCTGTAGCCCCCTTGCGTAGAATTCACGCAAGAGAGCTACAGAAACCTGACCAAAACTAACAGAATTGACAGGAAGATTTAACGAAAAGTCCGTCATTAAAAAATAACTTCTTCTTCGGAGGGAGTAGAAACAGCATCTTGATTCTGCTCCTGAGATTGAGCCTGTTGTGGGGCACCTTTCTTTTGCTCCTTTGGCTCGGACTTGTAGTAATTCACCGCAGGAGCCTTAGGATTATCATTGTCATTTTGGAATCCAATGAAATCAACTCTCTCTCCTTTATAGGTGAAATAACCAGTTATGTACTTCTTTCCAGAAGAACTTTGCTGAACCCAATGAGCGCCAAGTTCGCGCTCTTTCCAATTATTATTACGTTGTGTATTGCTGTCGGTATTTGACATACGCGTTTATTATGAATAGATTCTTGATAGATGTCAAACTTTTTTTATCTTGTTTCTTAAAATTTTCAATCCTTTATTATGCAAGTTTATAATTGTCTGAGAGCTAAGGTTAAATTGATAAGATATTTCCTTCCAAGTTAACGGCTTCCTCCTTGAATCAGAGTATCTATGCTTAAATATCTCTTTGATTCTTTTGTCTGGATGCTTATCTAACAAGTTGATCATTTCGATGTGGTTTAGATCGGTTTTAGAGGAAGCACTAGATTGAGATTTATCTAAATCATTTTCGTCGTCTTTAAGTTCAAAAAAATTATTAAATTTATTTTCTGCATTAGCGTGGTTTAAAAAGAAATATTTACTTTTAGAGCCTAGCCAAGTTATAAATTTTATTTTTTTATCTGAGTTAAAAGTATAAGCCGCATCATAAATCATATAAAATGAATACGAAAGCATTTCGTTTTTGTTAATATGGCTCGCCGCGAAAAAGTTTGTAAACTTATGGCATGTATTGTAATACATTCTACAATATCTTTTATGTAGCTCCAACAGGCTTTCATTGTCTTTGTTTAGCTTGATATCTTCAATTAGATATCTATCAGACATCAACCTAATATTTCTTTTTTCCATTTTTCAGTAACTAGCTTATATTCTTTGAAGCTGTATTCATCTTCCCCGCTAAAACACATCAAATATTTATGATGGCTTAAAAAGAAAGAAGAAACTGGCCAGATTTGCATAATTATGTCCTCTAAATTATCATAAAAATCAAAATTACTCATAATTTGATTCTTAAATCCATAATCATCATAATTATATAAATCTATACTGAAAAAATATAAATTTTTTTCTTCTATTTCATCAAAATAGCTTTTTCTACTGAAAATTTGTATGGAATAATAAAATTCTTCGTTTTCATCTGTTGTAAAATAATGTAGATAAGATGATTTTTTAAAATTTATTCTAGCCCTTCTCCCCACCATAGTTACAAGTGGAAAGCAGGTAAAATTTTCTTGCTTATCAATATCAAACTCCAACGTAATTATTGTCTATCCATTTAATAAAGTTATTACAATATTTTTTTTGAAGACTTAAATTAGTTGGCCAACTAAATGAATAATCTGATAATCCAATTAGTTTTTTATCATTTCTTAATTCGTATTCATTATCAGGTTTTATCATCTCTCTTCTACCTTCAAATTCTGTATACCTGCTAACATGAACCACAATTCCTTTATTCTCCTTTTTAATAAAAGAAACTTCATCAGATTTATATTCACAGAATCTTACATCTGTAATAATATTAATTTTATCTTTCTCAATCTGACTACTTACAGAATCTATCCAATATCTTCCATCTGTTTTGGCTCTCATTATCGCGCCGTGAGCTAAAAGCAGAGGTCTTATAAGATTTTTTTCATCCCTAGTGCAATTAGTAGTATCTATTCCGTAAAGCTGTTTTGAAATTTCACTAACTTCCTGTTTAAGTTTTTTAGCAAAAGACAAATATTTCACTTCATACCCAATACTTTCAAAATATTCTCCGACTAGCTTAGCAAAAGAATCTTTTCCACTACCTGCCACACCAGATATTCCTATAAGGTTAAATCTTAAGTTATTTATATTCAATGTATTATAAACTTCCCTTTAAAAGTCGAATGTGTCGAAAGACACAGAGACTTTTCCCGTTCCGCGCTTAGTTCGGAACGACCGGTTCTCTCTTTTCTTCCCTTTTAATAATCCCGAGTTAGCTTTTTAGGGTTAGGAGGAGGTCTACCACCCAAATGCTATTAACTCTTAACCTCACCGTTGACCGTTTTCATCCAGTTCTTCGGGCTTAACCCTTCACCTTCTATCTGCGTCAACTTTCCGCGGGTGCAAAGTCTCTACAAGCAGAGCCGCGCTTTCTTAGAGAACGGGGGCGAACAGCAATGGAGTTCGCCTATCCAAGGACCAATGTAAAGTAATTCTAGGATAAGTCAACACTTTTTTCAAAAAAACTTGACTCAAGGGCAAAAAAAACACAAAATTAATTCGTGGAAATTAAATACGTAAAACTTTCTGACTTCGCAATTTGCCCAAGTAAAAACACGAATGAAGATGCAGGTTACGACTTGTATTCAACTGACATGTGTTCTCTTAAGCCAATGGAAAGAAGACTGGTTTCAACTGGAATTTCAATTGAAATACCAGAAGGGCACTATGGTCGGATAGCCCCTAGGAGCGGGCTTGCAGTAAAAAAAGGCATAGATGTGATGGCGGGTGTAATAGATTCCGGATACAGAGGAGAAATAAAAGTTCTTCTCGTGAATATAAGCAGAGACAACCCTCAAGGAGTTTATGAAAACTTTTTTGGATCTTTTGGCAAAGTTGACATAAAACAAGGAGACAGGATTGCTCAAATAATTATTGAAAAATGCTATTCGCCGAAATGGACAGAAGTAGACGAACTCTCCAATTCTGATAGAGATGAAGGAGGTTTTGGAAGTAGCGGTTCTTGATATTTTAGCGCCTATAGCGCTAATATCTTCTCTCTTGTTTATTTGGTTTAAAACTGATTTTTTATCATCTTATTTAGGAATATTAGGCTTCAAATTCAAAGGCTTCGAAGAATACTCTATTGAGAACCCAGATAGCACGCTATTTGAATTTTTAGCTTGTAAAAACACCACACACAAGTTTAAATTTTTTATTTTTAAATTATTATCTTGTGTTTTTTGCCTGTCCGCTTGGCTATGTTTATGTGTAAGTCTATTTAATGAGCTTAAATTTATTGGCATCTATTATGTTTTTTCACTACTTTTATTTAAAGTGATGGAAAATAAATTCTTCGAAGAATGATTATAAAAACTGCATCGGACTATAAAGGATTTATCGAAGAGATGTCTAGCTCTCACAGGCTAGATAATTTTATGATAAATTTTATTCATGCTTATCAAAGAATCAATGTTGGGTGCAGTTGTAAAAGAAAAAATAGAATAGCAGCAGCAGAGCAAAAGAAACTAGAGTCAATACTAAACATGAGCAAAAGCTTCATAGACTCGGCTAAAGACAAATTTCAGGAAGATATTTATTTTTATAATAATAATCAAGAGATATTATTCATAGAAAATGAACCAAGATAAAATAGACTATAATAAAAAAATGGTCGGCCAAAAAGTCAAAGTTATAGACCAACATGGCTTTAATTGGATAGGCGAAGTAAAAGAAGTTGTTGATGATCATTCTTTTATAGTAAAAGATGATTCTAATAGAGACTTCGTTGTAAGCATTTACGATATTAGGTCTGTCGATATGACACAACTGTCTCGCGTCTAGTAACGCAGTATACAAAAAACCCTTTAAAATAAGGGTTTTATGAATTGGCACAGTTTTAGCTATAAGGTGTGCCATGTTATTGCATAATAACCCTTATAAAATATTCGAAGATCTGTTCTTTGCAGATCAGAACACTTCTTTTCACCCTTTTCAACAGAAAGATAAATCTTTTCAAGCAGTCTTGGAAGTTCCCGGATTCAGCAAAGATAATTTAAAAATAGAAGTTGAAGACGGATACGTGAGGCTAAACGGAGAAGCTGAAGTCGGCGGCAAAAAACGAACTCTCAGCAAATATTATGAACTGCCGCAAAAGGCCGACAGTAAAAAGCTCTCGGCTAAATTAAATAATGGCATCTTGGAGCTTTTGATTCCCAGAAAAGACCATCCTAAAA
>JAAOEI010000963.1_pt1 | contig 10784 bp, 14 predicted proteins | sample 7059261 | NCBI WGS metagenome assembly JAAOEI01 (sample SAMN14008812, study PRJNA610033) | viral metagenome | isolation source: viral particles filtered from seawater | place: China: Hangzhou Bay, Yangshan Deep Water Harbour | collected 2017-10-31
GGCGTCCGGCCCTCCTCGAGCCGTTGCAGTCGGCGCTCTAGTTCCGCGATCCGGCGCTCCGTTTCGGGGTGCGAGACGGCGCGGGCGTGGTCGCGCAACAGATCCGCAGTGAACTCGCGTTGGAACGTGATCGCGTCCGCCCGCGTGAAGCGATTGCTTTTAATCACCTGGACATCGCTGACCACACTGCCGAGGACGAGGAAGGCCGACAGGCAAATCGGAAGAACCACGCCGGCCAATAACCACATGGGCACAGCGACGTGGTGCTTGCCGTTGCCGTTCGGTCGCTTGGTCAGCTTATCCTCCAGCGAGTCCAGGCGCACCGCGATCCGCTCGGCCGTCTCGAGGACCGCGTCGGCATCCTCAGGCATTGCTCGCAATCTTGACTCGCGGCGGTGGCGCTCCATCCGGCTCCTCGGGTTGCGGTGCAATGTCGGGCTTGGGCGGCGTACCCGCAACCACGCGCTCGATCCGGTCCAGCTTGCCGGCGAGCTTCACGAGCGCGGCGAGGCGGGCAACGTCGCGGGCGTTCATCGCAAACCGTAGACGCCCGCCCGCGATACGGCAGGCGCGGAGGCATCGCCCCACACGCACCGGGACGGACGCCTACGGTAGTAGACCATGGATCAACAATTGCGAAAGCAAGTAAAGCAATTGAGAGAACATCAAAGCCCCACGGTGTAATCGGGTGCGTTGTACTGAATTTCTGCGCGGTAGAATCGCGCCTGCGCCGCGCCCGAGGTGCCGCCTATTGTGGAATTGTTGAACAGCGAGATTTCAACTTGATAGGCTTCTCGCGTTTTCGTGAGATAGGAGAGGCCGGTACTCCCTTTCCACGTCGGACCTTCTCCACGCCAGACGCTTTGCGTCGATATGTCTACCGCAACGTCCGCAGTCGTTACACGACGAAGTTTCGCGGTTACGTACTCGTCCGTCGTGCCCGCAAACGCACGCGCCTGGAATGATTCAATCGTGGCACCGATAGGGACAGTTATGCTTTGGCGGTAGAACCGCGTGTTGCCGTCGGCCGCTCCATAGAGGTATTGCGCTGCGTAAAACTTTGAATGGGCATCCGGCTGCACGGCCTGAATGCGTAGATGATCCAACGTCACCGTTTTCGTGACGCTGTCGAAGTTCGCAAGCCGTTCGGTCGTGCCGTATTTGCGGGCCGTGTTGTCCGGGTCGGTGTAATGGACACGCCAACGGAACTCACCCTCCAGACCGGGCGGCGTGCCGACGGTCACTTGACGGGTCAGCGTCGTATCGGTTCCGGGCGTGCCGGTCGAGCCGCCGAACGTGCTCGACCAGTTCGTCCACGCGCCGAGCGTCGAGCCTGGCGTGCGGACACGATACTGGATCGCGGTCGATCCGATCACGATGCGCTTGCCGGGATCGTTCGTCGTCAGGATCGCGGTCGCGGAGGTCGAGCCCTTGACCCGCACGATGGACACGTCGAAGTCCGGCGGATCGACGGTCGGCCGAAACGGCTGCGTGATCGCTGTCGCTGTCGGCGTGCGCTCGAACGGATCAATTTCCGGCACCCATACCGCCAACTCCGAGCCGAGCATGTCGTGCTCGACCACCACGCCGTAGAACGCTGACCGGCCGCGGATCGCTCGGTCGGTTTCCAGGCTACGCCCGACGAATCTGTCCGTAGGCACGACGACCGGGTCGCCGAGCTCCAACTGCGGTTGCGGCAGATCGGGCCGCACACGCAGAACGACCATGCCCTGTTTCCTCGAGCGCAGCGTCCTCGCCGTGATCGCCGAGGCATACGTCGAGCCGCGCAGCCACTTCGCTGTATCGTCCGGCAGATCCTGGTGCGAGCCGAGCAGTCCGTGCCCGAGCTTGCTCTGCGCCGCGGTCGATACCGTGAACACCTGATTTGCGTAGCCACCTCGCCCGTTGTCGAGCGCCTCGTTCCAGTTGTACGGCGCACGGTACGATACGACGCGCCGGTCGAGGTTCGGCGACACGCCTACGGCCTCCACGTCAGCGAGCCGCGTCAGTTCGCTCGCGAGCGGCTCGAAACCGCCGGTCGTCGTGAACATGCGCCGCCACTTGTAGCGTCCGCCCGACGGGATGACCGCGCCGCCTTCGATGAACGCGAGCCGGTCGAGTTCATCCTTCAGCGGCCGTGGCTCAACAAGCGTATGGCCGATCTTCGTCGCGCCCGACGTTGAGGTCGTGAGCCGCACGCCTTTGTACCGGCCGGGCACGTTCGGCGTATCGAGCAACACCGAATAGGCGCTCTCCGTCGTATCGGTCGAGCCGCTGAACACGAGCGCCGACTGCCCGCTGGTCGTGCCGACGGGCACCGTCTGTTTCGCGAGCGCGAGCGGATGCACCGCTTGGATCACGACCGGATCGCCGGCCGTCTCGTAGTTGTAGAGCCGGAACGTGTCCAAGTGCATCCAGTGCTGTCGCGCGAGCGAGGTCGAGCCGTACATCACGCGGAAGTCGATCTCGCCCGGATGGTTGTCACTGAACAGTTCCGTCGCGTAGTCGCGGTAATCGCGGAGATCACGTTGCAACGCGAGGTCGAGCGTCGGAATCGACGCCTTGAACGTGTCCGGGTCGAGCGAATATGTCGGGTTCGAGACGCTGACCATTTCGCTCGCGAGCGTCGTGATCGTGACCTCACGCACGCCGACCCGACGCACGGTCGCAATCGCGTTGCCTGCCGTGCTCGGCGTCGAGATCACGCGCACCTCGTATTCGCCGCCAGTCGAGCCGGTCAGTCCCACGTCGCTGTCGAGCTGCCCGTCCTGCACCGTCGTCCACGTCGTGGATCCGTTCACGACACGCGCTTGTGCGGTCAGGCTCGAGCCGCCCGGCTGCTCCGATTCGACGACGAACTCGACGGGATTCGTCGGTGCCGCGCCGAGATCGAGCCGGTTGCCTGCACCGCTCCACGTCAACGTCTGCTCCGTGTAGGCTCGGCTCCGCAGCCGGAAGCGCGGCAATCCGTTGACCGATTGGCCGGTCGTCTGCTTGCGTGTGTACGTCGGATCCTCGGCCGGCGTGCCGAGATTCGACAGGTCGAACCGGCTGACGATATGCGAGTTATTCGTCTCGCTGTCGTCGGCTGTGTCGCCGATCCACGCGACGTTGCTCGCGATCTGGTTGTTCGCGTCGAGCGCCTCGATCACGACCGCAGTCGCTGGCCGACCACGCGACAAACCGGACCCGTCCGAGCCTTCCGGGTATTCGGGCGGATCGCCGACATCGCTCCGAACGTTCCCGAATTCGAACGTCACGTCCGACACGACCGAGCCCGCTGTCACTGTGACCGGAAACGTCAGCGGCTCGAAATCCCAATATTCGCCGTTCGCGTAGTCCTGCCGGAAGGGGCGCACGCTCGCGACCCGCCAAAGCTGCGCCCGCCAATACTGCACGACCTTCGTCGTCGTGCCCGCGACCGGATCGAGACGCGCGACCAGTTGTCGCAGTTCCTCGGCCTCGACCGACGGGCCGAACCATTCCACGACCGGGACCGGCAACGTCGCCGCCGTCATGCCGCCCAGCGACGTGATCGCGTCCGCTGTGTCGGCTGTGGACGCCGCGACGGCCGAGGCCGTTGTGCCCGTCGGACGCGCACCGCCATCGGCTAGAATTGCCCACCCGACGGTCGTATCCGCGCCCGCATAATCCGTTTTCGTGTCCTTGATGTCGGACGCCGTTTCTTTCACGGCTTGCACGATCACATGGGCGCGCGGCGGATCCGCGAGCGCGTACTTCTGGAGCTCGACGCCGAAGTTCGGCTTCATCAGACGGCCCGCATTTCGGCCAGCGAGCGCACGCCACGCGCGATCCGTACCACGCCCAGCGGGTTCGGATTGCCGACGCCGGTCGTGCCGCCCGTGCCCAGATAGAGCCGCGTGCCGACCCACGCGCTCGGCAACGTGCCGGCTGTTGATGCTGTGCCGAGCGTCTCGGCTGCGCTGTTCACGCTACGTCCGAGCTGGATCGAGCCGTTCGCGTTGAGCACCGCCCGCAGTTCCACCGTCGCATCCACGGCAGGCGCACCCGCTACCGTCGAGGCCAGCGAGCCGCCCGTCGTCGTCCACGTCGCGACGTAGCTGCCGGTGCTACCCGCCGCGATGGTCAACCGCGGCGAAGCGGCGGCAGCCGACGAGCCGAGATGCAGCACGACGCCGGATCCGGCAGACCCGCCGACCTCGCGCAGCTTGACGTATGCCGTCATCGCTTGCGGCGGGTGCAGGAACGGCGAGTAGAATAAGTCACGCACGCGCGTCGAGGCTGCCGCCGTAGTGCCGCCGACGAAGCTCGTCGCGTAGCTGGTCGCCTCGGCTTGGACACCCCACAGATACGCCGCGCCGGTATTCGCTGCCGCTGTGCTCGCCGGCAGGAATTGCGCTTGATTCGTCTGCGTGTCCACGAGCCCGGACGACGGCTGGAACCGCACACGATGCCAGCCGCTACCCGCTGGCGTGCCGACGGTCGAGCCGAGCAACGTCGCACCCTGGCTTGCGGTCAACGACGAGACGCCGCCCGTCGATGTCCACGCGATTTGAATCTGCCCGCGTGTCGCGCTCGCTGTCGTCGCGCGGATCCTGAAGACCGGCGTGTCGCCCGTGCTCGAGCGTTTCGCGTAGAAACTGATCGCGCGGTTCGTGACCGTGCTGAAGCTGATCGGCTCAGCGAGCAGGCCCGCGTTACCGGCCGTCGAGTCGGTCACGAGCACGGCCGATGCCGTGCCGTCGGGTGCGGTCTGGTCGTCAGTGCGTGTCGCGTTCGTCGCGGTCCACTGCTCGACGCGGCTGTCGTCTACCATGTTGGTCGCGGCCGGCTCGACCAGCAGATACGGCACGCTGCCCTGCCACTCGACGCGCGGGCTACCGCTCGACGCCCACATTACGGACGACGAGCCCTGCATCGAGCCGGTAGACGCGCGCGTGAACGTGTACCCGTTGTCGTCGCCGCGCGTCGTCTTGCGGAGCAGCGAACCGTTACGCGCCAGGTCGAGCTCGTACAGCAGATCAGTGCGCCTCATCGTGGCCTCGGGCTGTGCTCGGTCCAGTCAAGTTGCAACACGCGGTGCGGCCAGTCGCTCGGGTAGGGCATCGAGCGCGTGCCGTCCGTCGCACGCGCGACGACAGCGCGCTCGGCCATGTTCGGGTGACTAACGAGCACGAACGGGTCGCCCGCGCTCCAGCACAGATCGCCGACGTGGTAGCGAGCAAGATCGACTTCGCGGTCGTTGAGCCGTGCGACAAGTTGGCCGCTCAACGCCGACGTGACACGCGCGCCACGCGACAGCGTGCGGACCTCGTCGTCCCACGGTCTGAGCGCCGGCCCGAACGCCGCCGACTGACCGAGCCACGCGAGCCCGATCTTGGCCTTGACCTGGCCGCCGAGCGCGGATACCTGAACGCGGAAGTCCGTGGCGGCCGGCGCGTTCGCGCTCGACGCGAAACGGTAGACCCAAAGCTTGTCTTCGGCGAGCGCGCCGGGCGCGTCCTCGAGCGCCGAGCCTGGATAGGTCGCGCTCGGCACCGTCACGCTGAAGGAAGTATGCCAACCGGCTGCCGTGCTGCTCGTGTACTGGAGCGCGACGGTCTTGCCCGTGAGGTTGTGCCCGTCGAGCGCGATCATGTCCGGCGCTCGCACTTGATCGCACGTCACGCGGTTGTAGACCGTGCCCGTCGTGCCCGCCTGCCAGTAGTTCAACTCGCTGCGCCGACCCGTGCCGACCCGCCACTCCTCGTTGCCCGTGTTGCTGCCCGTCGAGTCGCTGATCGTGTGCGCCGGGAATTGATGCGTGTTGAAATAGTTCTCGGCGAGCACGCGGAACTTAGCCATCAGACGACCACCGGCACGTCGAGGTTGTCGAGGTCAGCGATTCGACCACGTAGCACGCGCGTCGTGCGTCCGCTGAAATCCGAGATCCGCAAGTTCAACGTCACGCCGCCGACCGCGCCCACATCGCCGCCCGCGTCCGTGCCGAAGTCCGTCCATGTGCCGCTTGACCCGCCTGTACCACCGCCGGAAAAGGCGCTTTGCAGCCCACTGAACGCACTTACGCCACCCGTGACGATGCCCAGCGGACCTTGAAGAAATGACAAGAACGGCAGCACCCGCGACAAAAACCCCACGGCGTTTGAAATTGCGTTGAACTTGCTCATCGCGGTATTGAGCCGCTCCACTTCATCGGCGGCCATGCCTGCCGCCGACTCCACGGTGCGGAACGCTGGCCGCACGAACCTGATAGTCGTGTCCGCTGTGGACGCCATCGCTGTCTCGACGGTCGCGAAAAGTTCTTCGACATCACCGAACACCGTGCCCCACTCATCGCGCAGCCACCGAGCACGGTTGACCATGATCTGCGAAGCGTCCTCCCAGGCTTTCGTGAAATTGCCCGTCTTCAGTTGACCGTAGAGCGAAAATAGCGCGTAGATGTCCTTGATCGTCTCGATGATCGAGCCCATCACAACGTGCAGCGTTCGGCCAATCGCGAGAAACGCTTCAGCGACGACACGCGACCACGCTACAAAGACCGGCTGCGATTGAATCAGCCAATCGGCGAACGTCGCGGTCCCGCCGAGTGCGTCTTCAATGACCGTCACCCATTCATCGAACACCGGCAACAAAGCCTGCGCGAGCGCGTCGCGGATGTCGCGGAATTTGGCGCTCAACCGTCGCGCTGTATTCGCTGCGGAGTCTTGCGTTCGCGTAAGATCGCCGACAGCGACGCCCGCGCGCTCCGTGATTAGTTGGAGCGTGGCGGTCGCTTTTTCTTGATCGGTGATCTGCCTGACCGATTCGCGGCCCGTGTTGAGGAGCGCACGTTGCTGAACATCAACTTCGCGGATTACGATGCCGAGTCGCTTCAATTGTTCGCGTTCACCCGTTACAGCGGCATTGATCGCTTGCGCCGTCTCTGTAATCGGAATGTTGTTGAAGCTCGCGAGGTCGCCCGCCAACCGCGTGACTTCTTCAGCGAATTGCGCCGATTGCTCGCGTGCCAAGCCCATGCCTTGGGCCATCGCCCCGGTCGTCGCAAGTATGTCTTGTGCTTCGCGTCTCGTGAGCCCAGCCATGTTTGCGAACGAATCCACAAACGACTGAACGTCGCTCTCCATCTCACCGAATACCGCCCGGAACTTGCTGCCCGTCTCCTCGACAGCAGCGCCCCACTCGAACATGCGCTTGATGGCATGAACCGTAAGCACGCCGCCCAATGCGACAAACGCTTTACGCATCAAGACGTTTTGACGTTTGACTTTCTGCGCGCCTTTCTCGAAATGCCCCGTGTTCAGGCGCAGATCAATTTCGGCGGCACCGACGCGCACCTTAGCCACGAATCGCCTTCCTCGCCGCCGCTTTTGCGCGCGCCTCTAGCGCGCGGTCGCGTTCTTCTTCGGCGCGTAGATAGTCTTCAGCCAGCCACACGTCTAGCTCCGTCGGTTCGAGCCGTTCCGTCAGTTCGTGTAACGTCATGCCGCCCAATCGCTCGGCGATACGGGTCAGATACCGTATCATCGGGCGGCCCCTCAGTTTTTTGCGCGTTCCTCCATGCCCATCAGTCGCAGAGCAATTTCGGACAACCGTTGCACCACCGCACCGTCAAATCGACGAACCAGCTCATCGCCGTCCTCAAATACACGCGCGCCCGTATCGTCACGAATCACGCGCTCGAGAACCCAATATGTTGCGTCGAAACCGTCGGCATGTTCAGAAAGCTGCTCTTGTTCCGACACAGTGAGCCCGTGGACGTAGAACTGCACGCCCTCGATCTCGACCGCCTCGCGTGGCGGTGCCGCGGCAGCCGCCAGCTCCTCGCGTAGCCCCATCGTTGCCTCCGTCTGTTGATTACGTGCTGATCGCTCGGGTCAGACCTGCCGTGCTCGACAGCGCAAGGCTGACGTTCTGGATGTGCTGGTCGCCGACGCTGCCCTGGAGCGGCGTGACAGCCGTCACGACGAAGCCGCCCGAATACTGCGGATTGCCCGCCGCGATGCTGCCGGTCGTCGGACGCACCGTCAACGCGCCGACCTGGCCGACCGCGCTCGTGGACGCGAACAGATGGTCTACGCCGGTCGTGGAGCCCGCGCCCCAATTGAGCTCAATTTCGACCGCAGCCGTCTTGAGCCCGCCCGTCGCGACGCCGCGCCAGTTGTCGCCCATCGCGGTCGCGTCGGGTGTCTCGGCTCCGAGCTCCAGCGAAAGGGCGCGCACGCTGCTGCTGATGTTCGTGCCCTTCCACGTCACTCTGGCGTCCTTGTAGATCGCCATTTACGTCACTCCTCGTAGTGGACGACAAGGTCCAGTGAATGGGCATACACGCCCGTCTCGTCATCGTAGAAACTGAATTCGTTCTCGATGAACATCTCCTGCACGACGACGCCCGTAGACGTGCCGGCCCATCGTTGTGTCGCACCGCGCACGCCCTCCGACACGCTCGATGCCTCGGCATACGACGCCTCGCTCCAGCCCGTGACCTGTAGCCGCGCGTGCACAAATCCTGGGTCCGCCGTCATCGCCCATTCTCGTTGACTGCTAATCAGATCGTAGGTAACGGCGGGAAACACCGGATTTTGTGGCAGTCGCACGGGATAGATCCGTGTGGACACGAGGCTCGTGACGTTGGTCGAGCCTTCGAGCCGCGCGGTCAATGCTTGCTCAACGACGGACACTGCGGCTCACCTCCTTCCAGAGCTCGACGCCGATCAACCGGAACCACATACGCACCGAAGCGTCGTATGCGCGCCGGCCGAAACCGAGCGCACGGATCCGGCCACGGCGTGCGCCTTTGCTATACCGGCCTTTGCCGAGCGTAACGCGCAGCTTCGTGCCGAACTCGAAGATATGCGCGAGCGGGTGCCTGCTGCCGACCGTGACACGGAACACGCCGCGCATCACACGCACGGGCTGCCGGATCGAGACGCCACGCTTCAGGAACGACGGCGCGTTGCTGCGATACTGCGCCTCCATCGGACGCGCGGAACGCACGAGCGCCTTGTTGACCGCATCGCTTCGCGTCTTGCGCGCCATGCGGTCGAGGTTCGCCGCGACCTTGTCGAAGCCTTTGATCTTGACCGTGACCTGGGTCATGTCGTCAGCCTCACCTCGGACCGCACGACCGACAGGCTCATGTCGTATTTGCCGGCGCGCACGGCGACGATGTCGCACGGCGCAAGCACGATCACGGACGCGCCCGGATAATGCCGTACCGCGGTCGTGCCGAACGCGCCGCGTGTGACCGTCAACGTCGTCGTCGCGGTGGACGTGACCGCGCACAACTCGCTGCCGATCCGCACGACGAACTCGCCGTCGGGCGGCACGACATCTTTTTCGATCACGACCGACGTGTCGGCTGTCGTCGCCAGCACCTCGCGCAACGTCGTGACCGCGCCGTTCGGTACGAGCGCGCGATCCTTTTCGCGCAGGCTCATCACGTCCGACGAGCGCCGGATCGTGACGGTGCTCGGTACCTCGGCATAGTCGCGGTCGCCCTGAAACGCCTCCGCGCCGCCCTGCCACTCGACAGCCGCCCAGACCTCGGCCAACGTCGTCCACGTCGGGATCGGCTGGCCGAACGTATCGCGTGCCTCGGTCGCTCGCTGCAACACGATGCGGTGCCGCATCTCGCCGCTCCTCACGGGAAGAACGGCACGACGTGCCGCGACAAGAGCGCGTTGACCGACATCTCGAGCGAGTTCGTGATCGTGCCGACTACGACCGCCTCGCGGTTGTTGTACCAGTGCCCGATCAATTGGAGCATCGCGAGCTTGATGTTGTCCGGCACGTCGCCTTGCCCGCCGAAACCCGTCTGCAACGTGACCTCGACCGCCTTGACCGAACGCAGTTCCGTGGTCGGCCATTCTTGGTTGTTACGGAGCACAATCCGGCCCGGCTTCGTGTCGTTATCGACCCAGTATTTCGTCGCCGCGAACGTCGTCGCGCTCGTGGATCCGCTCGCGTAATACTTGACGGTCGGCGTTGCGGTCGAAGAATCGAACGGCCGCGGCAACTCGAGCACGTCGCCGTCGGGCCAGTCGTCCATGAACATCCGCATCGTCGTCGTCGTGAAGACGCGCTTTGTCACGCCCTCGCAATATTCGCGGGCCGCACGAATCAGCATGAGCACGAAGTCGTCTTCGTCGCTGGAATCGACACGCAGGAACGTCTTGACCTCCGCGAGCCGCAACGGCTCAGCGGTCGGGTTCGCCGTGACGACGAGTGAATGATCGGGCTGGGTCATCGTAGGCCAGGCTCAACGCGGAAGATTTTCTCGGCGCTCGCACGGATCGCACCCGACGAATCCCACTGGTACAGCCACTCGCCCTCCGTGTCCGCGACGAGGTCGGCACGATATGCGCCCGTGCTGATCCGCGTAATCGAACTCGTGGAGCTCGTGGAGTAGGTTAAGGTCGCCATCGTGCTGCCTGGCTTGCGGTACTTCAGCCGTACGACGGTCGGATCCGCGACGGAGCCGCCCGTGCTCTTGTACGTGCCGAACACGCGGACCTTGTTGCCCTCGTCGTAGCTGTTAGCCATCGCTCACCTCTACCGTCTCCGCGTCGCTGTCACGGACCTCGACCCATTGCGCTTGCTCGTCTCGTACCGTCACGCTCTCGCACAGCGCGTCCCGCACCTCCAAGATCCCGAGCGACTGCGTGACCGTAATCGCGCCTGCCGCGAAATCCAGGTTCAGCAGCCAGCCGAGCGCAGCCATGTGCGTCTACCTCGCGAACGGCACGATGCCGAGCCCGCCGATCACGTCTCGAATCGCTGTGCTCGGGGCCGCGCCGTCGTTG
>JAAOEI010000964.1_pt1 | contig 10775 bp, 13 predicted proteins | sample 7059261 | NCBI WGS metagenome assembly JAAOEI01 (sample SAMN14008812, study PRJNA610033) | viral metagenome | isolation source: viral particles filtered from seawater | place: China: Hangzhou Bay, Yangshan Deep Water Harbour | collected 2017-10-31
CACACCCCGTGGGGGTATGTATACCGTCCTCCTCAAGGACCCTCGGAACGAACCGAGTACCCTCAAGAATGGGTCGCTGTAAAAGGACAAGAGTCAGCGCACGACCTACGACCTCTACCTTGCTGAGATTGAGGCGCTGGGTCTTGATGCATCTGACTACACAGAGATTCTCGACTACCTGCGTGACAAGGGGTGGTCGCAGTTTTACGTTCGGATGCAGTCCGAGCGTAACATCGAGCAGTTGGCGGAGTTTGAGAAGCATCTCTACCACGAGTTCGTGGACATGAGTGACTGCCTCAAGTTCCCAGACGCTCGCTATCCCAACCCATCCCAGTACACTTGCCCTCGGTGTCAATACCTTCCAATCTGCAAAGCGATGGAAGAGGGCAGCGATGCAGAGTTCGTCAAGAACAATGCATTCCAGGTACTGGAGCCACGACACACCATTCCAGAGGAGTTGGCATAATGCCAAAGAGTGCAGCACAAGCTGCGAGTGAGCATACGCAGAAGAAAAAGATTAAGGCGCTCATTTACGGGCCCCCAAAGCACGGCAAGACAAGGTTTCTGGGCACAGCAGTTTTGGACCCGCGAACGAAGCCAATCGCTATCCTCGACTTCGAGGGTGGCGTCCTGGACGTCCTTGACGGGTTGCCGGGTGGGCCCGATGGGCCCGACTGGTACCATATCCCTGTGACTTCGTGGGAGGACTTTAACCAGGCCTACGAGCGCCTCATGGTGAACGAGGAAGGGTTTAAGGCAGTCGCGATTGACTCTCTGTCCGAGGTTCACGTCTTCGCTCTGATGAACCTCCTTGACGATAAGAGCATCCGTCGTGACTCCAAGGACAAGGACCTAATCCACCAGCAGGATTACGGCAAGGCGATGGTGCAGATGCGGCGCCTTACTCGCTCTTTTCGTGACCTCCCCATGCACGTTTTCTACACGGCGCACCACAAGGAGGAGGTTGATAGCAAGGAGGGCATGGTTAAGATGGTTAACCTGTCCGGCAAACTTGCTACAGAGATTCCCGGCATGATGTCTCTTGTCGGGTACCTTGCACTTGTCACAGACGACGAGGGCAAGACAAACCGGACGCTTCTTTTGCAGAACTACGCTAAGATCCGTACCGGTGTCCGTACAGCGTGGGGTGTTGAGGCACCAGACGAGATTGACGACCCAACGGTCACCAATGTTCTCGACGCGCTCAACTACGAGTAACACTATACTTGACTAGGAGATTAGACGTGGGACGAGTTCAGATTGATTTCTCTGACGTTCAGGACTTCGACGTTCTGGATGAGGGTGAGTACCCGGTTGTTATTTCTAAGGCAGAGTTCCGGCCCGCACGGGAGGAGGGCAAGTTCCCGTATATCAACCTCGAGTTGGATCTCACGGAGGAGCCCAACAAGGGACGAAAGCTGTGGATGATTCTGTCTTTCTCGCCTAAGGCACTCTGGCGCATGAAGGATGTCTTCGAGAACCTTGGCATCTATGATGATGCCATGGAGGTTGATTACGACGAGGAGAGCATGTTGGTCACGCAGCCCGCGCTTGCTGGCCTTCCGGCAACGGCCGTCGTCACCCACCGCGAGTGGGAGGGTAGGACCCAGACGCAGGTTGATGCTCTCATTTCATCTGATAACGCGCCCGCCAAGGCGTCGGGAAAGAAGAAGTTTCAGTAATGACTACGAACTGGGATGACAAGTTTCTGAACAGCGATATGCCTGCCCCCACGGGTGACAAGTCAGGGTTCACGGCACTTGGTCATGCTGGTTCCGACTCATACGCCGGCCTTGAGACATTCCCTAACCCGGGGTGTCTCTCGGTCGCGTATGAGTCGGACGAGGTGACCGCTGTGTGCCCTGTGACGGGTCAGCCTGACTTTTACGGAGTTTCGGTGAACCTGTTCCGGACAGACATGCTTGTTGAGAGCAAGTCGCTTAAGATTTGGTTCCGCGACCTGCACAACAAGGGTATTTTCTGCGAAGGCCTCGCTGTCTATATCAGAGACACGATTGCTGATGCTGTCGGCCTTGACGAGGACGAGAGGCAGGAGCAGATTCAGGTCACGCTGACTCAGAAGTCGCGTGGTGGAATCTCAATCACTTCGGTGGCATGATGAAGAGTCAGATTACTCGCCGGATTCGTTTCGAGGCAGCGCACTTCCTGCCTGACCACCCAAGCAAGTGCTCTAAGATGCACGGGCATTCGTGGCAGGCATGGGTCACCCTTGAGGGTGAGGTGCATGAGTCAGGTTCTGATGAAGGCCTGATTGTGGACATGGGGGACGTGGGTCGTTATTTCACTGAGTACCTCGAGCCCCACCTTGACCATGAACTTCTCAACAACACTCTGCCTGCTGAGTACCAGCCCCCAACGACTGAGAACGTCGCAAGGTATCTGTTCGACAGGTTCCACGGCGTCTTTCCCGAGGTTGTCAGCGTGAAGGTGCATGAGACAGAAAACCAGACGGCTGAGTTTCACGCGAGGTACCGCAGTGGGGACTGAGACACTTCGCGTGACTGAGTTGTTCGGCCCGACGATTCAGGGCGAGGGCAGGTTGGCAGGTGTGCCGGCGTACTTCATCAGGTTCGCTGGGTGCGACCTTCGCTGTTCTTGGTGTGACTCTCCGCATTCTGTTCTTCCTGAGCTGTTTAAGGACACGGCAGAATCTTTGACTGCAGAAGAGATTGCAGACACATTGTTTTCTCTTCCTGTGGGTCCAGAGTGGGTCGTCCTGACCGGAGGCAATCCAGCGTTGTGGAACATGGGGGAACTCATCCACAGATTGCATGCTGCAGGCCTCAAGGTGATGGTCGAGACGCAAGGCACTATCTGGAAGGACTGGTTCTACTCTGTAGATGACCTGTGCCTGTCTCCGAAGCCTCCGTCGTCGGGTAATCCCGTGACTCCGGATGACTTCACCGCCTTCCTCAAGAAGAGGTGGACACAGAACGAAGCGCACTACCTCTCCTTCTTTGACAGAGCGTATCTCAAGGTGGTCGTCTTTGACGACACTGATTATGAGTATGCTGTGGAGATGCATCAGAAGTTCCCGAAGTTTGATTTCTACCTGTCAGGTGGTACCTTTTCTCCCTACCTGCCAACTGTCGCTAACCCGAACCCAGCAGACCACGCTCCTGCGAGTGAGGACCTTGCTGTGACTCGGAAGAACGTCAGCAACAGGTACAGGTATATTGCTGAGAAGGTTGCGGGCGACTCCAGGATGCAAGACGTTAAGGTTCTTCCACAACTGCATGTCTTGGCGTGGGGAAACGAAAGGGGTAGGTAGTGGGTGTGAAGAAGGAAGATTGCAGCGACAAGGTTTTCTTCGCTGCATCAGATCTCCTGTCCGCACTTGGCGTAGACCTCACGGATGAGAACTACCTTGAGACGCCAGCGCGGTTTGGGTCCTACCTGGAGGCAGCGTTCTCCTACGATATCTCCAAGGACCTCGAGAAGTGGAAGAAGTCGGTGTTCCCAACTGAGTACGCCGGCATGGTTACGCAGACAGGGGTGAATGGGTACAGCATGTGCCCTCACCACCTCCTGCCTGTGCAGTATCGGATTGACCTCGCCTACATCCCTCGGGACAAGGTGATAGGTTTGTCGAAACTTGCTCGCATGGCAATCGCCTGCTGCAAGACCCCTGCTTTGCAGGAGGACCTCGCCGTGAATATTGCTGACGCTCTTGAGAACGTCCTCACAACGAGTAACGTGGCAGTTCTTGCTACAGGGGTGCACTCCTGCATGACCATCAGGGGCGTGCGAGCAGAGAACTCAAAGACGGTCACCTCTATCTTTCGAGGTGACTTCTACACTGATCTAAACACGAGGAACGAGTTCCTCTCTCTTGTAAGGATGGCACAGTAATGGCAACGCTTCGGTTGGTGATTCTGAGTGGGGGCCTTGACTCCGCAACTGCACTTGGTATCGCCCACAACGATATGGAGAAGGACGACCTTCTCGCCGCTGTCTCTTATGACTACGGGCAGAAGCACAGCATCGAACTCCAGTGTGCTAAGGACCTGACTGCACACTACAAGTGCGAGCACAAGATTATCTCGCTGTCTCCTGATCCGTTTAAGGGCGGTGTCCTCACGACGGACGCAGAGGTTCCGGACATGAGTTACGACGACCTGCCCTCTGGCACAATGTCGCCAACCTACGTCCCGTTCCGCAACGGCAACCTCATCTCGATGTCCGCAGGACTCGCTGACTCTATCTTGCAGGCGAACGAGAACCTCGATGAGGCACTTCTCTACTGCGGGATGCACGCAGAGGACGGCGCAGGTTTTGCCTACGCTGACTGTACGCCTGAGTTTCTGGGTGCTATGGCAAACGCCGTCTATATCGGCACCTATCAGCGAGTGCGCCTTCACGCCCTTTTTCAGCACCTCGAGAAGGCAGACGTCATTCACCGTGGGTTCCACCTTCGGGTGCCCTACGAACTGACCCATTCGTGCTATCGTGGGCAGAGGCCTGCCTGCGGCACCTGCTCAACGTGCCGCGCACGCCTAGAGGCCTTTAACACCATGAACATGCATGACCCCATCGAGTACGAGGAGCGCACCATTGGATTCTAACGTCCTAGAGGAGGCACTCGATACTGTCAGGGGTAGCCGCATGGATTCGCACGGCGAACCCTATGACAACATTGAGATGGTCAGGAAGATGTGGAGTGCCATTCTTGGCATGGAGGTTAAAACTGACCAAGTGTCACTCTGCATGATGGCCTTTAAGATTGCCAGGCACAGCAATAACCCAGGTCGTGATAACATTGTAGACATCGCAGGTTACTGCTGGGTTCTCGAGAGGTGTGCTATGTTCGAGAGAGGCGAGATTGAGGCACCGTGAAGACAGCGTATATCCCACCTATCCCCCATCTGCAAGATTTTGGGCACAGTGATTTTCACTTGATTCTGTCTCACTTGCTCGATGACTCTGATTACATGGAGCATTACAAGGCAGAAAGGGCACAAGGCGCATGGTTGCTCCTAGACAACTCAGCGCATGAGAACGGCGAGGGTGCAGACGCTGAGAAGTTGATGTACCAGGCACTCTCAATGCAGGTTCAGGAAGTGGTTGTGCCCGACGCCCTTGACCACGCAGACAACACTCTTGAGCGCTCAATAGAGGCACTTGAGTGCTGGAACGAACTCGCCTCCGGGCATCACCTGTATGACCTTATCTCTAAGATGCGGTTCATGTATGTCCCACAGGGAGAAAACTACGAGCGCCTTGTCTACTGCCTAGACAACCTTGTTAAGGCTCATGTCTACAACGCTAGGCAGACGGGTTACCGCCTTGACTTCTCTATCGGCATCTCAAAGGACTACGAGAGATTCCCAGGCGGACTCATGCGTTTTCTGGATGAGGAGATTAAGCCTATGCACCTAGCGTTCGCTAGGAACGGGGTTGAGATCCAGATCCACATGCTCGGGTGGGGGCGTGACCTGTGGGCACTCAAAGAGATTTCTGCGAAGCACCCCTACCTCCGGTCGACAGACAGCGCAAAGCCTTTTGTGTACGCTCTCGACAACATCCAGCTCGACGCCAGTAAGCCTGCTCCTGTTTACCCAACGCGCCCAGAGAACTATTTCTACTCAGAGATGACTTCTCTGCAGGCCCAGATTGCTAACATCAACTGCTCCGTGTTCACCGCTTGCGCGTCAGGTGAACTTGCCGTGGTGTAGAGAGGTCTAGTCGTGTCAGTCCTTGTGGTTTCAGATGTCCCGCTCAAGGCGAGCGGAGGACTCAATGTTCTTGACAGAGTTTTCCGCGCGCTCAAGACAAAGTACGCCTTAACATCTATTCTGCCAGACGGGTCCGACCCGAAGAAGGTCAAGGCAGAAAGGTGGCTCGAGGAGGTCACCCGTGTCCAGAACCAAGCAAAAGAGCACGACAGAATTCTCGTACTCGGGCCTGTTTCTGCTTCTGTTGTTTTTGACTCTGCAAGATCTGTTCCGATATCTAAGGTCCGTGGTAAGGGGTTCATAGCGCCTACAGGGCACTACACCGTCTGCACCTACCACCCACTCACTGTCTACCGTGACCCTGACCTGTTCAGAGATTTCGCGTATGACGTAACCAAGTTGTGCGAGAACAGCAAGCCTATTGAGACGCCTGACCTCGAGATTGAGGTTGTTGAGTCAGAGGCAGACCTCAAACTGCTGCAGGACCTGCATGGCGCGTCCTTTGTCTCTTGCGATATCGAGACGACTGGGTTCAGCCCATGGCAGGCAATCATGCCGCATGTAGACCCAAAGATCCTGAGTGTGGGTGTATGTGCCCTATCCGAGTCAGGTTCCGGGTACTGTGTGGTTGTGCCTGAGGATTACATTAAGGCCCCCCTCCTCAACTTTTTGACCTCCTACCAGGGCACAACCGTTTTCCATAATCTCAAGTTCGATGTAAAGTGGTTGTGGCACCATTACGGCATCTTCGATTTTCCGCACCTCGCGGACACGATGCTGATGCATTGGGCACTTGATGAGCGCCCCTTTAACCGCTACAAGACGCACGGTCTGGATCTCCTCCAAAGGGTGCACCTCGACGCCGCTGGGAAGTCGCTTTCCATGGGAACGTGGTTGAGCGAGTTCTACAGAAAGGACGTCGGGTGGGAGGCGAGGTCGCTTTGGATTAAGGAGTTCTGTGAGGCCCATCCAGAAGCGGCCCGCACCGCGTGGCGCAAGTGGCACCTTGAGGAGTACGGTGAGGAAGCTGACTGGCGAGGCAAGAAGGTCGGACGAGACATTCCAGTAGACGTCGTTGCCAACGCCGTCATGCTCGACAGGATGCCCCAGGAGATGCAACCCCCTCCCACGGATTCTGAAAAGGCAGAGATGTGGGATGAGATGCTGACCTACATGGCAGAGGATTGTTTCGCCACTGCTAGGTTGTTCCCCATGTTCCGTGACCTGATGACTGAGGAGTCAGAAAGGTTGTGGAACTTGCATGAGTCGTACCTCATCCCGGCGTCACTTGAGATTGCTCGCATGGAACTGATTGGGTCTCCCATTGACGTCCCCTACCTCCAGAACATGAAGATTGAGATTGAGGAGCAACTCGAGAAGGAACTGCACGACATTAGAGATGTTGTCGCGCAGATGACGTCTAACCCTGAACCTCAGAAGTTTAATGTGAACTCGCCCAAGCAGGTTGAGGACCTGCTATACGGCGAGGAAACAGGTTTGGGTTTGCAGATGCCGAAGGACCAGGGCAGGTACGCCTACAAGCGTGACCCCAACAAGAAGACGACGAACTCTGACACACTCAAGGCACTCGCCCGTATCGTGGCGAAAGAGAATCCTGCTGTGTCTGACCTGATTAACGCTATCCTCGACTATCGAGTCAAGAGCAAGATTCTCGGGACGTACATCAACGGCCTCCTCGACCGCGCAGACAGCGACAATCGCATCCGGGGTGACTTTAACTTGCACGGGACGGCAACTGGACGCTTGAGTTGCTCGAACCCGAACCTGCAGAACATCCCAGATGCCTCGCACGTTGGAGTAGACATCCGTCGGGCCTACACCTGCTCGCCGGGTTGGGTGAATATCGAAGCTGACCAGTCGCAGCTCGAGTTGCGCGTTGCCGCGTTGTTCTCTCAGGACGGCGTGCTAATCAACGCCTACAAGAATGGCGCAGACATCCATCAGGAAGTCGCCAACATGCTGTGGAACAAGCCCAAGGAAGAGATTACGAAGTACGAACGCTATCTTGCCAAGTGCATGAACTTCGGCGTCTTGTACGGGCGCGGAGCAAAGTCAATCGCCACAGGTCCTGAGATGGACAACCTGGTTGAGATGTCAGGTCGTAAGTGGGGGAATGACGAGATTAACGCTTACTTCGACAAGTTTAAGGTTGGGTACTCTCAACTGTTCGAGTGGATGGATCTTATCAAGCAGGATTCTGTCCAGAAGCAGTTTGTTGAGAGTCCTTTTGGCAACAGGCGCAGGTTCGACCTGATTCTGGACACAGAAAGAGCGCGTGTTGAGCGTCAGGCGGTGAACACACCCATCCAAGGATTCTCAGCGCAACTTGTGGTCAACTCGCTAATCAGCATGAGCAAGCAGTTTAACCCGGACAAGCAGCGCATCCTGTTTACCGTCCACGACTCTATCTTCATCGAGTGCCTGGACGACGATGAAGTGATTAGAGAGACGTCAGAGATTATTCGTTACGCGATGGAAGAAGATCTTCCAAAGGACGTCGTGGTGTCATTCCCCACACTCGACCACTCGCCGTTTCAGGAAGGCGACATTTTGGAGTACAATCTCCCGTTCGTAGCCGACATTGTTGTGGGTCCGAACTGGGCAGAGTGCAAGAAGTCGCCCGACGAGTACATCGCGTCCCGATAAACCGGGCATCCTGCGTCTAACGCAAGCAGACGCGATATAACGCAAGAGGACCCGCGTTTAAGGCGCGTACATGGGATGGGTTAAGGGCGTGCGATACATCGCGTCTCACGAGGCGAGTTATCGCCGTTACTGCCTAATCCAACCACAAGACGTACTCTGCTGACACTCGACCTCGTTTCGGGTCCACAAAGTGCAACCTTTGGGACGGCGTTCCCCTCGCACCGACAAACTCACGGGCGTACTCAGAACCTGACTCCGTAGAACCTGTCATAAAGACACGCCCGCCCTGTGCCAGCGTGACCTGCAGGACCTGGTGCATATGCCCGAGGTAGAGATCCTTAAAGGATTCGACAACACCAGACGCCCAGGCGTTCGCCTTCTTCGAGATTCCGTAGTGAGGGACGTTACCCCCGAAGGCCTTAATCTGGTCACCGTGGACAAGCATCGCTCGATACTTGCCTACTTTGACAATCTGATACCACCCGTCAGGTTCATTCCAGGTCAGGCGCCTCTGGGCAGACAATCTATCTCTTGCAATCTTACCGACTACGCGGTCGAAGTTGTCCTGCCTCGGGTACTGACCTTTGCGCCCAATGCGCCCATGGTTGCCTGACACTTCCCAGACATGAACATGCTCAAAGTTGTCTAGGAGCGTGAGAATGCTCTCCTCGACAAGAGCAGATGCTGTGAACACCTGCTCAAAGATAGTCGAGTCAACTTCGTAGGCCTGGAGTGGGAATGTGTCCACGTTCTCAACGAGGTCACCGCCGAGCATGATATGGCATTCTCTGACCGGGTGGTCCTCACGCTGAATGTTGGTCAGGTGGATAGTTTTAGAAACTGCCTGCCTCACTCTTCGTTCACACTGAACTGTCGAGTACGACTGTGTCTCCTTACCCAACTGCCAATCTGTGAGGTGCAGAAGCGCACACTCTGGCTTTGCCTTGCGCCTGTCTCTCTTCTTAAGTTTGACAGGTTCTGGTTTACCGACAACGACGGCGGCTTCATAGGCAGCAGAGTAAACTGCGTCTATGAGGTCCGCCGTCTTTGCCTTTGCATTAGCGAGTTGCTTTTGCAGACGCCTAGCAGTCTTTTCGAGTTCTGCTATGCGCTTGTTTTCGTCAGTCTGCATCGAGGCCAACGTCGGTGGGCACAATCTCCGGCTCGTCTACGAGCTCAAACTCGTCAATCGTCGGAGGGTACTTCGTTGCGTACACTGCCTGCAGCTGGCGGCCGGTCACAGTCAGGCCCGCAAGGACGGCACCGACCACAACACCCCACGTCGTCGGCAGTTCGCTGAAGATGGGAGCAAGAGCAGCAGCAATCGCACCAACAAGTCCAATCCATGATGCTGGTCCAAACGTAATGGTGTTCACTATTAACTAACCTTTCCAAGTTCATCTGCCTTTGCGGCAGACCTCTTCTTTGCGCGAGAGAACGGACGAACGCGCTCACCCTTTGCTCGCAAGCGACGGACAATGTTGTCTCTACCCTTTTTAGAAACCCACGGGCCCAGAATACGGCGTGAACCAATACTCATAGCGTACCTGTTCTTGCCGATACGCACCTTGCGCGTCATTCGCCTGACATTGGGCTTAAGGCGCTTGTAGGCGCGGTCACGCTGGGCCTTTGTACGCCATGGGCCCACAAGACGGGGCTTCGCATCAAGCCTCTCGATGTAATACATGCGAGGAGAAGGTGCTGGGCGTGACTTGCGGATAACCTGAGGGGCAACCACGATGCTGCCGTTGTCTCCAACGCGACGGGTACGAACGCGGACAGAGTCAGAAGAGTTGCCTTCGACAGTCCTCACAAGGCGATTACCGAGGTCCTCAACAATGAGTCCAACGTGAACACCTGGCCACAGAATCATCGCACCGACTCGAGGCTTCGCAAGGATTGCCCCTTGCGACTTCGCGCGCTGATACGTTACTGCAGTAGACGCTGAGGTCAAGTTGTCGTCTGGGCAGTGTGCCATTTTGTAACACCACGCAACGAATGCTCCACACCAAGGCCAACCTGTACCTCCCAGGTCAGTCGCCATCTGGTAAGACCTGACCTTCGGGCCTGTGTTACTTCCCCTAGGTACTTCTGTAACTCCAACTTCACCAAGTGCGATCTTGGCGACCTTTTCTCCTAGAAGCAAGGCAGATCCTTTCTTTGGCCCCTATTCAGTTTTACAACATTCTTTCTAGATGTCAATGCTCTAGAAGAGTGTTGCTACAAGAGCGACTACGCTGCCAATGGCAGCAGACGTTGCTGCTACTGCCATAACTGTTCTACCAATGCTTCCTCGACCATCTTCTTCACCCTCTCTATGTGCCTCTGCAAGTTCGAGAGCCTTCAGCCGACCGTTCAGGTCGGCGCGATAGCCCACCACCTCGTCATGCAGCGCGCCCATGTCCCTGCGCT
>JAAOEI010000965.1_pt1 | contig 10768 bp, 19 predicted proteins | sample 7059261 | NCBI WGS metagenome assembly JAAOEI01 (sample SAMN14008812, study PRJNA610033) | viral metagenome | isolation source: viral particles filtered from seawater | place: China: Hangzhou Bay, Yangshan Deep Water Harbour | collected 2017-10-31
CCCACTCTAAGTTTGGATATTTTTCTAATGTGGTTTTACCTACCTTACTAAACTTGGTTGATATCACTTTGATATCATTTACAGGTATGTGGTCTGATTTTTCCATCGCTCCGAGTATGTAGGCGTTAGGGATGTAATCCTCAACACCGACTAAATCAGATTTATCTTTTAGGAGTATATTCATTGAAGTATTTTATCTTTTCATTTGTTCTGAAATCCTCTACAATTAATTGTTCTGCATCGTATTCTTCTTCTTTTTCAGAATCCAATTTATACACAGCGTAGAAAGTTTTTTCCATGAACTTCTTTATTTCTTCTATGTCTTTCCATCCTTCCCAAAAATACATGTCAACCATCTTCTTAACTCTCTCTCTAACAGGTATTATATGTTCTAACCAAAGACCTTTTGGTTTTGCAACACCCTTCTCAATCTTTGCTATGTTAAACTTACCTCTTGCTTCTTCAGACAACTGAACTGATTGTTCTTTTTCGATAACTTTATCATATTGTCGTAGTGCCCAATTTAAGTCATCGTCTGATATATGAAAGTCTTCAGACTTGGCTTTTAATAACACAAAGAAAGTATCAGGAGTTTTAACCAAAGTATTCTCTTTTTAACTTTTCGTATGAAATCATAGTTGTTAAAGTATCATGAGTAGTGGAATGAGGTAAGAAAGCTACAAAATGAACCAAATCTCTGATGTCTTGTGAGACATGTTTCATTTGTCTCTCTATGGACTCTATTCTCTTTTTTCTATGTGTTGGTAACTCACTACCAGCAGTAGCTTTGTTACAGTCTAAGATTACTAAAGTTGGTATCTTAGGTAGTTTGTCCTCAATCATACTTGCACAACGATTCAATAGATTACCAAAGTCTCTGTTTTCATCTTCCTCTTTCCAATAATCAATATAAAATTCTTTATCATCATTAAATGGATGTTGAATCTTATCTGTATTTAAACTAAAATTAGTCATCGGAAGACCACGATACTCAAACGAACCATCATAGTAATTATACATCCACTCTTTTCTGTCACCTTTTGTTTTATGATAAATCATAGGTTCAAATAAATCTAGTCTTTTCTTAACTTTTTCTAAAACCGCAGTTAGTTTTTGTGAAGATATAAGTCCAGAGGCTAACTGTTCTGGTTTCCATACAGTCTGAAGATGTACCCATTTTTCATCATCACTTAACTCTGGAAATGTGTTGATGTAACTCAAGGCATTATAAGCCATATCATCTTGTTTATAAGGATTGTGTATAAGAGTATTAGATGTTTCCAGATTTTCTCTATCAGATAATCCAGCAACAGCTCTTTTTATTAAAATTTCATCTACACCATCTTTTAATGTAATAACAACACAAGGTAAAACTGGATTAACAACACCATGTTTTACTTGCACTTGAGTTGAAGCATTATAACGATGTAAAGTAAAATAGATGTTATATAAAACTGAAGACATGTTAGTTGGATTTAGGATTTCAAATACTATACAAAGCTCTCCGTTTTTCCAACCATTACGCTCAATATTATCAACTATTTCAGTAACCTTTTCTTGATTAACACCTTTTTCTCTACCTGGATTTTCACCCATTAGTTTTTTGTCTTGAACAATCTGTTTTAATGGTATTAATTTAGGTTCACTTATACCTTTAATGATATCTTTTAGTTTTCCATTTACTAACTCGGTTAACCAAGCTGGAATCTTAAATGAACTTAGGTTCACATTATTGAGGTCTACATTAGGATTAGACATTTTATTCTCCTTAAATTATTATTTATGATTTAATGTTATTAATTTACGACATTTTTTACACAATGTCAAGTGTTTTTTTACCAAAATATTGATTTTCTTTCCTTGTCAAATAATTCTTTGAAATACCCAGCCATCAACTCTTTGTGGTCTTGTAAGAAATCTGTATGACATCCAACTTGAAAAGTCTTCTTTGGTCGCCACAATATATCATCTGGTATCTCACCTTGAAATGCTTCTCTTAACAATGGTTTCCAATGGTTGTCTATCTTTTTATACTGAGGTGGAATACCTAAACCATATTCAACAAAATCTTTGTCCAAGAATGGTGTTCTCAGTTCCACAGTCCCACCATACATCATAGCCTTGTTTGTTCTGACTAAATTCTTTTCGTGTAACTTCTCTATCAAATCTATTCTTGCCTCGTGGTAATCATTATCTTTCCACTTGAATGCAAATATGTGACCATAAGAACCAAATATCTCATCACTACCCTCACCACCAAAGACTACCTTGTAACCTTTCTCGTGAATTGCCTTTGACATTGGTAGTTGAGCTACTGCAGGTGATACTTGTACCCACTTGTGGTCTTCCACGGCATACACAGTATCTTTTAAATTACTCATTACATATTCATCGTCTATGATAACTTCGTTAAGTGGTATGTTCATAAACTCAGCAGCTTTTCTGGCGTAATATAAATCGTCTTTCTTTTTCTCGTTGATACCATTACTCACCACAAAGGCCTCAAGGTTATCTACTTTTTTAGATAATAGATAAGTTATGATAACTGAATCAATACCACCACTCAGGATAGTACAAACTGGCACATCACTTATTAACTCATTGTCAACTGCCAGTTCTATTTTTTCTCTAATATTCTTTACGATATCTTCTTTCGGTTCTTCCACGATACGATTAGGTACTGAATAATATCTAGCTTTATCTAACATTTTATTTTGGATATCAAAACAATAGTAATGTGATGGTAACACCACCTTAATATATTTGTTCCTAACATCAAGTGATTTGGTTAACCCTTTTCTTTCCGATGAAAATGCTAATTTACCCTTTCTATGAAAATAATAAAAAGGTAATCTACCAACCCAATCTCTACCCATCCATATTTTTTGTTCTTCCTTATCATAGATAGCAAAACTAAACATACCATCTAACATTTCAAAACACTTTTCTTTGTATTCAATGAACATGTAAAGAAGTAATTCCGTATCTGAATTTTTTGTTATGAAATCATATTTATTTTCCAACTCATCTCTGTATTTTAACATTGATTTCCATAACTCACCATTGTAAACTATCGTGTATCTTCCACTTGAATCTGTAAATGGTTGATTGGCATTTTCTGATAAATCTTGAATAGACAAACGATTATGTCCCAAAATCATATCACCATCTTCATAAACTAATTGTGCATCATAACCTCTGTGTTTCGTATCGTTAAGTGATTCTTTTATTGTATCTGTTGTAAACAGATTACCCCCAGCTATTCCACACATACTAATTCTTGTAGAAAATAAAAATGGGTTCGTATTTCATAATCTGACCATCAACCGAAACACTATTTTTAACATTACTCTGGTCAACACCAATCATTGATGACATTAACATCTTTAACTTACCTTGATATTTACCACCAAGTGATTCAATAATATCAATACTATCTTGCTCTAACGGATGAAATCTGTCTCCACTTAATTTAATGTCGGCAATATTCCAAAGTAAATATCTATCGTTTCTGAGACTTTCGTAAGCATTTGTTAATGTTGGTTTTAGAAAGTTATCTCTCCAATCTGAATACATCGGATAAGACTTAAATGATTGCTCCTCATCATCTGAATATTGTTCTCTGTCAAAATAAGGTGGTGAAGTAAATACCATATCCAACTTACCTTTGTATTGTTGGAAATCAGGATGGTCACCAACATGTTCAGAACCTAAACAGAAATAATGATAAGTATTTTTCTGTTCTTCCCAAAACATGTTTGTTTCCAAACCATGTTCATTGAAGAAGTCAGCAACATACTCGTATCTTGACTTACCTATTTCATCTATGTAGTTATCAGTATTCGGGTCTGTTCCAATATAATGTATTCTCTTTTTGGAAGCCATAGCACCAAGAATCCTACCACCCCAACCACTCGAAGGATCGTAAATGTTAAGTGGTTCGTCTTGTTTGATATGGTCTGTATATTTTTCATATAACAATCTGGCAGTAAGTGGTGGAAAGTTAACTGCTGGTTGTGAGTTCAAACTCAATCTGAATATCTGAAATGCTTTAGGGAATAGTTTTGTCTCTACATTATAGTACCTTATTAAAAATACATTTCGTTTTAACTTACCACTCTTGGTAGAAACATGGTCGTCTAACTCTTCAACACTAAGTTTCTTTTTCAAAGTTGGACACCACAGATTAGTTACCATCTCATCTGTAATTAAACCCTTATCATAAGCATACTTTATATCATCTGCAGATAGAGTCACATAACTTTTAAGATATTTTTCTTGATGTGATTTACCAATCCAAAGTTTGTGATTCTTAAATTTAAGTTTATTATCGTGATAATATTCTAACCAATCTAATGCCGACTCATCGTTCCAATATGGTAGTCCACCCTTATCGTTTTCTTTTCTATTTAAAGATATACACTTACTAAAAGTATACATAGAATCTCTACGAACACCTCTTCTCATAGCTCTGAAGAATAGGTCTTTATTAGACTCTTCTTTTATTCGGTCATAAATAGAACTTAACTCGTCACCCATATCTCCAATACGAGTTTTCATCATAGTTGGAAAAAACTGATTTACACCATTCGCAAACTTATTAAAGTTCTTGATTACATTTCTTTGACCATCATCAGCTTTTTCTATGAAACCATGAATATCATATTCTCTGAGTTTCTTAAATGATTTAATAATAGTATCAATATTCTGACCAACCATCGGTGGTGTTCCATTCTCATCCCAATCCTCGATGATGAACTGACGAGCTTCTTCAATCCACTCGTCAAGTTCTTCATCAGTTTTTAGGAACAACTCATGATAAGTGATATTGATTTTAGAATCAATGATACCACTTTTCTCGTAGTAATACTTACTCATCACCTACCTTTTGACGATATAGTTTAGCGTCATGTTCATCACGAGCTAAAAACTTAGTTCCATCTGTTAACGCGAACCATTTATAGTCTTTCCATTGACTTTTACTTTTCTTTTTTGCCATTATGTAGCTCCTCTTGTTCTAAAATCCATTTCTCATAGATATCATCTATTTGTTCTAATGTTAACTTTCGTTTATCGTATGCTTCTCTTCGCGTCATTATGGTCATCGGTACATCAGATAGGTTGTAGTCTCTACCATACTCATCCACCCAAATCTTTTGTTGTAACCATGTTGGTTTGTATTCTCGATATGTCATTATCTACCAGCCCTCTTTTTACCATCTTCATATATGTACTTTACAAGTATATAAAATACAAAAACGGTAAAAGCAATTGGTGGTAGATTGAAATAAATAATCATTCCGATGTCATTCATAGTTTATCCTTTATTTTAATTAAACATAATTTACGAAGATTTTGGTAACTTGTCAAGCACTTTTTCTTTAAATTTTACAATACCCTTTCCAACATTTTCTTCCCAATCATCATTTGCACTTTCATCAGCTCCATCAGAAATATACTTAAAAGATATAAAAGGGACATCATATAGGTAACACACCTTAGCAAGAGCATATGCTTCCATATCTACAACTTCACCATAGTAATTACTTTTATCTTCTACAAAATTATCACCACTACCACAAGTTGCTTCTTTACCAATCGGATTAAACTCGATGTTTTGTTGTTGTATTATAAATGGTGGATCCTGTTCAAATGGTGTTTCACCTCTTAAGAAACCAAGTCCAGTAACATCCATATCTCTTTGTACAAACTTAGTACAATCTATCAACTCTCCTTGTTTATACTTACGACTTCCAGCAGTTCCATAGTTGATTACCAAACTATATGGAATGTGACTACCAAGTTTACCAAACTTTCGTGTAAGTGTAAATGTAGCATTTACTTTACCAACACCTGTATATAATACTTCATAATCATCTAACTTACCTTGAGTCTCTTGTGGTAGAGCACAAACTATTAATATATTATTCATGACTTAATTTAATCTCATGTTCATCTTCGTATGTTTTTAGGATTCTCTTAACCAACGGATGTCTGATACAATCATCTCTATTGAAAGCCATGTGGTTGACTCCCTTGACACCTTTTAATCTATTCCAAGCATCGTAGAAACCACTCTTCTCATAGTTTGTTATACCGTTTGTTTTATACTTATCACATTGTGACATATCACCTTGAATAATCATTTTACAATTCTCTGATATCCTTGTCATTAGTGTCTTTATCTGCATTGGTGATACGTTTTGAGCCTCATCAAGTATCACATAACAATTCTCTAAGTTAACTCCCCTCAGAAAGTTTAACACTCCAATCTCTAACTTACCATCCGATATCATCTTTGTCGCTCTAGCTTTACCAATAATCTTATCCAAGATAGTAAACGTAGACTCGTTGTATTGTTGTATCTTTGATGACAACTCGCCAGGTAGAAAACCTAACTTGTCTTCATTACCAACATCCACGGTTGGATTGATAATAATAAGTTTATTGTATGGCGTACCTCTCCTCAACACATCTTGTAAAGCCTTATATATAGAGACGTAGGTCTTACCCGTACCAGCAATACCGTGACACAAAACTAGTTGTGTGTCTTCTTCTCCTATGATGTTATAAAATATGTTTTGGTTACTTGTTTTTGGTTTGAAATTATTTATAATTTTTGGTATAGCACCAATCGTCTTTCTAGCCATATTGTATTACTGACCTCACATCTAAGTTAAAGTTATCCACTCTTGGAACATACTTCAAATCAACTAAAACTAAATTACCAACCACATCATATCCAGCTTTTTCAGCAAGTTGATTAGTTGCTTGTAGTGTCCCACCAGTTGCTAATACATCGTCTACTATAACTACTTGACCACTACCTGGTTGTAACTCCAATGTAGCAGTTCCATATTCTAAATCATACGTCTGACTTACGAACTCACCAGGTGTCTTTCCCTCTTTTCTCGCACATACAACACCACCACCAAAATAGGTTGCTAGTCCAGATGAGAACAAATATCCACGAGAATCAATTCCCACCCAGTAATCTGGTAACCTAACTCTTCTACCCATGTCCACTAATGCTGACTTAAATGTTTCTTGGTCTGCTAATAATGGGGAAAGGTCTTTAAAATTAACTCCCTTTATTGGAAAATCTGGCACTTCTTTTATAAGTCTTTTATACCCATCCATGAGCTTCACTCCATAGTTCTGTTGTTTTAGGAAACACTTCTTTCATTTGTTCTAACATAACCTTAGCGTATTCTTGTATCTCAATCTGTGATGTCTTCTCGTTTCTTAACTCAATAAAGTTCATTACTGCCTGAAATGAAGCTGTCCAATATACTTCGGTGTATAATGTAAGTGGTAATATTGTACGAGCCTGTTCTTTTGCCATTCCTCGTTTCAACATCTCTTTATATGCTGAAACTGAATGTTGTTGAGCAGTAGTCCATAATATACTTGTATTCTTTTGGTCATCAATCAATCCATCACTTGCCTGTTTATTATCTTCTGATTGTTTTCTAAACTCTGTTGGTTCATAGAACTCATCATATTCCACATATCTACCACTTATCTCATTCCAAGCATGGTCTTTAGTAGAACTATTAGATGTTGTCTCTATCCCAACTACATGTTTATACCATTGTCTCATTACGAACTCAGGTGCTTTGATATGAAACTGAACTTGTAGGTGTCTGAACGGAGAATAGTGTTTGTGTTTTGCCAGATAACGAACTAATCTTTCGTCTGACTTATCAAACTTTTCTTTTCTCTTACCGAATGATACACGAGCAGAGTTAACTACTGTCAAATCAGAACCAAGTGAATCTACAACTTCTATAAAACCTTTGTCTAAAACATCGGATTTAATCATCTACCTTGTCCTCTGTACCTCTTCTTGAATCTCTTTGAACCAACTCGTGTACTAAACTTTGTACCTCGCCCTTGTCCTTGTCTTGTTCTTTTTCTTGCTTTAGTTCCGCCTGTATCAGAACCAAAGTGTTGTTTTGCTTTTGCCATATAACCTCTTTACTTTATCTTTTTTTTCTAAATTGAATCTTGGGTGGTCCCACTCGTCTCTTCAATTCCAATAGTGAAATTTCTATATCTTCTTCGGTTAGTTTAATATCAGGAACCAAAGACCTTTTTCTTTTCACCGTGGTATTCGTAGGCATGTCCATTCTCCTTTAATAACTCATTAACTGATTTCTCGTGTCCCTTAACAAATATCTCTCCGAGAACACGACCATATTTACCTCTACCATGTGATATAATACTGAACTTACCCTCGTCTGAATTTTCCAATAGGTCTTTTACATACGCTTTTGCTTCCAACCCTTTAGCTTTTTCTTCCAAGTCTCTTGTTCTACTTTCCCAAGTATCAACACCATAGAATCTGATTCTTGATTTAACCCAAACATCAAATCCTAAATCTATCATAGCGTCACAAGTGTCACCATCGACAACCCTAACCAATTTACAACTATAACCATGTTTCTTTACTTGTTTACCCATTATTATCTCCTGGTAATCTTCTTCTGTAGTTTAGTCTTCGCTTTCTTTAAAACTTTCTTCTTCTTCTCGTGTCTAGCCAAAAGTATCTCTTCCTTTGACCTACGTTTTGCTTTCTTTTTGGGTTTAATTTTGGTAGGTGGTAAAGTACCTTTTAAATCAGGTTGTTCTTTACCTTTGTGAAAAACATTTCCATCCTTATCGACAAACTCATTCATAAAGTGCCAGCCTGATGGTCTACCAGTTTTGACTCTTTTGGGTTTGTCTTGTTCAGGAAACATTTGATGCATTCTAGCCATGACGGCTCTACTACCTATAACGGATGTAGCTTCTGTACTTACATTCTTAACTGGTTCACCAGTAATTTTACAATCCATGTACGCTACACCATCTATGAAATAACCTCCATTCATTTCAAAACTCCTTTGTTTGTTTTTTGGTTTTTGTTTCATAACAATAATATACTTTAAAATAACTATTATTGTCAAGCATTAAAAATCATAAAATTCTGCATCTATTATTTCCATGCAGATATACCAATTATTGTCTTTTCGTAAAATAGTGTCGGCCAATCTCCATTGACTCTTTAACTCTTCAGTAGAGAACGAAGTATTGGCCGACACAACACCGAGAACGATATAACCTTTATCTCCTACGGAGACTATTTTCACTTGATTTTCACGATGTTCTTCTTCGGTAGTTCGGGTTCTACTTTCGGAATGTTGATGGATAATATACCATCTTTGAAGTTAGCACTAACATCATCCCCATCTAATTGCTCTCCCAAATTGAAAGACCTCTTAAATGAAGAATGTTTTAGTTCTCTGGTGATACACTTACCACCATCGTCTTCGAAACCATGTTTATCACCTGATATGGTCAAAACATTATCTTCAACTTCTACTGATACATTCTTCTTATCCAAACCAGGAATCTCAGCTATGATACCAACTTTATCATCGTATTCATAGACATTCACTTTAGGATAAGAACCTTGATTAAAGGATACTCCAACTTCTTCTTTGAACGTTGGGAACTGTTTATTCATCAGCTCATCAAATACCCTATCAAAAGGTGTTAAAAACTCATCTCTGTTGAGATGATTTGGATTTACTACTATTCTAGTCATTGTATTCTCCTATACAGTTATTCATTTGAACTAACAACATCCCACTTTGTGGCGATGTATTACCTATATAGGACAATATTTGTACCAAACTTTTTTGTGTGACAAGATGACAGATTATTTGTCACCTTCTACAATATCTATGTCAGGATTTGTGTACTCATCTTTCCACCATTCATATTGCTTTCCACTTCTATTAGACATTTCCATCATTCTCGAATATTGATCATTACTCATCACTTTCCATAATTTATCAAATGACGATTCGTCTAATTGTTTTGTTTTTACAAAATATGTTTTTGCTCCACTAATACCAACTCCACTTGCTATTTCACAAGTATCAACTATTTCATCAAATCTATTAACCAACACCCACTTCATAATTTATCTCCTACTCATAATCAACTATTTTTACTTTTATTGAATCTACAAAATGATGTCCACAATCATCTGTATATCCACCATATATCGTTATAGTTTTATCGACAAATTCTTCCCAAACGGCAAACACAACGTTACCCTCTCCAAACTCATCTGTCATACTCGCTGGATTGACTAAACTTGTCCATTGACCGGGATAAATTTCATATTGATAATCAGAATCCCATTGGATATGTTGTGACCAACCACACTCTGTTTGACAGCTCAATACAGAGTAGGTTTGTGTTAAAGAAGAATCATATTCTAATTCATAGACATCATCAACTTGTGGTAAATCTGATGTAATATTTAAACTACAATCACAATTTTCTGGTGATAATGAATCTGAACAACCTATAACAAATAAACTTATTAATAAAAAATATAACCTTTTCACTTTTACTCCTTTGTTTGTGTGTCCTTCATTTTCATGATTTTAATTTTGGTTTCTTCTAGCCAAGAAATCCACTCGTCAATCTGTCTGATAATTTTATTCTTATCGACATCATGGTCTTCGTTATCAAGTATCTTATCTACCCATTTTTTAATCATAGCTAGATAACCCGATAACCAAGTGGCAATCTCTTTTCTTTCTGTTTCCCAAACATTACTCATATCAATTACTCCTAAAATTAACACTAAAAAGTATTACGAGTCAAGCATTTTATAAACTATTTTTATATCGTAGGATGTGGATGTTGTCCAATCTGTAACGATTGGTGTGGCGTTTTGGTTTGACTTCATATTTTCTTCCTTCAT
>JAAOEI010000966.1_pt1 | contig 10766 bp, 11 predicted proteins | sample 7059261 | NCBI WGS metagenome assembly JAAOEI01 (sample SAMN14008812, study PRJNA610033) | viral metagenome | isolation source: viral particles filtered from seawater | place: China: Hangzhou Bay, Yangshan Deep Water Harbour | collected 2017-10-31
AACGCTTCCGTTACCGACACGCCATCCGCAATGTCGGCTTCAAACTGCGCTTCAATGACGGCAGCTTTTTCTTTCGCGCCAGGGAGGATCGAGTCGAGGATGCCACCGGCCTGCGAAACAGTGTCAAGCAGGTCGCCAAAGATTTTCGCCTGCCGCGCTTGCGGTGTTTTTGCGATCTGACCGTTGGCGCGGTTTTCAATGGCTTGAGCAGTTGTTAAATCCAATGACACGCCGATTGCGTCGTATGCGCTGTCAACGATTTCCGTTAACTGGCTCTCAGTTTCGGCAGCACGAATTTGTTTGAAGAAATCACGCACGACAGTTTGGTCGACAACGATCGGGTCTCCGCTGCGCTCGATTAGTGTGATTAGTTTTTCGTATTGGGTCTGAGATAAATCGTTTGCGCCGAAAGCGTCGATAATTTGCGTAAGCGCAGGAAGTGGCGTGGTTGGGTCTTCGCGATTTTTTTCGATTGCAGAAGCAAGCTCGCGGAACGTCCTACGCTGATTGTCTTCGATCTGCGTTTTATTGCGTCTATCTTGTCTGTCTTCGTCGGCCTGCGCCTTGCGCTCCAAGCGGTCGGCCAGACGCAACGCGCGTTCGCTCAAGTTCTGGCGGTCTTCACCTTCCAAGTTTTCGTATTGCGACGAATCTTGAATGGCAGAGAAAACATCCTCTGCCTCGTCAGGGTCGTTGTTCTTCTCAGCCTCAAGCAGCTGCTTTTCAATCAGTAGCGCGTCCGACTTGCTCAGATAGCTCTTGGTCGTCTTAAAGGCGTCTGTCGGATCAAGGTAGCCAAAGGCTTCCAGATCGTTGACGAGCAACCGCATGTCTACTTCGATGCGCCTCCTATCGGCTTGGTTTTGCGCGTTGGCGCGATCATCAGCCAGCTGATCTAATGAACGAAGGGTGTTGGCAACCGCCGTGTCAGCCATCAGCGTGCGCGCCGTCGTGCGCACGTTCTTCGCGCCGTTGGCAATCAGCGTTGACGTTTCTGCCTGCCAGCTGCGTCTGCCGCTGCCGGTCGTAAATGACAGCCCCTCGACGCCGCCCTTGTTCACGCGCTGCCGCTCCGCACTGACGATGCGGTTGAACTCAGCTTCGGCAACCTTTGGGTCTGGTATCGTCTTGACGGCTTCGCGCGCATTGTCGACGACCGTCGACATGTGGCTCTTAGCTTTTGCAACCTCTTGCTGGTTGCGAATTGTTAACTCCTTGTCGAGCCACCTTTGACCTTCGTTAGAGATCGTGTCGCCCAGTTGGGCGAGCGCTGCCCCAGGCGCTGCCATTGCGCCAGCGTCTAGGCGAGACGATAGCGCGCGCGCACCAGACCCAGAAGTGAAGCCAGTTTGTGCCTGTTCAATTCTCGTAATCTTCATGCGAACGATCCTGCTGCACGACTGACACTACCGAGCAGCGATGCCATCGCTTGCGTCTTGGCCGCGCGGTAACGTGCCTCACCTTCCATGCGTCGAAGGTTTGCGCTCAGCCGCGCGTCAACGCCCTGCTCTCGCATCGTGATCGCCTTGACCTCGCTCTCGTAGTAGCGCTGCGCAATTTGCTCTTCCAGGTTATTGGCGCTGTCCAGCGCAACCTTCAGCGCGGTGTCCTGCCCAGCAACCACGCCAGACGCGCCGTAGCGCGCTTGCTGATTTGTGATGAATTTCTTGCCGATCTCTTGCGCGCGGATCGCATCGCGATCAGCCTGCATGAGAACTTGCTCAGCCGCTTGGTCAGCGACCTTCGCATTACGCTCTTGGATCTTGGCGTTGTATTCCGCAGCGGCACGGGCAGCCTTGCCGCTCTTGATTGAGCCACTGGCCGAGATCATGCCACCGGCAATAGCGGTGCCTGCTGCTATGTACGGTGCAACCATCTATTCCTTAACCCATGCGAAGCGCCAGTGGTCGGCTTTGTCTAAGCCAAACTTGGGCATCAGCCCCTCGGCCTTCATGCCCATCCAGTAGGCGAAGCGTTCTGCCGTCGGCCATCCGACTTGGACGTTGGCCTGCACGCGCCAGAACCCATGTTGTTCGATCAAATGTCGGAAGCCCCAGCGCACCGAGCGCGCAACCGCGACTGGGTGCTTGTCGATGTTAGCGCTGGTCACCATCCACGTTTCGCCAACACCAGGCCACAATTCAAACACACCGCCCGACAGGATCGGCTCGTCGTCAATTAGCAGCGTGTAGCCTGGGCGCTCCATCAGCGCTTCAGCATGCTCTCGCCAATACTGCTGGACGGTGTCGTCCATGATGTAGGCGATATGGTCTGCCTCAAACGGCACCCAGTTACCGATCAAAGACTTCCAGCCTCGCGTAGATCCCAATCAAGGTCAGCGGCAACGGCTGGTCTTGCACGACGGTGATGAAGCCGTCGGTGTCGTAGCCGTTGTCGAACTCGATCGTCTTGTCGCCGGTGTAGAGATCAAGCGCTTCGTCCATCTCGTCTGCGCTGCTGCGGAACGGAATCACGTCGGTCGTCGATGCCGATGCCCCCACCTTCGCGCCGACTGTGCGATAGAGGCGCACGGTCACATCGTGGATGCGCTTGACCTTGCCCTGGCTCACGCCATCGACAGAGCCACCCTCGATGCGCATTGTTCGCAGCGTCGACGTGTATCCAAGCCCGATGTGAACCTTGCTAGCTGATCGATCGAGCGTGATCTGTCCGCTGCTTACCGTCTTGTCTGCGTGCGCTGCGCCGTCCGCAAGAATCGTGACAGTCTCACCCTCTAGGTGATCTAGCCCGCTCATCACGGTCGCAGGCGATCCGCTGTAGGTCAGCCCGCTGTCGACGTAGAACGCGTCGCTGGTGTTGGTCCCAAAGTCGATAGGCTTCAGGTATTCGACATATCTGACAGTGCCGCCGTTGATTGTGCGCTTGACGATCACCCAGACCTGATCTTCGTCTAGGTCGCCGGGGATTACCGCTACGCTCTCAACAGCTGCCGCAGTGCCACCAAACGTGTGCCGGTGCCAGGCAACCACATCTTCCTCGCGTCGGTACGTCATGCCGCACAGTTCGCCGTCAGCGCGTACAGCCCAGATGATGTTGTCTGGCTCCTGCTGCACATCCATCTGATCGAAGCCGCCCTCGCTGACGTGCTCTGCCAGCAACGTCATGTCGGGTGCGACGTAGCCGTCCACGTCGTAGTTGTAAACTAGCTCGCGGATTTTGCGCTTTGCGCGCTGTAGGAACAGCACCACGTTGCCAGTCGCGACTGGGTCAATCGTCGACGTGCCATAGCGCGTCTGCCGTTTGATCTGGATCGTCGTCGGCGTGATCGGATCTGCGGTGCTGCCGGAACTTGCGATGAACTCGCCGCCGCTGGTGCCAATCACCAGCGCTCGACCTGGGGCCAGATAGCGAATGATGTTCACCTGATCCGACGCGATCGTGTAGGTCATCGCGTCGGCATCTTCTGCGCCTGCGGCGAACTGCTCAAACCCACCTGCTTCTGAGAAGAAAATTGTCTGCGGCTGGTTTGTCGTGCCAGCGAGAACCAGCCGCTCTTCAAAGAAACAGATTGCGCCGGGGTAGCCGGTCGTATCGGAAAACGCGCCGAGGCTCCACTCGTCGGTCGCCTGCAACTTGCCCGCGATCGTGAAAGACCCGCCAGCGCTTTCGTCTGCCAGGTCATCTGACGGCGATGTCAAAATGGTGTCGTCGGTAATGTCGACAATCAGGTAGTCGCCGTTGTTTGACGACGTTCCGCTGACCGTGATGGTCTGTCCAACCGCAAAGCCCTCGTCCTTGAAGTTTTTGCCGCTGTCGACGATGCGATCGTTGTGTTCCGCTCCCGTCGCCGACGGGTCACCTTCTTTGAACGAGATCGTCGTTGCCGTGTAACTCGGCAGCAACTCAGCGTCGCCAGCAAGGTTGTCCTGCACGGTCGCGTCGACCACCGTCGCGCTTGTGTATCCAGTGATCTTGGCGAAGCCGTCATGGATTTTGACGAGCCTGCCCACGTCTGTGCTTGCCCAAAGGTCCGCGCTTGCGGTGAGCGTGATGCTGCCACTGCGACCACTTGCGGTCAGCGTTGTCGTCGTCGTGTTTTCGTCGAGGAACGGACCAAACTCAAAGGCGACTTCTGTCAGCGTCCATGCTGTGTGGCCGGTGCGCGTCAGCTTCCGCGGCGCGTAGTCAGGATGCACGATAAACATCGTGTCCGCGCTCTGGGCGAACTTCAGTTCAAACAGGTCAGCGGTCAGGTACGGCGTCGAAATTTCGTAGGGCGAGCCGCTTGATGTGATCTGCCCATCGTCCTTGTAGAAGCGGAAGTACTGGTTGCCCGCTTCGATAATGTACGTCTGCTCGGTGTTAAACTCGAACGGTATGAGGCGCGTCTTCGCGCTGTTGGTTTTTACACCGGCGACGTAATAGCTGCCGGGTCGGCGGGTCGCGCCGCCATGCGGATGTACGACAAAGTTCTCCAGCGTCGAACAGCCGTTGCGATACTTGGACAGGTCAAACCGACCATCCAGCCGCGGGCTTAGCTCGCCAGCTGTAAAATTGGCGAACGCGTAACTCAGTCGCGCCATCAGACTCTCGCGTTGATGAAGTCGGTCGCGCCAATAACGTCAGGCGTTCCTTCGGTCGCGTCGATGAAGCGAGCTTCCGACAGCTTCGCCTGGTAGACGCTGTACATGTTCTGCTGAAGCCCAATCGAGTTGGCGATCGGGTACGCCAGGTCGGCGGCAAGCGCTGCGGCGATAGTCTCAAGCAACAGCACATCGTATTCATTTGGATCAGTCACACGGGCGATGTAGCGGATCTTGACCGTGCCTTCGTCGGTCAGCAGCTTGCGCCCTTCGATGACATATTCCACGCCGTCCTTCTCGCCTTCGACCTCCAGTATGCGGAGACAGAAAGGGTCGGTCGGCAGCTGATAGCTGTACGCATATTCCCAAGCGGGCGCGTCGCTATCTTGTGCGAGCGTGGCTCGCTTAATCAGGCAGTTCCAAGGGTGGGAACGAAACACGCTGTCGCGCACGAACTCGTAGCGCTGGTTGCACAGACGGCCTGCGCGGCTGTCCTCCGTGAGCGCAATGATGTTCGACGCGCCAATGTTGTTTAGCGCGGAGTTGCAGATGTCGACATCACTAGCCATTGCCTGATCCTAAAAAGAAAAGGGGGAGCCGAAGCCCCCCCTGTCCTAGTGGTTAGTCCACAACGTAGAACATAACCAACTCGATGGTGCCGGTAGCGGCAGCGCCGAGGTTGGTCGCAGTCACGACGAACTCGTTGTCCTTGACCGACTGGTCAAGGTCGACAACGGAGTTCGCACCGAGCGCGAGCGTAGCCGCTACATCCGCGCGACCAGCCGCCGAGGCGGTGTCCTGGCCGTCGAGGAACTCGTCAGCGTCGGCAGCGACAGAACTGCCGGAACTGTCCGTGTAGGCGGCGTGGCCCACGTCCATCGTGGTGCCGGTTCCGAGATCGTCGAACAGCAGATAGCCGTGCAGGATGCGCGCCCCGTGCGGGAGCGAGAACATCTCAATCACGTCATCAGCTGCCAGCGAGGACGCTTCGTAGGACGCGTGAGCGACACGAATACGACCAGCAAGCTGGTTCGCTTTTACGAACTCGGAAGGATCGTCCTGCGTCAAATCCGTGCGGACGGTTGAGTATACGGTAGCCATATCTCAGTCCTCCTTAAGCAGATTCGTCACAGAGGATCTGGACAACCTTGTCCTCTTCCATGCGGGTCGAGCCGATCGTCTGGCAGTAATAGACCTGCGTGGAGTAGGACTTGTCGGCCCGCTCCTCAATGCGTGACATCACGTCCTTGCCAACGGCAAGCATCAGACCATCCTGCGCCCACGCGAAGCAGGTGCGGATGCTTGATGCGACCGAAAGGCGCGTCGACATGTGGAAGGTGAAACCGAGAAACGAGTTCAGTTCACCGCGAGCAAGTGCCTTAACGGTGTTGAAATCACTCGACTTGACTTCCGTCGTGTTCAGCAGCGCGCTGATCTGCGCGGGGCCACACACAATGTGACGCGGGAGGCTAGGATCCACCGAGTTACCGTCAAGGATTTCCTTGGCACTCAACAGCTTTGCAACTGTGAGATCCGCCGAGCCAGCAGCAATCTGCTGTCCTGCCGGAAGAGAGGTGGACGTGCTGCCCGACTTGCCGGTCTTGGCAGTGCCAGTCGCGGCGGCGATGATCTCATCGTCGATCGCACGGCCCATCGCCGCGGCAGCTGCCTGGGCGTAGGTCGAGGTCGGATCGATAAGCATGCGGACCTTGTCCGCATCGTCGATGAGGTCGGCCCACTCGTAGGTCTCCAGGGTCACCTGGCGGCGTGAGTGGGGGGTCTCGACGAGTGGCGTGTCACCGTGACGGCTCGTCCGCTTAACGGCTGCGACGGCTCCAACCTGGTCAAAAAAAGCTTTTTCGCCAGTAACGGATTCCTCGCGAACCGCGCCACGGAGGATGCTGCCACGCTGCTGCGAAAGCAGAGCGACATTCGTCGAAAACTGCTGCGAAAACGCAGTAGTAATCTGAACGCTCATAAGCGTTGCTCCTTGGGTTTGGTTTCGGAAAAATCGGCTGGCTCCCCGCGATGCGGACCAAACCTTCGCGATAACGCTGCGATCGGCGACGCTACTTTTGCGCTAGCACGGGACCGTTTCCGGCTACCCCGATGTCTCTCAGGCGGCTGCGTCGTCGCCGTAGAGCATCTCGTAGAGGCGGTTGCGCTCCTGCATCATGGCCGTGTGCTGCGGATGCGCGTTGCTCCACAGCGGGCTGTCAGGTGCCTCAATCACCCTAATCTTTTCGTTGATCTCTGCCGGAGTCATCGAGAGGTCTGACTTCTCAATGCCCGCGAAATCGTCTTCGCTTACCTTGTCGCGGATGTACTCACCGACCGCGACCATCGCTTTAATGAAGCCGGGGTTGTCGCCGAGGAGCGTGCCGTCGGCCAACTCGATCTCGGTCATCTCTTCCCCGCCAAAGTTCTGCACCAAGCCATTGGCGAGCGCCATGCGGTCGTCAAACGCTGGCCCGTATTCCTTGCGCAAATCCGCGCTGACCTGATCCCGAACCATCTCCAGATCAGGACCAGCTTCTGCCTGCGCGCCTACCATCTCGTTATATGCCGAGACCAGTTGCTGCGCTTGCTGGTTGTTCAACCCAATGTCGTGCGCGGTCGATTTGAACCAGCCGACCAACTCGTCGTTGGCTTCCTCTCCGGCGTCGAGTTGGTACGCGTCCGCCGACTCCGGTCGGCCCAAGCGGTCAAACACCTCGGCCCAGTCATCAGCGCTGGCGTGATCTCCCGGCAGCGGGATCTTGTCCCGCCCGATCATGCTGCTCGCGTTGACGTATGCCTTCGCAAGGTTCTCAACATCGTTGATTGGCCCGAGCGCCGAGTGGCCCTTGATCTCCTCGGGCAAATTGTCTTTCCAGTCTCCAGACGGGGCTACCTCTTCCGAGACCTCCGCTACCTGTTCTTCGTCAGACACTTTCGTTTCCTTCCGGTGGTTTGTCGTCGCTGATTAGCGACAGGATAAAGAGCAGCACTGAGCGCTGCCCTTCGGCGTATGCCGTCTCGTAGGGATCGCCGCGAAAGGTCGGCTGATAGAATCCATACCGGCGCTTGAGATCTTCCAGTAAGCGATCGCCCTCGTTCGTGTGCAGGATCTGCTTCGCATCCTGCCGCAACTCTTCGATCATCTAGCTCCCCTGCTGAAGCACCTTGATTGCTGGTGCGACCGCGCCCAGCGCTTCGGCGGTCTGCGTGGCCTCGTTCAGCTGCTGCTGCATCGCGGCCTGTTCCTGGCGCTGCGAGCGCTCGCGCATGATCTCGCCTTCGCCCTTCGTGACGCGGGCAGGGATGCTCAGCGTATGCAGCATGTAGCGAACGAGACCGTCGGTATCCAAATGGTCGAAGACGGTCGGGTCGATGCCAGCTAGCGGGCTGAGCAACTCAAACAGCCGCACGATGCCCTGCACATCTGACTGGCGCTGCGCCTTCGCGAGCGGCGAGACGTACTCGATGTCCAGGTCGCGGTCGTTTAGGAACGCGGGTGCAGCCGGCAGCTTGTTCTGCCGGTTGAGAACCGCGAACACGCGCTCGATCATGGGCTGGAGAAGCTCTGCCTGGAGACGGCCTAGCACGGGGCCAAGCAAGCGCATCTTCTCCTCGGTGCGCTGGACGACCTCGGTGGCCGTCATCATTGGCCCCTGCCCCAGCACCAGCTGGTCGACATAGAACGCAGCGCGGATCGCGGTGCGGCGCTGCTCCTCCAGGTTCAAGCCCAGCGGGTTGTTCGCGCCAATCTGGAGCGGCTCGATACGATCGCGCGTGCCGCCGCGGTAGAAGTTCAGACCGCCTGGGGTGGTGCGGATCGGCAGCATGAACCCATCGTCGGGAACCATAAGCGGCGGGTCGACCTGCTTCTGCGCCGCGGTGATTGTCACGCGCGACATGGCGTTAATCATCTTCGCGTCGGGCAGGCTGGTCATCGCCGGGGACCGCCCATAATTTTGCTCAAAGCTGCTTTTTAACCAGCGGGGGCAAACGTAAGGGAACTCGTCATAGCCCCCTTCGCGGATAATGATCTTCTCGCCAGGGTCAAGATAGATGCTCGCGAACGGCTTGTTGTTTGCGTCAATGCGCTGCACGTCGCGCTCGGTGCGCGGCATGACCACATGCACCAGCGTGACCTCCTCGTAGGGGTCACGTTCCAGCTTGCGCTGCATCTTGTCACTGAGGTTCTCAGCGCCAAACATCATGGCGACAGCGCGCACCGGCATCTTGAACTTGCGGTACACCGTATCGACGCGACCGAACTGGTCTTCGCTCAGATAGCACTCGCTGATGTGGCGCGTGCCGAACCGGATGCCGTCGCCCTCCGGCGCGGCGTCGATCATCATCACGCCTGTGCCAAACGTCACCAGGTCGCTGTAAAGCTCGTGGATCTGCTCCGCGAAATTGCTGCGCTGGAACTCGCGCTGCATGATCTCGGTGACAGCCTCAAGATACTCCTTCGCCTCGTCGTCAATGTTCAGATCCGCATCAAGGTATGCGAGGTCGAACCACTGCATCGATGGATTCGTGAGCATGCCGTGCAGGCTCGCGGACAGCATCTCGGCGGCATGGATGGCCGTGCCGTCGTAGATCTGTTCCATGCGCTTGTCGCCAGCAGAACGCTGCTTCGTCACGTCGGCCTTGCGCGGCACAACGTACTCGGCGACTTCCTGCCAGTGATGCTCCCACGTCGAGCGCTGGACGGCTAACTTGTCCAAGCGCTTGAGTAGGACGCGTGCGCGATCGTCTTCGGCCATCAGGAACCCAGAAGTTCTTTGGAGTCTGTTGTCGCGCTACCCAGCACGCTCTGCGTCATGCGCGCGCCGCTGCCAGCACCTGTGCGAACCTTCGCCATGCGACGGCGCTTGTCGTCGTCCGCCTCGCCCACGTTCACGACAGGCGATGGACGCACGGCAGGCGCTGGCTGCACCGGCGGCGGCGGTGGTGGAGAACTTGAGCCGGAACTGAATATGCCACCCATCTTACTGGCTCCCGAGTAGTGAGGTTTTGCTGACTTCCGCCTCGGTCGTCAGGCCCATGCCGCTCGTCGCAATCGTGCTGGTGCGGCCCTTGCGACGCTTCACGTCAGCGCGCACAGCGTCTTCGACGCTCGTGTCTGGTGCCTTGATTGGTGCCGGGGGCGGCACCGGCGGAATCGGCGGGGGCGGTGGTGTTTTTGATGACAGGAAACTCATGCGGCTCTTCCAAATGGATCGTATTTGTTTTGCGCGACTGCCTGCGGCGGGCGCGCGTCATCTGTCTTGGTCTGCATGCCCACCGCCATGTAGCGGAACGCGTCAGCAGCGTGGCTCGACCAGTCATGCACTGGGTTGTCGCGGAACGTCCGCGTGCGCTCATTGTAGGCGCGGTGGTAATGCCGCAGGCTTTCCAGCCCCTGGCGGCAGGCGTCCCGATCGAAGTAACAGCGCGGGATCAGGAGCCGCGCAGCATGGATGCCGTCTTCGACCGGAAGCCGCGGGACGACGCGGAAATTTAGTCCAAGGTCATATGCAGTTTCGCGACGACTTTTGCCGCTGCCGACCTCGCGGACTTCCAGATCGTGCGGCCCATAGTGCGAGCCGTATGTGTAACCCAGGCTATTGAGGTGACGAACGTAGTGCGGCAGACCCTCACCACGGTTTTCGTAGTAGTCGATAACGTGGACTTCGCCGCGCCCAGTGTTCTGCGCAAACCAGATCGCAGTGTAGTCGTGCATGCCGAGATCCCAGAACGTATCCACGCGATGGGACGGATCGTGCGGAACACTCGTGATGCGCTGCTTCTCATCTGCTTCCTGTAGCTCTTTCCCGAACACCGCGCCTGGGACGTTGGCGACCCAGGAACATTCAAACTCTTGCGCGTACTGGTCGTCGGTCATCGTGGCGCGCGCGGCGGTCAGTTCGTCGTCGTCGACGATCTTCGTCTCGCTCGCCTTGTACATTTGCCGCGCCCAGCCCTCAGTGCCTGCGGCGGCTTCCCAAAGATCGAAAAAGTAATTGTGGCCCTTCGGTGTTCCGATAAAGGCGCAGCTGCCCTTTCTGTCCGACAGTGCGGGGCGGATTACCTCGGGAAAGATTGACTCGGGCATATCCGCAACCTCATCCATGACGCACATATCGAGGTAGATGCCGCGGAGGCTGGCAGGGTTTTCAGCGCCCAGTAGGCTGATTCTGGCTCCGTTGGGCAGGTCGCAGCGCAGTTCTGTCTCGTGATACTTCGTGC
>JAAOEI010000967.1_pt1 | contig 10765 bp, 16 predicted proteins | sample 7059261 | NCBI WGS metagenome assembly JAAOEI01 (sample SAMN14008812, study PRJNA610033) | viral metagenome | isolation source: viral particles filtered from seawater | place: China: Hangzhou Bay, Yangshan Deep Water Harbour | collected 2017-10-31
AGAGGTGTCTAGAGAAGGATCTAGACAAGATGCGTAGGGAACTAGAGGACTTTAAACGAGAATGCATCTATAATCTAGGTGTGAATACAAGGATCAAACATAAAGGAGAAGATTAATGATCAAAGAATTTTGGAAACGATTAACTAACAAACGTCGAAGTAACAAGGAACTCACGCGCAAGGAACAAGTCTTGGCTGAACTCGATCGAGGCCCAGGAACCGCTCGGCAACTCGCAGACCGGATGGGTTTGAAGCTATCGATTGTGCGAAACAATCTTTCGCAGCTACACAAAAAAGGTTTGGTTCGGGACACTAATATAGACGCAGGCGCAGAGGGCGTGTGGGAGGTAGTCAAGGATGTTTAAACTTTTCTACACGTTACTCATTATTGAGTACGTGGTTGAAGACCAAGACGTAGCTACGTCTGTTATCTTCCCGAGTGAAGAGGCTTGTTACGATGCTATGGGCGACGGTGTCATGGATAATCTCTATGACATCCTCGCTGATACCTACGGCAAGGAGATCATGATGTACTGCAAACGCACACCGTTTATGTCAGGTGTAAAGAAACCTGATGTCAAACCGAGGTTGCGTCCAGATGGGTGATGAATCATTAAACCCCGCACAACAATCTGAGTACAGGTTTTTAAAGCAGCAAGTCGATAGACTCTCAAACGAACTGGGGCGCACGGATAGTCATCCGAATGTGGAACAGGATCTATGGAGGGCGCAGCAAGAACTAAAAAAGTTTGTCAGAGATCTGAGAAAGGTAGGAATTAAAATATGAAATATGTAAAAGGAATGGTGTACGACACCGAGGAGGATCGCATTCGGTATGAAGATGCGTATCGAAAAGCGTGGATAGCACAATGTAAGGTGGACGCAGCGGTCAATCCAAGAGTGATGTTGAAGCTACCAGAAGAACGGAAGAAACAAATCCAACCAGAGAACCGTCCGCTCAATGCATTGGGGCGCACGGTTAATAATCTTTTGAAGCATAAGATGGGGGTGCCAGAGATATCGGACTCACTTGAGATTGCTCAATCAGAAATAGAAATCATGATAAGAAAGTACGGGCTACCGAGGGATGAAAAACCTAGACTTAATAAGTGACTTAATCAAAGGACTACAAAAACAGATCGACGATATTGAATGGGAAGACCACACAGATCCCAGGATCGAGGGTCTAGTTCAACAACTCAACCACTACAAAGACAAACAGAAAGAAGGAGAAATCTATGAGCCACGTTTTTAATATCGACAACACGCGCAGACAACAGATCATGGTGGAATACATTACCGAGACAGGCAGTGGGTTCGCAGTGACGCCGGATGGAGAGCAGGTGTTCATGAATAAAAGGTTGGTTGACACAATGGATGTGCAACCTGGAGACATTTATGATGCGTTCTTGCTACCGAATTACCCAGACAAACGGGACGCAATCCCGTGGAGAGCCATGCGTGTGGAACCAGTGGAAGTTGATCTGGACCTGACGCATGTTAAGTCAGATGCGTTGACCAATCGGATTGTAAAATGGATGCAGGGTTCCGATCCTGACATAGCATTCACTGCCTCCGAGGTGGCGCAAGAGTTGGAAGAAGAGTATGACGACGTTTTGGCAACGCTTGAGTCCAACAAACAATTATTTTTTAAAACGGATGCATACATATTGCTTTCCGCCGACAACTAATATATAACGAGACTACAAGTAAAAGGAGACTATCATGGCGAAGAAGAAAGAAGAGCCAAAGTTCCGCAACGTGGCCTTGTTACCAGAGGACCATGATCGTTTGCGGGAGTTAGCTGATGCGGATCAGCGGACAATGACACGACAGTTGTCGGTCATCATTAGAAAAGAGTATGCAAATCAGAAGGAACCTGTTACAATTTAGGTACAACTACTGCTCGATGGAGACCATGCCTGTGGTCTTCGCCTCAAACTAGGGGACGTTGCTCCATACGTCCCCTTACTTTTTCTTAGGCCATTCCCCTTTTTTATAACCACGCACTTCGGCTATGCCTGCGGAGCCTCTGGGTTTGAGGTTGGAACAGAATGCTTTGGCTACATCGTAGCTCAGTCCTGTCATTTCAGATAATTCTTTAGCTGCTGTCTCTCGGGAAGCGTATCCAGTTGCACGTTCTTCCATAAGTTTGGTTATCTTTTTGGGGTCAACGTCAGCCATTCTCTTGCTTCTTCTCCTAATACTCTGGCTCCGATGTCGATCTTGTTGCGAAGAGCTTCAACAATCTTCTCGTCAATCGTACCTTCGGATATCAGATCTATGTATGTCACGTTATTCTTTTGACCAATGCGGTGCGCCCGATCCTCTGACTGGATCCGTGTCTCCAGGTTAAAGTCATTGGCATAATATACCACGAGGTTTGCCTCAGTCAAAGTCAATCCGTATCCGGCGGTGGCAGGATTGCCTACAAAGAACCGTAGCTTGGATCCGTTCTGAAAGTCTTGGACAATCTGGTTGCGTTCATCGTCTGTTGTGTCACCGTAGTATGCCGCAGCTGAACCTTCTCCGTATTCTTTGTTCAACATCTCTGTGATCTTGATGATGTCGTAACGGAATCGTGACCAGATGATTGCTTTGCCGTCGTGCTCGTCCATGATTTCTTTGAGTGCATCCATCCGGCGTGACGGAAAGTATTTCATTTCACCGTCGTCCGTCTTGATATGTCCAGACATAACCTGTTGGATGCGTAACATCTGGGTAATCACGGCAGGTGCAGACACAAGTTCACCGTCTTCAAACATCAGCATAGCTACCTGCTGTAGCTGAGTGTACATTTTGTATTGTTCATCCGTCAGCGTAACGTACCTGGCGGTGTAGACTTTCTCGGGTAGATCCAGACAGTCCTTCTTTAATACACGGAAAGAAAACTGGTCGATCTTTTCTGTCAGTTCATCGAGGTTCTTGTAGCCGACGACCTGCTGAAACGAATGTGCACCCATGGTGCGGCGTTGCACAACAGCGTATCTGCCTTGGAATGTATAGAAAGATTCGTGGCCCAAGAGTCCCGGTCTGAGGAACTCGGTCTGCGAATAAATATCCAAAGGACTTTTTGTAATCGGAGACCCTGTCAAGAGTCTTCTGTACTTGAACCCCGCTGCGATCTTCATTAAAGATTTACTGCGCTTGGCCTTATGGTTTTTAATGGTGGTGCTTTCATCGATTGCTATCAGGCCGTTGGCCCCAAGCGCACGAGCCATCCACTCCCCTGCTGTCTGACCTTTCTTTGTAGAGAAAGCCTCGATGTTCATGACAAAGATTGTCAGTCCTGCAAAGTGATCCTTGACAGAGCGCATTTCTTCCTGTTGTTTTTTATTAGGAGAGGAGACCCACCGAATCATACGGTATGGTACATCATCAGACATATGCTCTGGGATTTCTTTGGTGACCCAGTTGCGATAGACACCCTTCGGTGCGAGAACCAAGGCGAAGTTTATCTGTCCATTGAGGAACAACAAACCCAGGTTGTCGATCAGAACTTTGGACTTACCAGTTCCCATCTCCATGAATAGACCGAACTCTTGTCGGTGCCAACCTTTCTCTAATGATTGGCGCTGATGGTCGAACGGTTTTATTTTAAAATTGTACTTGACAGTCATCACATACCTCCACTATAGTCCACCTTACGGATGGCGAAATGGTTTGTCAACCCAGTCCTGAAGAGGAGAAAAACTTATGGATGATATTTTTGAAGACTACTTCGACGACGGAAAGGCTCTTTCCAAAGTCGATACTGGAACAGGGAAACAATTAAGTGATCTTGTTCGCAAGCTGCGTAAAGTTGAAGATCAAATCGCGGACGCAGAACAATACTTGAAAGCTGTTAAGCTCGAGAAGCACAAGCTTTCAACTGAAAACATTCCGGCACTTATGGATGAAATGGGTATGGATCGAGTAGACGTGGACGGGTTGACTGTCACACGTAAGATGATCGTACATGCATCGATCCCATCAGAGCGCAAGGAAGAAGCCTTTGCTTGGCTACGTGAGAACGGGTTGGATGACATCATCAAGAATGATGTGACGTGTTCTTTCGGGAAGGGCGAAGACAATGTAGCAGGGGATGTCGTTGGTCTCTTGCAAGAGCGTGGCTTTGATCCAAAGACCAAGACGCACGTTCACCCATCCACGTTGAAAGCGTTTGTTAAAGAACGTGTAACGGACGGGAAACCAATCGACCTGGATATGTTCGGGGCATACATCAACAACGCAGCAGAAATACGGAGGAAAGCGTAATGGGTATTTCAAAAAAGATGCAACTGGAAGAAATGGATCGCGACGCATACATCAAGGAACGTCTGAGTGAAAGCGTTGCGCGAGAGGATGACGTTGGATTCAAGGATCATGACTTTTTCATCGTACACAAGAAACAGTGGTACAAGATGGAATTGGATGACGTTGTTGATGACGACCCTAACAAAAAAATAAATAAGGAGGATAAATAATGGCGAATGCAGTAGCGAAAACAAAAGGTGTGGAAGTAAGCACCGATGTATTAGACGATATCTTTGAAACCGCAGGGGATGGTGCATCCTTTGACAGTTCGGAGATGCAGATACCGTTTGTTCGGATCTTACAGGCTATGTCACCACAACTCAGCAAAAAGAAACCTGAGTTTATTGAGGGCGCATCTCAGGGAGATGTATATAATACGGTGACCAGTCAGTATTGGGATGGCGAAGAGGGCATTGTTGTGATCCCTTGCTATCAAACCACAAAGTATTTGGAGTTCATTCCACGCGAACAAGGCGGTGGATTCCAAGGAGAGATCCCTGCAAACGATCCAATTCTTACAAAAGCTAAGAGAGAAGGATCGAAGGAGATACTTCCAAGCGGCAACGAACTGGTCAAGTCAGACCAACACTACTGCTTGGTAGTCGAAGAGGATGGTTCGTTTCAACCTGCGGTGATTGACATGAAGTCTAGCCAGTTGAAGGTGAGCCGTCGTTGGAAAACACAAATCGCAATGCAGAAAGTAAAGCACCCAAAGACAGGTGACATGGTTACTCCTGCGGTGTACGCTACGATGTGGCGACTTGCTACTACCGAAGAGTCCAATGACCAAGGTACGTGGGGCAACTACACTATTGCGAAAGAAGATCTTGTATCCAACCGTGATCTATTGATGGAGGCCAAGGCTTTCAGAGAGTCGATCATGGCGGGTGAAGTTAAGGCTGCTGCTGATCCAGAGCATACCTCCACGGGTAGTTCGGATGTGGATGAGGATAACGAAATCCCATTCTAGGTAGTCTTGAGGGACGGCGACCCACACACCTTGCCGTCCCTTTTTAACTTCAACAGGAGCCAAGCATGTCATTAGCACAGAGAATGCTTGCGGCCTTTGAGGGATCGAAGGTTGCATACGGCACGACTACAGTAGGAAAGATTGGTCGCAGCGGCAAAGCTGAAGCGGACAGTCGCATTGTACGTGAGCCGTTAACAGAAAAAATCATGCAGGGACACATAGAGGGCAAGCAGGGTATCGGGGCTATCCCGATCAACGAGGAAAACAAATGCAAGTGGGGAGCGTTGGACATAGATATCTATGATCTTGATCACAACGAACTCCAGAAAAGAATAAACAAGCAGAAGCTACCTTTGCTACATTGCCGCTCCAAATCTGGTGGAGCACATCTCTATTTGTTCTTGGAAAGATTCGAACCTGCAAACGTGGTTCGAGAATACTTACAGGAGATGGCAGTATCTCTTGGGCATAGCGGTTGTGAGATCTTCCCGAAGCAAGACAAGATCCTTGCTGACCGGGGTGATGTGGGCAACTTTATAAACCTACCGTACTTTGATGCAGAGTTACCGCAACGATACTCCTTCAACGACAAGGTGGAAGCTGTAGAACTGGACGAGTTCCTTGATCAGATCGACAAGAAAAGAGTTAAACTCGCAAGTCTGGAGAAGCTGCGCACCAAGAAGCAACGCAAACAGTTTGCGGATGGGCCAGTATGCATGGAGCATTTGTTTCGTGACGGACCTAACTCGGAAGACCGCAACAAGAAACTGTTTATGGCAGGGGTATACAGTCGGCTGAAACATACGGATGACTGGAAGCAACAGATGGAGACAATGAACCATCAACTGTTTACTACGCCCCTCGATGCCAAGGAGATGTTGGCTCTTCAGAAAAGTCTGGAGCGGAAAGAATACTTCTATACCTGCGAACAGGAACCGTTCAAGAGTTACTGCGACAAAGAACTGTGTATCTCCAGGCGATACGGAATCGGAGACGATACAGAACAAGCGGTGAATATCGGGAACCTTCTGATCCAGTTATCGGAACCGCGCCTGTACTTCCTGACAGTACAAGGTGAGAGGATCCAGATTAACTCTGAACAGTTACAGAACCAGACGCTCTTTCAACGTGCGTGTATTGAACAGATACAGGTTGCCCCTCCGATCATGAAACCAAAGGCATGGCAGGCGTTACTGCGGAAGCTGCTGACAGAGTCTACAAAGCAAGAGGTGCCAGAGGAATTGACCCTGACTGGGGAGTTCAAGGAACTGCTACGCATATACTGCACCAGTAAGATCAGGGCCATGCACCCAGAGGAGATGATTGCGGGTAAACCATGGACGGACAACGAGGGATATACCTCGTTTACGATAGCAGGGTTGATGGAGTTTTTGCACAACCGTCGCTTCAAAGGTTTCACCAGAGCACAGGTGCAGGAGATTTTAAAACAAATGAATAATGATCAAGAGTGCCATGGGCACAGAGCAATAAATAAAGAAGACGGATCAAGGACCACGATTCGAGTTTGGTGGGTTCCTGCTTTTGAGAATTTGGAAGTGGATCTGCCAATACAGGAGATAGATAATGACATACCGTTCTAGTTTTATGAAAGCTAAAGACGTAGCGGAGTGGCTCGGTGTCTCCGAGTCCGCCATATACAAGTGGGTAAGTGAGGGGGACTTTCCCAAGCCATACAAGTTGGGCAATGCGGATGCACAACGTGCAGCGAGTCGGTGGGATCGGGAAGAAATCAAACAGTGGTTGGAGAAGCGCCGTGATACCTAATGCAACTCTTATACTGGGACCACCCGGTTGCGGTAAGACTTATACTTTGATCGAAAGAGTACAAGCCAAGCTACAAGAGGGTGTACATCCGTCTCGTATTGGTGTTGTGTCTTTTACAACTAAAGCAATCAACGAGTTTATTGATCGGGCTTGTTCTAAGTTCAATCTAACTCGGAATGATTTCCCACACTTTAGAACCTTACACGCGACGGGATATCACGGGTTAGGTTTACAGAGGGGGGATGTCATGGGCCGCGAGGACTATGCTCGTCTCGGTTCAATGTTGGGGGTGGCGTTTGATGGAGCGGATGCCACCTCCATTGACGACGGAGTTGCGATACCTTCGATAGGAGGATCAGGAGCCAAGTACCTACAACTAATCATGCGGTCTGTCTATCGGGAGTCCACCTTGGAGTTTGAATACAACTACGAGGAAGACCACAACCTAGACTTCAACAAGCTAGTCCAGATCGACAAGCAGATTAAAGAGTACAAGTCCAAGACAAACCGTCTGGATTTTGCCGACATGATCTTGAAGTACATTGAGATTGTAGAGCCACCGAATCTGGATCTGTTGATTGTGGACGAGGCACAAGACCTGACACCGTTGCAGTGGACGATGGTGGAGAAGATGGCAGAGTATGCCGACGAAGTATTGATTGCAGGGGATGACGATCAGGCAATCCACCGTTGGACTTCTGTGGACGTTCAGATAACATAGAGGTGCTGAACAGGTCGTTTCGCTTACCACGGAGCGTCTGGGAGCTTGCTATGCGTATCTCTAGGAAGATACCAGGTAGACTGGAGAAAGAGTTCTTTCCAAAGCAAGTGGAAGGTAGGGTCACGACAGTGGGTAGCCTGTGGCAGTTGCCATTGGACAGTGGGTCGTGGACTATCATGGCTCGAACCAATAGCTTTGTGAACGATATAGCAGAGCACCTTGAGGAATCAGGTTACTTCTACAGTCGGAAAGGGAAGTGGTCGATCTCGGAAAAGAAACTCAACGCCATGTCTGTGTGGAAAGATATCACCACGGGTAAGGGTGTGTATGTCGGACGAGTCAAACAGATGTACGAAATCGTGCCGAAGACTGGTAAGAGCGCGGTTGTCAAGCGTGGTTCTATGAAACTACTTGAAGCAGCAGGTAGCGAAGAACTACTTACATATGATACACTGGTCAAAGAGTTCGGACTACTGGCCCCGATTACTACGTCCGAGTTGGATATCGTTAAGCTATCTGAGCAGGAAAAGATTTACATTCGCTCCATACAACGGCGCGGAGAAAGTATTTATCGGCAACCAAGGATCAAACTATCCACGATCCACGCCATGAAAGGAGGAGAGGATACAAACGTAGCGGTGTACTTGGGTTCCACAAGAAACTGTGTGGAGAGCAAGCACCCTGAAGACGAACATCGGATATTCTATGTGGCAATAACAAGAGCAAAAGAAAATCTATATCTCATAGAGTCCGACAAATCATACAGGTATGACATATGAAAAGAGATGAATATTTAGATACAGCCAAGAAGCTGATCAATGGTAGCAGAGCCAAGGACTATGGTGATGCGAAAGATAACTTCGATAGGATAGCCACTGGTTGGAATGTGATTGTTCAAGATGCATTGAACACACACGGAAGAATAACAGCCAAGCATGTTGCGTTGATGATGGACTGGGTAAAGACTTGCCGTCTGTTGGAGACCATCGACCACAAGGATTCGTGGATCGACAAGTGTGGTTACAGCGCATTGGGGGCTGAGTTCGAAGATGAAAAATAAAGGGCTTGATAAAGACAGTGTCATTGCCGCTCAGATGAACCAAGGAAAAGAACTTGCTTGGAACATCCCATCAGAGTTTCCAGACCTGACGGGCTACAAGCAGATCGCCATTGACCTTGAGACATGTGATCCCAACCTGACTACGCTTGGCCCTGGATGGGTGCGTAAGGATGGGTACATCGTAGGCATAGCCGTAGCTGCCGGAGACTGGGAAGGATACTATCCCATCCGTCACGAGAACGGTCACAACATGGATGCGAGGATCGCGCTCAAGTGGCTCAAGAAACAGATGGCAACACCACACATAGACAAGATCATGCACAACGCCACCTATGATCTGGGTTGGCTACGTGCCGAGGGTGTAGAAGTACAGGGTCGGATCATCGATACGATGATTACTGGTGCGGTGGTGGATGAGAACCGTTGGTCATACAGCCTCAACAACCTTGGTCGTGATTACCTCGATGAACGCAAAGACGAGAAACTCCTACGTGTAGCCGCAGCGGAGTGGGGCTTTGATCCCAAAGCTGAGATGTACAGGTTGCCTCCTCAGTTTGTCGGACGGTACGCCGAGCAGGATGCAGGCATGACCCTGCGTTTGTGGGAGCGACTGAAGATAGAACTGGAGAAGCAAGACCTGTGGAACATCTGGAATCTGGAGACTAGCCTGATACCTATGATGTGTGACATGCGTCAGCTAGGTGTGCGTGTGGATCTGGACAAAGCAGATCAAGCCAAGAAGTTTTTCAAAACCAAGAGCCAAGAACTGAAGGACGAGATCTACCGCCAGACCAACGTCAAGGTTGAACCGTGGGCTGCGTCTTCCGTGGCTATGGTGTTTGATGAACTGGGTGTATCGTATCCTACAAGCGAGGATCAGCAAGACGATATGTTCCGCAAGAGCGGCGGTGTGCCGTCGTTTACCAAGCAATGGTTGTCTGCACATGACCACCCTGTAGCACAGATGATTGTGAAGCTGCGCGAGTTCGACAAAGCAGACAGTAGTTTTATCGACTCCATCCTAAAGCACGAGCACAATGGTCGGATCCACTGCGAGTTCCATCAGCTACGTTCTGATGACGGAGGCACTGTAACAGGTAGGTTTTCCAGTTCAAACCCAAACCTTCAGCAGATTCCGGCACGAGATCAAGAGATCAAGAAGCTAATCCGTGGTTTGTTTATGCCAGAGCAAGGGTGCAAGTGGGGGTCGTTTGACTACTCAAGCCAAGAGCCAAGGTTATTGGTGCACTTTGCAGCAAGCCTGAAGGGTGACTACAAGCACCAGATTGTCGATAAGATTGTGGAGGAGTACCACACAGGTGATGTCGATCTACACCAGATGGTGGCTGACCTCGCAGGAATTAGCCGTAAGGAAGCCAAAGTGGTAAACCTGGGCATCATGTACGGAATGGGCAAAGGTAAACTAGCAGCGCAACTGGACATCCCTACGGACGAAGCAGGAGAACTGTTGGAGACACACCGAGAGAAAGTTCCTTTTGTTAAGAACCTTGCAGACCTAGCGTCGAAGCAAGCAGAGAAAACAGGGCAGATCAGAACCCTGTTGGGTAGACGGTGTCGCTTCCATTTGTGGGAGCCTCGATCCTTTGGGTACAAGAAACCGCTACCATACGAAGAAGCCATGAAAGAATACGGTCAACCATTGAGAAGAGCGTTTACTTACAAGGCGTTAAACAAATTGATTCAAGGTTCAGCTGCGGATCAAACTAAAAAAGCTATGGCAGATTGCTACAAAGAAGGACTTTTGCCTATGCTTACGGTGCACGATGAGTTATGCTTCTCAGTAGAGGGCGACGACCAAGCGCACAACATCAAGCACATAATGGAAAATGGGTTGTCGGATGTCTTGAGAGTCCCCTCTAAAGTAGACGATGAACTCAAAGATAATTGGGGAGAAATCGAATGAAACCAGAAAA
>JAAOEI010000968.1_pt1 | contig 10762 bp, 18 predicted proteins | sample 7059261 | NCBI WGS metagenome assembly JAAOEI01 (sample SAMN14008812, study PRJNA610033) | viral metagenome | isolation source: viral particles filtered from seawater | place: China: Hangzhou Bay, Yangshan Deep Water Harbour | collected 2017-10-31
CTTGCATCCGCCGCCCAGCAGCTTCTACCGCCAGTTCCAGCGCCTTCTTCTCAATCAGTTCCACGGCTGTTCTCCGTCAGTCAGCATCGGTTGCGTCCTTGATCTTGGCGAGGGTGGCCATGCTTTCACGAGCAATCTGGCGCATTTTCTTGGCGCCCCACCCGCCTGTGGCAATAACGAACAACGCGCCGTATTGCGCTTTCACCACCTCCCGCAGCAGCGCGTCCTTCTCTGCCAGCTTGGCTTCGAGGGCTGCGATGCGGTCGGCGGCTTCCGGGCCATCGGGGTTGATCGCACGGTAAGTGCAAAATCCCGGCCACCTTTCAGTATATCGCGTGGCCCGCAACCGCTCGATCAAATCATCCTGCATTGGGGTTCTCCTTGAGTGCGCGGATACGTTGCGCACAGTAGCGCATCTGGGCTGATATTGGCGCAAGTTGGGGGTTATCTTTTCCGGCGGCTGCGTATCCATCCGCCACCTTCGCCGCTTCCTCCAACGCCTCCCGCCGCGCAGCATCGGCCCGCGCTTGCATCTGGGCTTCGGTGTAGAGGGGGGTTTCGGTCCAGTAAGGGTAACAGCCAGAGCGGCTATGCTCAAAAGCGGCATTCCCATCATCGTCCACATACAAGAAGGCCACAGGTTCAGCATCCACGCTGGCGGTGGGGATACCACCAGTTCCGCCACACATGCCGCAAGTCCATGTGTTGTTATCTCCGCCAGCCCCGGTGCAGTTCGGGCAAATGTTCAACTCACTCACGGCTCATTCCTTTCTGCGCGCAGGATCGCGGCCTCTCCCTGTTCGAGTGCGGCGCGGGCGTCTTCATCAGCGAACACGCTCACGTCCCGCACTACGGAAACGCCCCACACCATTTTGCGTAAGTGGATCGCCCCCACGACATCTGCGTTCGCCACGAAAGAGCGGTCGCCAACCAAGTGGTAGGCAAGCCAAATCCGAAGCCTCCAAATATAGTCAGACATTGGCTTGCTCCTTACGGTGCGGGTTATCCATTGCTGTTCTCCTTGGCGCGGGCGAGGGCGGCTTCCCGCCGCTCCTGCACAACCAGCCAAGCTGGGCGTCCATTGATGGTCGCACCGCGCCGCCCGGAAGGCTGACGCGGCGCGTAGTACTTCTTGCTGTGTCGTTCAAAAGCCATAACTAAACTCCTCTTATGCCGCTATCCTGCTCCTGCATTTTTTCCTTGTCAAACGATTTTTGCGGCATATGCTTCGGACATCATTTTTAGCCAATAGGGGTGAATATGGACTACAGGAACGCAGAGGAGATGGCCCGCGCCTTGGTAAGGGAATATACTAGCGCGACCTACATTCGCTCGCTCGTCATGGAGCGATTCGGCGAGTGCCCATCGACCAAGCGAATCGCCGCATGGCGCAGTCACTTCATCACAAACGATCCGGCGTACAAGCGCACCAGCCATAATGCTAAGCCGCTACCGGAAGACTTCGCCCAGATCGCGCCGACCATGACCAAGAGTCAGCTTATGCGGCACTACGGTGTTCTCTGGTCAGGCACCATTGACCGCTGGCTCAATGAGGCGAATGTTCATAGCCGCCGCTGGGTAAACCGCCCCAAGCCGGGCCGGATCAACATGATGGGCCGGGTAAAGCCAGCACCGGAGTTCAAGAAGACCAAGGACGACTACGAGATCGCCGCAGATGTGTTACGCCGTGAGCGGTTCCCGGTGAACCGCTGCAACGAAGACGGGTCGTTCAATATCAATGGCAAGTTCTGGCGCGTTGGCCGGACGGTCCTCAATGGAGAACAAATGATGGAGAAAGCAGAGCGTTATGGCCGAGTCTAAGAGTTTTGATGCTATGTCCTCGCAGGAGCGCGAGCAGATTGCTATGGCTATCCTGTCCGACAGCCTGCTGCGCGCTTTATGGCGCGAACATCCGGCGATCCTGCGTCAGGCCGCTCTAGATGGAAGAAAGGTGGAGAAGGTATGAGTCTCGTTACCCTAGCCCGCATCGAAAAACTGCTGGCTGAATTGTGCAGCCGCACTGACCGCGAGATCCCCAAGTCCGATGTCGAACATGTCCTGCGCGTGACCCGCGCTCAGATCGAGATGGTCGAGGAGGGTTTGGAGGATTAAGGAAACCGCTCGGCCATGAATGCGTCGATCTGCTCGATGGCGTGTTCATGGCCGTGGCATTCCAGAAACGTATGCCCAATGCTTTCAAGATACCGCGCCCAATCGCGCTGCTCCGGCGATAGCCGCCCGCCCTTGAGGCGCTTCATCTCGATCCAAAGATTGGCCTCTGGCACGTAGAGATCCGGCACACCCCGGACCACGCCCTCGACCTTTAACTTCATCGCTGTGGCCTTGGACCGCCAGCCGCCGTTTGGGATGGCGAAGATCCGCATGGGACCATATTTGCGGCGGAACCAAGATACGACTTGGCACTGCTCCCAGTGTTCGGACGGTAGCTTGTCGATCAAAACGGCAGGGCCTGTTCCCACGTTGGACAACTATCCGCTTTCTGACTAAATTCTAGTGGGATGGCAACCCCGAAAGCCAAACATTGTCCCTCGCCGCCATAGTGATCGCAGTTATAGCAGTAACGCGGCGGTCCTTTGGCCAGCCATGCCTCGTACTCGATCAGTCCTTGGGGCTTCGGGTGACGCGGCATATTACCAACTCCTATCTAGAACCCTAAAGAATTTGCCGTCCTTGCGGTACTTTATCATGTGTGGTGGCGTACCACTAGTCAATATGGCCGCAGCTTCGTCCAGATCGTCCAGAATAGCCAGTTCGGCGCGGCTCTTTGTCACCATCTTCTGAAGCGTGGCGAGCGCCTTCTGCCCAGCATAGCCATCGTGCAGCACCGTCAGGTATTCAGTCACCGGGCGGTCGGACAAGGCCTCGCCGTAGTAGGTGACGCGGAGCATTTCTTTACCACTATCCTTGCCAATATGCTTCGCCCAAGCCCAATCCTTGACGAGCATCTCTGAGGCATCCATGCCCATGATATCGTCGTTGTGAAGCGTCAGAACCTTGGCCTCTGGCTCCTCTTCCTTCGGCGGGAAGGTATAACCGCAGGCCGTGCATTCTTTGGCGCTGATGTGCAGCAGTTCATGGCACTCAGGACATGCCTTCAGCGGCGCTTCGCCATTGCCCGCCTTGCTGGGCGGCTGGACCGCCGTGATCGGGCCATGCTGGCGCACGACACCGGCAAAGTCTAGAACGAGGCAATGGTCGGTATGCGACTTCAGCCGCATGCCCCGGCCTGCCATCTGGACATAAAGACTCGGCGACATCGTGGGCCGCAGCATGGCGATCAGATCGATGTCGGGATAGTCGAACCCGGTGGTAAGGACGTTGGCATTGGTAAGCGCCGTAAGCCGTCCAGCCCGGAAGTCGGCAATGATCCGCTCCCGCTCAGCCTTTGGCGTGTCGCCGGTCACGCAGTCGGCAGCGATGCCCTTTTGGCGCAGGATCTCGGCAACCGCCCTTGCGTGGTCAACGCCAGCACAAAAGAATAGCCATGCTTTGCGGCCATCGGCGCGAGCAATCACCTCGTCAACCACTTGGCTGTTCTGCGCCTCGGTGTTGACCGCAGCGGCCAGTTCCGATTCAATGTATTCCCCGCCGCGCTTATGGACGCCTGACAGGTCGTAGCTGTTCGTGGTCGGCTTTGAGTGCAGTTTAGCCAGATAGCCGTGGTACACCAGTTCCTCAATCGAGACCGGCTCGATCAAGTCCGAGAAGATAGCTGGCTGATCGGTGATAAGGCCGTGCCCAAGGCGATAAGGGGTGGCAGTCAGCCCGATCACCCGCAGATTGGGGTTAATGGCACGTAGCTCTGCCAAGAGGGTGCGATAGCCGCCCTCGTCCTTGTGGCTGACCAGATGGCACTCATCGATCAGGCACAGGTCAATGTGGCCGATCTGGTGGGACTTGGAGCGCACCGACTGAATGCCTGCAAACGTGATCGGCTCGCCAAGCTGGCGACGGCCTAGGCCAGCCGAGTAAATGCCCAGCGGCGCGTTAGGCCAGTGCTGGCGGAGCTTCTCGGCGTTCTGTTCCAGAATTTCTTTGACATGGCTGAGCATCAGGATCCGGGTCTCGGGCCAGTTTTGAAGCGCCTCTTTGCACAGGCAGGCTACAACGTGGCTTTTACCGGCCCCGGTCGGCAGCACCACGCATGGGTGGCCGTCGTTTGCGCCTAGCCAAGCGTAAAGGTCGTCAATCGTTTTGCGTTGGTATGGGCGGAGCATATGCTAAACCTTGGCAAACAAACTAATCGGAATATGGGCAATCGGCTCGACATCTCCGTTTTGGCTGCGGGCGATATTACCCCCGTAGCGGTATTGGACCAACTCCGGGGCGACGGTGCCGCAGTTTATGTAGAAAATGCCGTCATCAGCCCATTCAACAAATATCATTGATGCGGCCCCAGAAAATTCTGACAGCCATCTCAGGTGGCACCATTTATCGGCTGAGATCATAAATGTCTCATACTTGTCCTTGGGGACATTGCGATACTTATACTCAGCCCATGCAACGAGATCGCCGCAGTCAAATATGGCCCAATCTACACGATACTTGACTTCTCCCAGCTTAAGGCAATGCACACCCCACTGGGAATTGATGGTTTGAGCCGCCCGCTCCTCTCTGGCGATGTCACCTTCTGTCTCATTTCTCGCTCGCCACATATCTCATTCCTCTAAAAAAACACCCTATTGCAGCGCATTCGCAGCCTCTGACCATAGTCCCGCCCCCAACCAGCCGCTTGTTCCTGCCGGTGCGCTGCCCTCGATCCCGCTAGGGTTGTCGGGATTTGAAAGGAGGTTGGTGCGGTAACTCTTATTCTTCGGGCGGATGGCCCAAGTGAAAACCCTCTTCGTCCTCGTAGCCAAACGGTGTGATGGCATAGAGATAGGTAAAAATACCAAATGCGGCGATTGTCGCCAATATAAACCACATCATCCCACTACCTCCGTATTCGGCCATATGGCCTTGACCTCTTCAACCGGGGCCGTCCCGACTGCGCCCGGATTGGCGACAATCTCTCGGCTCTTGTACCCGTTCGGCCCGTTCAGGATCTTACGTCCGTCAATGTCCCAAGTGACATGTAACCCATCGTCCGAGCCTTCGAACTGCCACGGCACCAAATCGGGATGGAGAACGTGGTCGTCACAGCCCTCCCGCTGAAAGTCCTCTGGGATCCCGTCTGCATCATGCCGCTCACACCGCCATGTGGAGTCGGCAAGCGGGGTCGCATGCGCGCATGTGCGGCAGTTAGCCAGCTTAGTCGGGGCCTTTTCGTGGCAGAAAGCATGCGCCGGGCAGAACTTGCATTGATACCAAGTCGGATCAGTCGAGATCGGCGGCGGCATGCGGTTGTCGAGGGCAATGCGGCGACCACGCTCGATGGCTTTGATGGCAACATCTTTATCAATTTCTAACCACTCTGTATAAATTTCATCAGTATTCTTGTTTACCGCAAAATATAAAGCCCTATTTATGTCCTTGCCGTATCCATAAACGCAACATTGAACCCAGTGCATTGGCTTTGCAACCTTTACGCCCTTAGCCTTAAGGGCAGAAAAAGATTTATCGGAATGAGTTTTAATCTCCAAGATTGCCCTAGATTTTGGCGCAATCGGAAGCTTGGAAACTATACCATCAATTGAGCCAGACACATGGCTTCCAAAATTTACCTTAGATTGATTAATGCCAGTTGCCTCGACATTTGCCCCTATTCTCCGCAAATGCTGAACGGCCCTTTGCTCCTCATCGTGGCCTCTCTTGAAAAGCAAAAGCATTCGCCCGTCAAACTTTTCGACCACTGCCCAGCGAAATGATAACCAAAGCCAGCGATCACAGTGATGCCCAAGCAGACTGCATCCCATGTGGGGCCTAGGCTTTTGCTCAACATCAGCATATGCCTCATAAATCATGTTTTCCAATGAATGGATTGGCTGTGGCAATTTCATTTCCAATTAACTCCACTTTTAGCCGCATAATATGTTGATGCAGAGCATCCGGTAATTGCCTGAACTTCTTTGAGAGAAATTTCATTTGCCTTAATCTTCAAGACAATATCTTGCGTTAACTTTGTTTTAGATGTGTTGCGCATTTGCTCACCGGAATCTGCCCAGCGACAGTTTTCTGGTTCATAATTGCCATTATTATCAATGCGCTCAATACTTTGCCACGTTTCTGGCTCACCCATATCTTTTGCAAAATTTTCAAATTTGTGCCAGCGGTCACAAACCTTAATGCCTCTGCCGCCATATCTTGAATAAGCATTACTATTCGGATTGCAGCATCTTGTCAGCATACTGCTCCATGTATTGTATAGCTTCGTTGCTTTCCCCCTCTTTTTACGGCTTTGTCCGTGACTTGTCTTGGCCTTTGCAATGCTCTCCGCCTTCATACATCCGCATGACTTAGTTTTTCCAGAAACAAGATTGCTGCGAAAAATGCTTTTTATGGTCCCACATTCGCATTGGCATTCATAAAATGAACCTCCGCGTGTTGTCCCAGCTAAACGCAGAATCTGCCAGCTTCCAAAACATTGCCCACTCAGGTCGGTAAACTTGCCCATTGCGCACTCCATTGCCACACATTCAAGTATACTTGCAGTTTTGCAATGGGCAAGCATCAACTTACTTCTTGGCCCAAGGCGGGGTAGCCGAAGCCGACGGAGCCGGTGCAGTCGAAGGAGCGGCAGTCGGCAGCGGGGCCGAGCGGCCATCCATTGCCTTGAACCCGCCAACCTCATTCTTGGCCTCGGTATAGCCCGCAGCCTTGTCGCGCTCATTCGGCTGCTTGATCTTGACCTTGATCTGGAGGCTACCACCGATCAACTGGTCGGTGTTCTCGATCCGATCCAGACCAATGGCCCGCATAATCTCGCCAAGCTGCTGGCGACCGATCTGCTCAGCCTGCGCGCTCTGGTTGCGAATGTTGATGGCCGTGAACATGACCCGGCCCTCATGCGTCGGACCAAGGATGCTAAACCGGACATCGATCTTCTCGCCGGTCCCGCTCTTCGTCGGCCCCAGCTTCGCCTCGGTGATCTTGGCGGCGTACCAGCCGTCAGGGATCAGATCATAGGAACGGTCGGACTGCGGCAGATCGCCAACAGTAAAGGTTTCACCTAGAAATGCCATTTCAATTCTCCGCAGTGTTGATAGTAAACGAAGGGCGACCAGCCTCCGAGGTAATTGCCCCCAGCAGGGGCGTCGTGATGGCGGCGTCGGTCGCTTTCCACGCCGTCATATTAATTTCCGGCTTCCACCGGAACAGGCTAGTCAGATGTTCGGACAACCCATGCTCAGCGGCAAGCTCTTGCAGCTTATCACCGTTGACCTTGCGGCTAATCCGGCCAGTGACCTTGATGACATAGCCACCGACCTTTTCGGTCTTGGTGCCGTCAAGCGTCTCTGGCAGGCTCATGAGCTTGACCATCTGGTCCTCAATGTCCCGCCGGTCCTTGGTCGCCTTGGCCTCACGGGCCTTGGCTTCGATCCAGAGGGTGGAGAGGTTGTCGAGGGAGGAGATCATCGCCCCCCCCCAATCTTCCCAATGATCGCTCCAAGATCCGGCGCTTCCCAAGCGTCGAGCTTGCCGGAGCGGTCCTTGGCCAGCCAGACGCCATCGCTGTCGCACATGATAGCGCGCTGGGCGACACCCTCGGCATCACGCTCGACCCGCAGGGCCAGCACTTCGTCAAAAAGGTAGGGAAGGGCCTGTGTCAGTGACTTACCCGGCATCGACGGGTTGTAGAGCAGCCGCCCCATTTCATCCTGCGACTTCTCCAGCTTGGCGCTGAAATAGACATGCTTGCCCGGCAGATCGCGGAAGGCACGGATAATATCAGTCATCTGCTCCGACAAGGCACCGTATGCCTGACGCGGATCCTTTGCGATCTTCTTCTCGTAGTTCAGCACAACCTCGCCGATCTCCGAGATCGAATCCAGCGCGATGGATTCAAAGCCCTTGGCCTCTTCCGACGACGACGCCCATTCGAACGCCTCGGTCAGATCGGCCATCGAGTTGATCTCAATGTACGGAAGGTTGCTGTCTTGGATCGATAGCAGCCCGCTTTCAGCCGACAGGATGATCGGATTAGGCAGGGTGCGGATCAGGGTGGTCTTACCGGCACCGGACGGGCCGTAGACAATCAGTTTAACGCCGTTGGACGCAAATGCGCCAGTGCGCTTAAGCGAAATAGCCATATCTAGTTACTCCATCCCTACGGTCGGGGTATCCGGTCGCGGGGTAAGGGCAAGCCTACATTTCCTCTTGCCAATGTCAAGAACATTATGCGACATAGCCCTCACCCAATAACGAGAGGCATAAGATGGCCGACCTTTCTAATATATTCGGCGGGCCTTGGTCGCCCCCATCTAAGATTGAACCAGAGCCAGTAGAAGTCCAACTTATCAATGCTATGGAGGCGGCTGGTATCACGCCACCTGAGCATATCCAGATCGATGGAAAGCTGCACCGCTTCCGCTCAGGCACCCAAGGCACACCCGGCAAGGGTGACAAGTCGGGGTGGTACATTATCTTCGGCGATGGCGTTCCAGCCGGTCGTTTCGGCTGCTGGCGGGCCGGTGTCGAGGTAACTTTCCGGGCCGACATTGGGCGGAACCTGACCGACGCTGAGCAGATGCTCCACGCCCGGCGGCTCAGTGAAGCCGTGCGACTCAGGGACGCTGAACTCAAGCGCCAGCGGGAAGTGGCGGCAGATACCGTCGAGACCATCTGGACCGGCGGCGCACTGGCGGATCCGTCCCACCCCTACCTTACTAGGAAGCGGATCGACGTTCACGGTGCCCGCGTAACCGGCGATGGGCGGCTCATGGTGCCGCTCTATAGCCCGGACGGCCATATCGCCTCGCTCCAATACATCGCCGAGGACGGTTCGAAGCTCTATCACTCAGGGGGCCAGACCGGCGGCTGCTATTGGATGCTGGGGACAATGGACGAACCCGGCACTCTCTATGTGGCCGAGGGCTTCGCTACTGCCGCCACCATCCATGAGATCATGGGTCGGCCTTGTATCGTGGCTTACTCGGCGTCGAACCTGGTGCCAGTGACGGGCCATCTGCGGGAACGCTACGGGCCGATCCAAGAGATCGTCATTGTGGCAGATAACGATGCGTCCGGCACCGGCCAGAAATACGCCGATCAAGCCTCGGCCAAATACGGCGCACGGGCTATCACCATCCCTGTGCCGGGCGATGCCAACGATTACGTCAACGAAGGCCACGACCTCAAGATCCTGCTCCAGCCGCCAGTGACCGATTGGCTGGTCAACGCCAACGAGTTCTCTACCAAGCCAGCGCCGATCAAGTGGCTGGTCAAGCACTGGCTCCAAGACCGCGCCCTCATGATGGTCCACGGGCCGTCAGGCGGCGGTAAGACCTTCGTGGTGCTCGATTGGTGCATGCACATTGCGTCGAGCAAGACCGATTGGTTTGGGCACAAGGTTAATCACGGCACAGTCGTCTATCTAGCCGGTGAGGGCCACCACGGTATGAGATCGCGCATCGCCGCGTGGAAACAGCACCACGGGGTGGATTACCTCGATATGTGGGTCTCCAAGGCTGGCTGTGATCTCAATACGCCAGAGGGCTACAATCGGGTCGTGGAGGCCGTCAGGGCGCTTCCTGAGCGTCCTAAGGCAATTGTGGTCGATACGCTCCACCGCTTCCTCGCTGGCGACGAGAACAGCGCCCAAGACGCCAAGACCATGATTGACGCCTGCAACGCCCTCATGGTCGAGTTCGACTGCTCTGTGATCCTCGTTCACCACACCGGGGTCTCAGAGGAAGCCCAGCACCGGGCGCGTGGCTCCTCGGCTTGGAAGGGGGCGCTCGAAATTGAGGTGTCCATTATCCCGGCCAAGGGCGATGGGCCGATGCAGATCGTCCAGCGCAAGTCGAAGGACGCCGAAGAGGCAAAGCCCGTCTATGCCAACCTGTCCATTGTCCATATCAATGGCTGGTTCGATGAGGACGGTGAGCCGGTGGGATCCGCCGTGCTGACGCAGGCCGAGCCGCCGGTCGAGCGCAAGAAGGACTCGAAGCTCGAATCCTACAAGAAGATGCTCGGTGAGATCTGGTTTGGGGCTGACGCCGAGATGGTCGATGGCATGCCATATGTCTCCAAGTCGGTGCTGGCAGAGCAGCTTCGGGCGAAGCTCAATGTGTCCGAGGCGACGGTCAGGCAGCACCTCAAACCGAGTGAGCATGACCGCTTTATTGGCATCCTGACGGTGGCCCAAATCGTCGAACCATATGGTCACGGATGGGTCATAATTTGCCCTGAAATGGGGTCCACACTGGCACTTCGGCGGCAAGGGCAATATTAGAGGCCGGTACTCCCGGTACTTTTTGGTACTTTTTGAAAAAGTACCGAAATAGATGTTTAAAAACAAGGAGATGCAAATGCCGGTACTCCAGCGGTACTCTGACCGGGGGCAAGATTCGGGCCGGTACGGTACGGTACTCTCTCCCTATAGGGAGAGTACCAAAAGTACCGCCCAGATGCGGTCGCCCGGATTACGCCATTGGCTATGGACAAACTTCGGGTGGGATGTGTATGAATGGGGTGAAGATGAGATTAGGTTTTAGGAGTAGGTGACATGGGTAAGCGATCAGACTTTGAGCGGCGTGAACGGGACTTCTACCCGACGCCATATGAGGCGGTGGTGCCGCTGCTGGACCACCTGATGCCAAGGACGCTCTTTGTGGAGCCTTGTGCTGGCGATGGGGTGCTG
>JAAOEI010000969.1_pt1 | contig 10760 bp, 1 predicted proteins | sample 7059261 | NCBI WGS metagenome assembly JAAOEI01 (sample SAMN14008812, study PRJNA610033) | viral metagenome | isolation source: viral particles filtered from seawater | place: China: Hangzhou Bay, Yangshan Deep Water Harbour | collected 2017-10-31
GCTAGGATTTTGAGATTTGTGTTGGAGCGTAAGAAGCCAGTTACCGCTAAGGTAGTAGCTCAGCAATTTTTAATCGCACAAGCAACCGCATCTACTCATTTGAGGCACCTACATGAAGCAGGGTATATCACCAGACAACGTGACAAAGGGCAAGTTATCTGGGGCAAAAAAAGCGACACACCATTCGTGCCCGTGGCCGTTCCCGAAGAAGCCATTGTTGTACAACCCCGCCGATCCACCCCCACTCAATGGGAGCAACCAAAACCAATCTGGCCAAAGAACCCGTTCAAAACAAGCTACCCCAACGTACGAGGATATGACGACTGAACTAGGAGACGCTTTGGTATGAAACCACAAACACTTGGCGACATCATTCGCGAACAAATGGAGATTAATAGAATTATGGAAGAAGATCAGAAAGCCGACGACATGCAGGCTGGCGGCACACACTACAAAGACATGGCCGTGCAACCTTGGACAGTCATGCAACACCTCTTGACTGAAGAAGAATTTATTGGATATCTGAAAGGGAATATCATTAAATACGGTATGCGCCAGGGCCGTAAAGATTCTCCAGACGCAGAAAAATGTAAACACTACATCAAGAAACTTGAAGAATATAAAGTTATGTTAGGTTGGGATTGAATAACAAACTGACAGAGAAGCAGCGCGCACACATCCAGCGGGTAAAGGAATTACCTTGCTCGGTGTGTGACGCGACGGGGCCTAGTGACGCTCACCATGTGAAGCAGCACCGGCAATACACCGTGGTGGCGCTCTGTAAAGATTGCCACCAAGGCCCCGTCATGGGCTGGCACGGTCAGCGAAGGATGTGGGCAATCAAGAAGATGGATGAACTTGACGCCCTGGATATCACTATCGAACGTCTACTGCTTCGTTGACTTCCTGACTGACTCGGCGCTCTTGGCCAGATCGATCAGCAGCAACTTCATCCGATCAATGTTCTCGCGCTTATCCTCGGCGCTCATGGAAGTGTCTTCCGTGTACAGTCGGATGTACTGACGAATCTTGGCCATCTGCTTCGAGGTGTTGTCGTAGAGCTTAGCCAGTGCAACCTTGTCACCCTTCTCTTCCAAGATCGCCTGAACCTTAGCAGAGTCACCAATCGCGGCGTAGTGCCTCATATCAGCAAACGCTTCGCTGATACCTTTAGCGTTCTCATAGAAGGATGTGACGTACTCAGACTGCGTAGCCGGCAGCGACTTGATAAAGCCTACACTTGCGATGTCCATCCACTTCTCAGAAGGATAAGCACCTTCGTTGAACGGAGCCATGGCGTGTTTTGATGCCCAGGCAATCGTGCCACCTAGCCAGCCAAAGTAGGCTTTGATCGCATACTCAGCCTGGACAGGAGACATCTCGGCCTTGGTCGGCAAGAACAGATTGGCAATCCCACCAACCGCGATGGCCAACGGACTGGTGTTGTCAGTCTTACGCTCTTCCTTAGACAATCGCTCCATGCCCGCGGATTCAATCGGCGCACCAGTAAAGCTATCCTTGTTGGAGTACAGGTCTACCAGAGGCTTGAACATTTGCGGCATCGGGTTCAAAGAGAACGTGTCAGATACCATCCGACGCAGCGTGTTCTCGAACTGCTTACCCTCAGCCTCTTCGTCAAAGATCTGCTCCGCCACCCGTTCCGCGATAGTTCCAAACGCGCCAATCTCAAACGGTTTCGGAATACGTAACGCGTATTCCATACCGGGTAACTTAAACCACCAGAAGTTATCCCGATCCCAGGCGTCACGTTTCTTAAACTCTTCGTCATCCTTGCCGGCGAAGTACAACGCCAGGGATGCCAGCACGACAGCAGAAGTCACCGTGGTAAACGCTACGGCTTTTTTCTTATCGTCCTGCTCAATCGGTTCGCCAGTGATGGTGTTGTAGAACACCCGTACGGTAGGACTGATACCGTCCCGGCCAAGCTTGTACAGGCCCTGTACACGCGCGTTGAAGAACGGGACAGTCTGAGCCAGGAACCTCACCGCCGGCCACGAACCCTGCATTGAGAAGTCCAGCAGATCACGCGCCATGAACGATGCGGTCAGATGATCCTTGCCTTGCTCGCGAAGCTGCTCATACAAAGCAATACGGTTTGCCGCCTCTGACTTGTTCCCCCACTCCTGGTACTTGTTCCACGCCGCCAGGAGTTTCTCTGTAACTTGGCCAGGAGAAGTCAAGATGGTGTCTGGATTAACGCCTTTCTTAATCAGCCGTTTAACCAGACGAGCCTGATCGCCCTCGAAGATAGAACCAAAGTTAAAGATCGCGCCACCAGCCAGAGCCGATAGGAACCGCGGGTTGCTCTTGTCAGATCCCTGCCAACCTTTGTAAACGTTGGTGAACGGATTGAACTTCATGTCTCCACCAGCTACCGCCGGCGCCGATATGGAATCGCGGAACAAGTTCCTAACCTTGAACGCAGGACTCAATGTCACGCCATACTGCAACAGGTTCTTGAAGTCTTTCATCACGCTAACAAACTTGGACTGCGGACCCATGTACCCGATAGACGAGATGGACTCGAACAGCATCGGATCAATGATCTGAACGTAGGTTGGGATGCCCTCAACCATGATCTTGACCGTGCTCTGAGCACCGTCGCGACGTTCAGTCATCCATCCTTGCAGTGATCCGTCGCCAACCATTTCACCAGACGACCGCAGATATACCTTTCCGTTTTGCCACATGTACTGAACCTTCAGGCTCGGCACCGCAGCATCCTGAGCAAACGCAGCGTTAACCGTTTCAACAGCAGCACGGTTCTTCATCGACGCAGAAAGGATATGACTCCAGTTGCGTACGATGTTCTCCATCAAATCACCAAACGGACTGGTACCGCCTTTGATGTTGTAGGAGAAGTACTGGTTCGGCAGGCCCGACGAATCCATGGCCGCGGACAACATGCCGTCTTCCATCTCACGATAGAACGGGATGTACCACACGTCATTAGAGAACCGCTCATATCCGACCGGGTTCATCTCGAGATCCAAAACCTTTGCGGCTTTCTGATCATCAGTCAGATCGGTACGCTGCCAAGTCTTCTCAATCTCACGGGCGGTAGACGTAATCAAACCCTGCGTCATTGCAACGCTCAACACTGACTTGTTCAGTTTGTTGAGTTCGTTACGGGCTTTCATGTACAAGTCAATCCGCGGTGTGCCGTTAAGATCACCTTCCGCTAACAACTGACGTTCGTTGATCAAATCCTCGATCCCTTCGATCTTGGACTGACGACCAGTTTTCATCAGTTGAGCTTCACGATTCAACGCGATCCACATTAAGAATCGATCTACCTCGGGGCCGATAGGCTTCAGGATGTCCATCATCCCTTGGCTATTGGGCTTGATGTCTAACGCGCCGTCATTCAGGAATACTTCGCCGTTAAACAAGAGGCCCTCGAGCGCCCCGTCTACCGTACGAGACATACGCGCCATGATGTAGGCACGTTCGCTGTAATCCTTGATGGTTCGGTACTGATCGGCAACACCTTGCGCAACACGCCTCCAGAACCCGTCTCGCATCCCAGCGATCTTGTCGATGATCGTCGCCCGCTGCGGCGCGTATATCGGCTGAGCTTTAGCCAGGAACTCTTCTGGCACCCCAACAAACTCTGCCGGGTTGAGCGGTTTACGTTTCTGCAGGAACTCCTGTGCCGTGTTAATGACCTTCTCACGACTGGGCACCACAGACTGTTTGATGTCGCTCTCAAACAGCATCGTATCGGTTTGGAATTCACCGTTACCTTTAGCCAGACTATCTAGCGCGCGGATCACAGTGGCATCAGACGGCAAACCAAACATCGATTTGATCTTCTGCACAAACTCTTTGAGCCACTGCTGCAGCCTGGAGATCAGAGAATCACCGTAGGCAAACCGGTTCTGAACAATCCTTGAACCATTAACAGCCCAGAACTCAGACGGGTTGATGTACTGGTAGTAATCCGCCGGTACATCACCGTTCTTGATCATCTCCTTCGCAGTTGCCAGCAACTGATCAGGCGCAACCTCTGGTGAACCAAAGTGATACTGAGTCAACAACTCAAAGTATTGCTGTTCGCTTTCTGTCGTAGCCCGACGCGCAGCCGCGGTCAGTTGCATAAGCCACTCAGTACCGATTGCGGACTGAATGTCAGACGGCATCATCCGTTCAAGGTGATGCAGTATCTCGTGAACCGCGGTGTCGTTCTGCTCTACCTGCGGAACTAAACGAATGATCTGGTCAATACTGTTGTACTCACCAGCAACACCCGCTTCTGCCTTGGTGCTGATACTGATACCAAGCTGATCAACTAGCGCCGGATTCTTGCCAATAAACCACAGCGCAAGTTCAACGCCTTTGTCCGACAGAAGTCCCTGACGCCGAGCGCGGAGCAGACGTTCGCGAATATAGTCAGCCCCGCGTACTCGCTCACCAGCCACGGGCTTCTCAACTTGCGCGTCTTTCTCGAGCGCCGTCTTAACACCTTCAATAAAGGCGCTGTCCCCGATCACACCTTCAGTGTGCTTCTTGTTCAGGGATTTGATACGACGTTTAGTCTGAACCTTGGCGAGTTGTGTAACCGGCTGGATTGGGACAACAGATTGCAGCGGCGGCGTACTAGGTTTATTACGCGCATCAATAATGGCTTTGGTAGCACGATCACGTACGTCAGCCACTAAATCAAGATTGTACCCAGAACTACTAATAACTTTAGTCAAGAGTTCTGTTGCTTCGGCCACCGGCACCGCATTTGCCCGGTACTTTTTACCTACAGAAACAAAGTAAATATTTTTAGTTTGTTTCTGAATCTTGCCGCCTGTACCACCCTGGCTAACTTCAATGGTGTAGTACTGCGGAGTAATAGGATTGCGCTTAAGCGTAAATATTTCACCCATGCGCAACTTGTCTATTACCGTGCCGCCTAACTCTGCCAATTCCAACGCTGCTTGCGGAGAGGTAACAGCTGCAGCCTGTTGAGCAACTAACTTGGCTGCATCAAAACCGACTGGCATCAGGAACCCTTGCAACAGATTCCCTTGATCATCCGTATAACTGACTAGATTGCCACCCCCTGCAGCTTGCTTTCCGCGAAGCAAATTACCAGTAATGATGTACCGCTTTTGACGAGTGCCAAGTTGCCCTCGGTTAAACGCCTCAGTAATTGGGATTTCTTCTATACCAGAACCATCTTCTGTAGGAGCACCCATCGTTGTGGCGTTATCGAGCACAATTTTATCTGCTTGTGCCGACTCTGATTCGTTTGCCCCCGCCAACTGACTAAGCCTCAATGGCATAGTTTGACTAGCGCCATTGACCAGAGCAAACCTGACTTCCCAGTCACTAAGTGCCGACGCAGACTTTGTGCGACCCTTTTTCTTTACATCTATTACTACCCCATACAAAAAACCATCTTTGCTTTTTAAGCTGACTACTTGCGAAATGCGCGGGATACGATTAATAAATTTATTTTTTATTAATTGAATATCAGAAATTTGTTTTTCTATAACTGCGCGTTGACTTTCAGATGTTTCTGTTGTTAACAAATCTTGTAGACTGTTAATTTCTTTAACAATAGCCGTATTAAAATCATCAATTTGTTGATTGCGATAACGTGCCGGACCTTGATTTTGTGAAGTAAAGTCTGCAGGCAAAGATTTACGAATTAATTCTTTAACCTGTTCTAGAGACAAAGGTTTAGTTAACCGTTTGGCATCAACTGTATGCAACATAACAGGCGCTGTGAACGGGCTATCCGTTCCAGGATCTGCACCTTGAAGCTCAAACGTTTCCAGTAATTTGGCGTCTAACTGCTTAACTTGCGCCTCAAGATCGTTCTGCCCCAGCGATTCAATTAGCGCCAGTTGGTTGTTGTACTCCTCAATCAACTGTTTGTAGAGCGCCGACTGTTCTTTAAGCGGCAACAACCCAATCCGGCCAGTTACTTTGGCCATCGCACCTTCAACTTTGGGATTCTGATTCTCGTCAAACTTAATCGGGAATCCCAATGTCGCGTTAAGGTCTGAACCGCCAACTACCTCTGCAGCAACTTTATCCCCGTACTTGTTCATAAAGTCCGGAGTCTTAACGTCCTGAGTAGCGGTCTTCCTGCCGGCGGTCGTGTTAGCACTTAGTGCTGCCATCTTATTAGCCAGCACAGCCGCGGGACGCAGCTCGATAGGAACATTAGCCGACAGTTGGATGTAGTACGGTAGACCAAACGAGGCAGGCTTACCTTCAGGCGAACGACCATCATCGGTCACTTGGCCAGTACGATTAATCCGCCCAAGCATCTGAACGTGATTGTTGATGTCTGGCTCAGCCTGCGCCAGGATCATTACGCGCCGACGTTGATCAGCAAACTTCTCAGACGCGTGCATCGAAAGACCGGTAGACCCGGACCTGTTAATGATCAGCGCATCAATCTGACCTTCGTTGAATTTGGCAATCGTGTTCTTTTTGCCAGCGGTTTTAAGTTCAGACTTGTTTCTGGGAGCTAATCTAGCAACACCGTCTTTGGTAGAAACAACGGTGCCACGACCAGTGATTTCACCAATTGAATACCCAGCCGCTTCGATGCGTTCTTTGATTGCATCAATTGGCGAGATGGGAATATCTAACGTCTCACCCATCGACCGGATGAAATCAATCGTATCGTTGTACGCCTCTAACGCTTCTGGTCCAAGCTCCTCATCCGTCAAGTAATGCGGCAACTTGCGACCGTCAGGATACGAGATCTTGACCGTGCGAACCTTCTCAAGGTAACGCTCGAGCACATCGGCAAACGACGCATCCAAAACATTACCGATTCGGATATCGTTAGCTTCTGCAAAATCTTTGATAAACATTTCCATTGTGTTGGAAACCGTAATGACTGGTTTCTCACCACGTTGGATAGCCGCAATTGCAAGGTCTGCTGTTTCTTTAGATTTGAGCGACAGCAAGAACGTACCCAGTACGTTATGCATGACGCTAGTAAAGTTAGTGGCTTCGACTTGAGGCGCGGCGAGAGAACCGTCCTCCATCACTTCGCCCTGTGTATCTAGATCAGCCTGCAGGTTACGGACAGATTTAGCTTTGATTTCGTCAAACGCCACGATGTCGCGCATCGCAGTAGACAAATCTTCTGCCGCTTGCTGATTTACTTCAACCGTCTCGTTGGTGTATGAGATCCCTGCGTAGGACCGTTCGCGACGCAAATACTGTGTTGCTTTAACCAACATTGCAGACACAGCCTGCTGCATCGGGATAGACGACAACGCATTGATTAGTTTCTGCGGGTCATCGGGGAATGCCATGCCAATATCAGTTTTGTTATAGGCATCCAACACATCAACATTTTTAGCAAACGTCGCTGAAGAATAAAACGTACTACCAGCTTTGTTGATGTAATCCCTAGCAATATTGCCACGCCCCGTGGCCTGCTCTAATCCGGATCGCTTACCGATGTTATGAGATTCATCCATGATGAGCATGGCGTTCTCAGTAACAAAATGATCCAAGAACTCATGGCGAAAGAAAAGCTCTGGCTTCGGATACTGCATCAAACCAGTATCTTTATCGCGCTTTGGCTTACCCGAGTTCTTCGGATCCATCTGAGCGTATGTCGTGAAGATCACGTCATAGTTGCCCAGTGAATTGTTATCCATCATCTGCTTGAGCGCAGCCTCGTGACGCTTGTTATCCGGCGTATCAAGGAACTTGCCGCGGCGCTCAGGAATCGACGATTTAAGTTCTGCAATCTGTTCGCGAAACTCAACTACAGTTGGGTTTACAGAAGTACGTAAGAACGTAGACAACGCTTTATCGCGCGGTTCACCCTCTAAACTGGTGAACTTATCTCCAAGATCAATCGCGGCTACATCAGCTACCGCGTCCATGACCTCAGCAATGTCTGCTTCGATCTCTTGTTTCTCGCCGTACCATTGCAAAGCCTCGGCATCCAAAGGAACCGACGCGTTGTTGTTGGTCATCAGCGGACGGACATCAGTCATTCCGATGTCGTTAAGATCGCGCATGATGTCGCCATACAAGTCAGGCATCTGTGTCACAAACACAGGAACCTTCTTGTTCAACATGGCATAGCGGATCATGCCGGCAACAACACGGCCCTTACCAATACCGGTCTGATCTCCAATGATGAATCCGCGATTAGATTCAATGTTGTAGATCGACAGAGCAAGAGCCTCGACCTGCTCAGCAGAGAAAGCCTGTGCAAACTGTTCCGGCGTGTACTGCAGTTTGTTCTGCACGTATTGATCAATGTCCCCAACCTTCTCACGCAACTTGGCAAACGCATCTTCAATAGGCGTGAGATGGTTAGTGGCAACCAGCGTATTGACTGATTTGTTACCAGAGAAGTTGTTATACGGAACCTGCAGACGTTGTGTCTGTTCTTCCGTCAGTCGTGCTCGAGCCGGCCCCGCAGCAGCGGTTGTATCCACTGCAGCAGGCTCGCTTGGTTGTACACCTCTTCCGCCTTCGGGTCGTTCTTCTCCAGCACCTTCGGCAGTCCCGGCCCCGGCACCCTCCGCTTCTCCAGTAGGTCTTTCACCACCGGGTTCTCCGCCAGGAGCAGGAGCGGCACCTCGTCCCTCTCCAGGGGGACCTCCAGCAGGCCCGCTTGGTGCAGCAGGCTCTCCACCTGTTTCAGTTCCTGGTCGTCTGCCTTCTCCGCCAGCTTCTTCAGCCGCACCTCCAGTTGTAGGCGGTGCTGCTGGGGGTTGAGGCGCAGCCCCTTCGGCCCCTGTATCGCCCCCAGGAGGCGTCTCTCGTCCCCGGAAGGGCCCCATGTCATTGTTTGTGCCATCCAGAACTCCTCGTAGCTCATCCCAGGTTGTAATCAACCGGGGCAGCGCAGCAGCAGGCAAGTTGCGTTTAGTTGCATTTGACTTGCGTCCGTCGATAACAATCATATCAACGGGATAAGTTGTACCTTGCTTAGCGTATAGATCACCCGCAACCGTAAAATGATCTACAACGTTGTACTCGTTATAGAGTTTGTAGAAGAACTCACGCTTAGACTTGCCGCGATAAGCAGTCCGGCGCGAGTCTTCATCCAAACGATTTGGTCCGCCGATCAACAGAACAGCACGGCCATCATCCTTCATGGCCGTAAGCGCGTTCAACGCAATCGCGTGATCACGCTGCTTAGTCTCAAATCCATCGATGTTATAAGTCTGCTCGCCTTCTCCATACGGAGGGTTGGTCAGTACTACATCTACAGACTTGGGCTGAAATTTCATTGACCCAGCATCTTGCTGGCTAACCTTGAACCCTTGGGATTCAAGTGCCGCTACTCGGTCAGGATTAATTTCATTGACCGTTGCCTTATCTGCATCGGTAAAAAGAAGTAATGCGCCCTGACCAGCGGTAGGTTCTAAAACTGTGTTGTCAACGTTATCGTAGAGTCCTGATAACTGAATTGCCGCGTGAGCAAGTGGCAACGGTGTGCTATAGGCTTGATTGGCAATACTGATGCTATCTCTAACTCCAAGAGTCGGCATCTGCTTGTTATTAAAGTCAACAAGCCGGTTATAAATGTCTTCCGTATATTCTTCTTTTTCTACCACTTCCCGGCCATACACCACGCCAGCAAGTTCTACAGCCTCGTCTACCAGCTTCGCATCAGGAGTGCCGGGTTCAATCTTCCGCCCGAGCACATCACCAGCAGCTTTCCGGGCCTCGTTGATATTGGAAAACCCTTTGCCGTCTCGGAATGTCTGTAGGAACGAATTCGCCAAGCGTACGCGCTCAGGCTCAGCAGAAGGCGCGCCTGCAGGTTTTTTGCCTTTGACTTCTTCATCAACAAACCTAACAACATACTGTTTAAGATTTGCGATCTGAGGTTTAGTTAACCGTTTGGCTAACTCTTGGATGATGATACGAATAGCCTCGGCAATATCATTAACCGCGCGGCCTAAACTGGCGACGGCTTTTTGAAACAACGGTTTGGCTTTGGCGTACGTCTCTTCATCAAAGTTCAAACCAGAACCGAGACGACCTTTTTGGGTACCACCAAATAGTTCAACAAGCCCATCAATGGCTTGATCAAATCCTTCAGCCGCGTTCTTTGCTGCACTAGCTGCGGCTTCCTTCGCTGTTCTCGGAGCGGCGGGACCTTCCTTAGCGGGCTGTGCCTTTTCAGGCATCTCTTCTTCAAGAATTGCATCAAACAACTTCGATGCAGATTCTTCTTTCTGATCTGGAAGCTCTTCCTCAAGAATGTCATCAAACAATTCCTCAGAAGACTTCTGCGTTTTTTCTGTAACTTCTTTTTTTGTTTCAACAGCTACAGGAGTTTTTGGAAGAGCGCCTATTGCCGATCTTAAGGCGTCAATGGTGCCTTGCGGATTAGTACGCAGACCTTGATTAATCGCCATGATTTGCGATGTATCAAGTCGCTTTCCAATCTCAGAAGCCGCAAACTGTTCTGGCGTTAATTTGCCTTTTTGCGCTCTGTTTTGTAATGCCTCAAGTTCAAAGTCTGCATCTTCAATTGATAACGGTTCTATGCCCTGATACGCAGGTGATTGAGTAATCGCGTATTTGAAATCAGATGGCACCGTAAATGGTTCAGTTACGCCTGCCGGCGCTTGCGGAGGCGGAGTTACCGTTTCACCAGAAGACGGTTGACGCGGCGGTAACTTACTGACTTGCGAGTCATATTGCTGTCGGGCCTGTTGTTCACTAGGCCACAGCGTCATCTCAGGCAAGTACTGTTTAGCGTCTTGGTCATAGACGCCAACACCAAACATGCC
>JAAOEI010000970.1_pt1 | contig 10758 bp, 16 predicted proteins | sample 7059261 | NCBI WGS metagenome assembly JAAOEI01 (sample SAMN14008812, study PRJNA610033) | viral metagenome | isolation source: viral particles filtered from seawater | place: China: Hangzhou Bay, Yangshan Deep Water Harbour | collected 2017-10-31
AATAAACCGATAGCATGTACGCCATACTGATTAGAGTGCTGTAGCCAATCCCCTATTGAGGCATCAGTCTTACCACCTCCCCTAGCCCCGCCAAAAAATACCTCAAATACCGGACAAGTTACAAGCCTAGTCTGAGGGCCGGGCTGAGGCTGCCATATAACCTCTTGTTTAAGCTTTGCCATTTATATACATCTTACAGTCAGCGTTTATTGGCGACCTTAACCTAGCTCTCAAAATTCCTAATGTAATATCACTTAGAGTTCCAGTATCAATTATATATATACGCTCAAAACTGAAACCAACAAATCTACCGGCTTTTTCTCTTTCTATTTCATCTGCGCTTTTAATATATAACCTACTACCATTTAAGGCTTTTATGCAACTATCTTTCGTGGCTAAATTCCACACCATCTGCTTATTAGGCAGAATCAATAAGCCCCTGACACTATCCCCACGCCCTGCGATGTGGTTACTCCAGTTGTCTAAATAATCCTCAACTGCGCTATTTTCCACTAGCATTAACCTCTATAATTTCCGCGTCAGCTATTCCGTCAGCCTGGGCCTGTTCTACCCAAGCCTCAGTAGTCGCTTGTGGAGGAGGCATCATTATTACAAACTGATTATTACTGGCCACAGCCTTAGCGTTCCCTAATAGTCCTTGAGTTTCCAGTCCCATTTTAGCTATTTCTATAGCCTCTTCATTTTTTACATGACCGGCGTCTAGTCTAGTCTGCAATAAATCAATAGCTGAATTGGTTACCCCTCGAAGCCTTTCCTGTACTGTCTGGCTAATTATAGGATTAACTATCTGTTCCCTTCTCTTATCCAGTACAGTTTGAAAGGCATCGGAATTAATAACTTTCTTCATCCAATTTTCACTTACCCCAAACTTATCCGCCAGTTCCTTCCTTTCGATAAGTGGATTAGCCAATATCTCATCAATAACCGCTTGATGGGTATAAGTTAAAACTCCGTTCCTGACTGTAGGTTTCATCTTAGAAATCCTTTTCAATTAATTTTGCCCGGATAGTACACTACTTGTCAGTTTTATTCAACTATACCTATTCCCACTTTGTATTTATTGCAATTAAGAATTTTTACTTACAATTATTGCAATATGAATACTGATTATTTTTGCTGGAAATCCCAGCTCCTATAGACTATTACCCATCCTGCTGACAAATGTCCGGGGTATAAGGATATTTTATAAAAATTGAAATCAGTAATATTATTGATATTGAATAGAATGCTGAGTAAAGGGAAATTTTTGAGGAGAGTGGGGGGGATTGATACCCTTCAAATTCCCACCGATCCCTAAACCCCCCACTGCCGCCAGATACCCCCGGTCTATTGCCCATAACCATTCCTAGCCATTGGAATAAATAGTAGTACCTTAATTAATCCACTGCCAATTGTCCGGGGTAATAGGATTGCATGGCTAATGGTAATGGGTATGCTGCCTATTGATAGAATACTCACTAGATAGGTAGGCGGATTAAGTTGAATAGAATGGATGAATGGGATGGGTGAATGGGTGAATCCCCACTATCGTTGGTTGCTTATCCTTGGTTGCTTATTAGTCGATTACTTATGGCCTATCCATTACCTATCGAATGGCTTGGGAATCCTATAGCCATTATATATATGCTTAGGATAATAACCTTATAGGTAATAGGGATTATATAGGATAGATGCAGGTTGATTGGGGGGTGGGCAATAGTGACTATACAAAAAACCCCTCTTTCAATCTCAACCCTAACTTTAACCTCAATCTCAAACTTACAGACATACTAATCAATCATACGAATTAATCACACTATCCAATCATATCTAATCATCATACTAATCAATCATACTATTGAGTATTACTAATTAATCATACTCATTAATCATACCAATGCTTAAAAATTACCAATTCGATGCGCTATAAAATATCCATTTGCTCAGGGTTCAATTTTAAAAATAGGCTACCTATCCCCCGGCCATTTTCTGCTGACCGATTGATTAGTAACAGGAATTCCCTACTTTTAGCGACTTAATATCTTACAAACTTGTAGGAATTATCTTACAAGTAAAATAGGAATTATCTTAATGATTAAACAGAATATTCCGACTATACAGGCATATTGCAATATTTATAATGGCAACTGTTGGAACTAATCCAGCCGATTCGAAGACTAAGTAATACGATTAAGTAATAACTGAAGGGAGGTATAAAATGTGTAATAGTAGATATATTAATAGGGGTATTTATGTTTATAGGATGGTATCGGGTAGATTGTTGGCTTTAAAATTAGCTAATCAAGGCAGTTATAACGAATGGGTAGGTTGTTACTCTAAAATAATATGGATTGAAGAGGTATAAAATGACAACACTTAAACAAGCTGTAGAATTAGTGCAAAATAGAAGCATGTTCACAGCCGGTAATGTTTTTGCAATCGACTATCCGGTAACAGGCTACTATATAGTCTTTTCGTATGGATTACACTGGCCATTGTTTATATATGACTATAGTAAAAGACAGTGGTACGGGAATAGTGATAAGTACTCTGCAACAACTAGCAAGCACTATAGCAAACTAAATCCGGGTAATGTTTTACCATTGCCATGCGAAGAGATGAAAAGATTAGTAGTTGTAGCAAATAAGTAGTAACTTTTTAACCATTAAATGAAGAGAGGAAAATATCATGAGTAACTTAGCACAATCAAAACGCGGACAAATCACAGCCGAAATAACACAAGATTTATTAGTTTTCAAATTTGCCGACGGTGAATCACTCAAATTAAATGCGGCTGGCTTGTCGGATGAGATTAAATTGGCGGCATTAATGCATGGCCTCAAACAAAAAATAGGCGATGCGGCTGCTATTAAATGCGATCCAACCACCGGGAAACCGGCGGACTTAGCAACTAAACGTAAAAATATGGCCGATATCATTGCTAGGCTTCAATCTGGTCAATGGTCTGTAATTGGCCAAGGTGGCGGTAGGACTTATGGCGTACTGCTTGAAGCACTCTATCGTATGTATCAAGGCCGAAAAACCTATGAAGAGTTAGGCGAATTCCTAAAAGCCAAGACTAAAGAGCAAAAAGCAGCGCTAGAAGTCGACAAACGTATTGCGCCTTTTGTAATGGAAGTTAAAGCGGAAAGAGCGAAAGAAGTTGATGTTGAAGATCTATTGGCAGATTTGGAGGATTAATGTCATGCAAATCGAACTAAAAGAAAACTACCAAACACAGGCACGCGGCAGTAATTCTCAAGAATATGAAATATATTTAGCATGCTGCGACGATGGTACAGGTAACGATTTTCGTACAGGTGAACCGCTTAAAACTTTTGAAGAGTGGTTGAACAGTTAGTTAACTATTGGCCGGGTAATTCCGGCCATTTAAGGGGATCACTATGCAAAGTAATATACAAATTGAATATACAGATACATTCTGCGGCGAGGCTAACTATACATGGGTAAAAAGATTCGAGCTAACAGTACCGGAAGAACTACCCGACAGAACAATTATGCGTATAGCAAAAGAGTTATGCGGATTAGCAGGTGTGAGAGGTCAATGGTATGAATGCAGTGACTCGCTTAAATTTGTCCCAGTAAACAGCAATACTGCGCTGTTCATAACTTTTTAAAGGGAGTTATCATGCAAGGATATTTAAGGGAAGCGATATTTACCAAAACCCTACCGGCAACCAACTGCAAAGGTACGCGAGTCAAGGCTAAATGCTCGTTGGGTGAAGTAACTTTAAGTTTTAGTTATACAGGCGATGGAAAAAGTGAGCAATTAAGGGCGGTGAATGCGCTAATGCTTAAATTAAATATGGCTAACAATCCCTACACGGTGCACAGTGCGGAAACTAAGGAAGGTTATGCACATATTATCGAGTTTATAGGGGGATAGATCATGCGAGAGTATCTTATAGGATTTATCTGCGGATTAATTATGCTGCTGTTTTGGGTTCCGGCAGTATTTACGGCTTTAGATTTGTGGTAATCAATAGGGGAATATTATGTATAGGCACTATACTATCTATTGGGAAGTCGACGGCTGCACCGGCAATACGGGTATATGGGCAAATTGTATCGAAGAGGTTAAGCAGTATTTTAAATATAACTTTGAGAAGTTTGGTTATAAATTAAGGGGGATTGAATAATGATTACACTTAAAACACTACCGCAAGCAACCGCGCAGGAAGTATTTGACCAAATAACACAACATTTATTAAAGCAAGGGAAAGCTGCAAGATCGGACACAGGCGCTTGCCGGTATCGAGTAGAGACTCAAGAAGGGGTGTTAAGATGCGCTGCCGGTTGTTTGATTGCCGATGATGAGTATACAAGTGAATTTGAGGATAATGCATGGCATAGCCTAGTAGTTGACAGAGAAGTCCCTAATGAACATGTTACGCTAATAAAAGCACTGCAAAGGATACATGATGCATACCCTAGCTATGATTGGTCGAAACTGTTTGTACGATTGGCTATAAAATACAATTTACGGTACAATCCACTGCAACCATCATAATTATTGAAACTAAAAACTTTTAATTACAATAAATTAAGCCGGAATTCTCAAATAGCTATGGGAATTACCGGCTTTTCTAGTCAATAAATACCTAGAAATTTCGCACTAGGATCACACAGGTTCGATTATCTTATACCCGGTAATACCATTACATACCCACAAATAGTTAATGCCTAGAATCGCTTCGATAGTATACTTTCATATAGGCTATTAATTGATATTTATTGAAAGTAAGGATCTTTAATTGCAATAAGTGTACTTGATGCTACCTATAATACTTTATAACCTTATATACTATATAAATACATTATATATTCAAATTGCAATAACCTTGTTGACAATGTTGTATTGGGATCGCTTCGATTGCCATTCACAAGGAATTGTGATACCCTTCCAATCGGCCGCGTTAGGCGGGAATTGCTTTATAGTATTTAAGGTTTATAGGATGTGATTTTTGATCGTAGAGCATTCCAGACCCCTAAAAACCGGTATCTAATACCCTTCCAAACACTCTGCAATAAAAAATAATTTCATAAACTGTACTTCATATAGTACTCAATTCTTATCCCTTTATGCGTTCTCTACATCCAATCCTATTCCCCTATATATAGTATTAATGTAATAGATAGTAGATGGAGGATAGGGGAATAGTAACTAGTAGATAGGGTATCTTCCGATAGGCTTTATAAATAATTTCACTTTTATCCCTATTAATATATAATAGTTACTAAGCCGATCAATTACAGATGGCTGACAATTATCAATTAATTATATAAAGGATATTAAAAATGGCTAAAACTAAATTAGCAGCAGTAGATGGTGAAGTAGTTGAAAATGCTAACCTGGAAAATGTACAGGAAAATGAAGGCGGCGCTACCGCTAAACCTGCAAAATCTATCGACATTCAAATGGAAGATGGCCGCATTGTTCAGTTTAATTCCCGTGCGAAGATGCGTACAAATATTACCCTGGAAAACGGAACGGCCACGATTATTGCCGATTTCTCGAACGGTCAAACATTAAGCTTTGCAATCCCATTACCTGCCGATTTGACTGAATTGCAAGGTAAATTATTCCAGTTCGCTTTGAAAGAAAAGACCCATAATCAAATCGCAGGTGTATCGGATGTGGCCGATTGCTATATTGCTGTACGGGAATTATTCGACCTATTCGCAGCAGGTAAATGGACAGCGGAACGTAAAGCTGGTGAAGGTCAAGGTTCTTCTACCCTGCAAAAAGCTATTATGGAAGTCTACGGCAAAACGGCTGATCAGGCCTACCAATTCCTTAAAGATAAAACACATGCTCAAAAAATGGCATTACGTGCGCATGAAAAATTGGCTCCAGTTATCCAACGCTTGGAAGCTGCAAAAGCATCTACCAAAGTCAACGTTGATGACCTGCTCGGTGAACTAGCTTAAGTCGGCCTACCCCCGACAACTGTTGCTAACTCAGTATAAAAAGTTAGACTAGCCCAGATACTTCCTCCTCCCTACGGTATCTGGGCTTTTTATTTCCCTTCTAATATATTTATACTAATAATCAATAAAACTGGATTGACAAGTAAATTACAATTATTTAAAATAGCACTCAATCGTTAATTAAATTATTGCAAGTAAGAATTTTTAATTCCAATAATTAATAGATATCAATAAAATTCCATTAAATCAGGGAGGATAAAATGGACGACTTAAACCAGCTATTAGAAGAAAGCACCAAAGCATACAAGCATAAAACTATTAAAGTATTATTGAGTAATAAAGAAATCCTGCATATACTCAAACTTACTTTAGTTCAGGCTATGCAAAAGCCTGTATCCCAAATAGAGCAATTTCTCAAACTACGTTCCCAAGTTCAACGCGATGCTCTAATCATTAAATTCCAGTCGGAATTCGATAAACAGCGGCAATTATATATAGATCATACCTATAATAAAAGGCCATCCAGTGATCTATTAGAAATAATGGATAAAATGCGTGATGGTCAAGACTGGAAACCTGTAAGCATGGTAGAAATTCATACCTGCTATACCTGCAAAAATTGTCAATCTACCAATAACCTATTCAATGGATATTATCAAATATTGCAGCATAAAATGAACAGGGATAAACGGCAATTGGTAAGGATGCGTAAAGCAGATGCCCAGATTAATGAATTGAAATTATATACACTAGAGGCAGAAATAGAAAAGTGTATCGAATGTACCAGCATCCCAAGAAATAGCGATGAGCTACTGGAATATGAAAGCTTATTAAAAGGGGTATTGCCACTATGAAAATTAGAGTTGAGTATGGCGCAGTAACCCTTAAACTATCTTTAGAGGAAGTTGATGCTTTGCTAAATATTGTAAATATGGCACGTGCAGATATCTTTGCTTATCCGAATGCTAAAGAATCTATAGATAGAATAGATAAAAGTTTAAAAGAGGCAAAAGCAGCTGCTAATAAATTATCATGGATGGATGGAATATAAAATGAGACAAAAATCTGAGCAACCTATGGTAAATGTAACAATCCGTATACCTGCCCATGTGCATGAACGTCTAAAGGCTACCTTATATTCAGGTATAGAAGATAAAGTACCATTCGGCGCACAATCTGTATTCTACACTAATGCTATTATATCAGCCTTAGACCGTAGATCGGAAGGATTACCCGATAGGCTGGATAAATTGCATAAGGAACTAGAATTTCTATACCTGGAGCAAGGGCAGGCTGATACTGTTAATGCAGAATTATGCGATGAATTAGCGACTGCTATGGCGGCTATTGAACAATTAATCAGTATATTAGGGAAGGGAAATGGAAATTAAATTATCAAATGATCAGCAGAATGGCCTGGACACTATCCTGGAATGGCTGCATACAGGCAAGCAAAGGGTATGCTTATTACAAGGTAAACCTGGAACCGGTAAAACTACACTGCTTAAGCAACTCCATAATCATTATAAGCAACATACAATTTACACTGCACCTACAAATAAGGCTACGAAAGTCTTAAAAGGCATGATTGAAACTGAGGACTATAAACCTAAATTCTGTACTATCTACAGCTTATTAGGCTTACAGTTAGATTCCAGTGATGAAATTCAAACCGTCGTTGTAGGGAATGAAGATGTCGATTTATCTACAGTATCACTGGTAATAATTGATGAAGCCTTCATGATTAATTCTCAGCTTAAATCTTTCATTGATATAACCTTACAGGAGAATCCTAATTTAAAAATATTATTTGTAGGCGATGAGTTCCAATTACCGCCAGTCAAAGAAGCATTTAGCCCTATTAAAGATTACTTCAAAGCAGGCAAAAATCCTTCAATTATGCTGGAACAAGTAATGCGGCATTCAGGTAATATCCTAGACTGTGTAAATGAATTGCGCGAAGTTATAACTTTTCCAGTTAATATTAAGCTAAACTTCCTTAAACAGTTTAAAGGCGCTTCAATAGAATCGGAAGGGGTAACTGTAGGTAGTCGTAAATTACTATTACCTGAATTAACTAAGATAGCAGAGGCTTCGCCTAAACGCTTCACAGAATTAGCTGATATAAGGGTAATAGCTTGGCGAAATAAACAGGTTGCAGAATATAATGACTATATACGTCACATTTTATTCCCTAATACCTATATGCACAATATCTGGGAAATCGGCGACCGTATAACAGTTACTAAACCTGCAAAGGATTTGGATGATAGGGTATTTGCTTCGATTGATGAAGAGGGTATAGTAACTAAGTGTTCGATAAGCCAGCACCCATATTTGGAAGGTATACAGGTACATAATATATCCTGCGAAATGGATAATAATATTATCAAATCTTTTAGGGTATTGCATCCTAATTCGCAGCAAGCTTTCGATGCAGTACTAAATGGAATCAGGGAAGAGGCAATGCAAGGGAATCGAAAAAGATGGCGAGATTACTGGACAATGATAGAAGCAGTGCATTGGATTAAACATGCCTATGCGATTACAGCCCACCGCGCTCAGGGTTCAACCTATAAAACAGTATTTGTTGATGCAGGGGATATATTATTGAATAAAAATGTAAGAGAAAAACTACAGTGCTTAAATGTAGCAATTAGCAGGGCAAAAGATGAATTATTTATTATTTATGGAGGATAGAAATGGGACAAGCTAAATTAAGGGGCACGTTTGAAGAAAGAAAGGCTCAGGCTATTAAAGCTGGCAGATCGCACGAAAATGTAAAAAGACAACGAGAGTCTGCTAAGATGGCAAAATATAAGCAGAAACAATTAGCAGCTGAAATAATAGCTCAGATGCTTTATGGGCAATACCGCTAACATACCGGACGTATGTCAATTTCAATAGGAGTAGTAATTATGTTTAGAATGTTTCTTATTATTATAACATCAGCATTTTTCATGAACCATGCACAGGCAACGACACTGTCAAAAGATACTCTGACAGTTGAACGGATTGTTATCGTCAACAATGGATCATCAAGCGGGAAGTCTATTACTTCACATGTGTTTTCTAAACGGTTTTACAATGAAGCAGATTGTTTGCAGGCTCGTAATGTTTACAGGGCGGAAAATACTCTGAAGATTGGCCCTAGTGAGATTAACGCTGATGTTGCAACAAAAGCAGAATGCGATGCATTAGACCACAGATTTGAAATCCAGTATCAATAAAAAAATATCTCCCAAAGCCGTGAAATTCGGTGGAGCTGGTGTAAGCCCAGCACCAAGAAGGAAGCTGCGGCGTGGAAGGACACCCGCTGGAGCTTTAAGCGTTGAAGGTGGTTGCATGCATGACAGAGCGCGTGGGAAGCGTTGCATCTTATAAAGCCTGTGAGCGTAAGCAGCGGGATGAGCTAAAAGCGAATTTATAAGGCTAAGATTATAGAAGAGTCGCCCAACTCCATACAAAAATGCAAAGCCGGTATCAAGCCCGGCCAGCTTCCTTGTTGGTTTTAATAGTAAGGCTTTACTCGATGCCAGGAAGCGAGCATACGTCCATGAATAGCTGGCAACCAACACGCGAATCTACGGCGCGTTAACCGGAGAGCCAAGAAGAAGCGGTATCAGCATTAGCAGAGTTCATTTGAACGACGGGGAATGTAAGTCTGTTTATCGCTTCTTGTTGGCCTGATAAACCAACAAACAGCGCAAATTCTGGTGATTCAATGATGGAACGCCAGCCGCCATAAAGGGCTGGAAGTCCTATAGGATTTTAAATCCTCGGCAGACCATTCACGATAACCTGAGGCGTTTGAATGACAGTGGTGGAAGTCCACGTTTAAACCAGCAACAAAACACCCGGCACGCCTCTCAACGATGCGCACCATGCCGGGTTCTTGAAAATATTAATATAGGTTTATATGGATATAAACGATTTAGAAACTGACGAATTGATAACAATGACAAAAGAAATGCATAGGGCATTTAATGCGGTCGGGTGCGATCCTGCTTGTCACTGTTGCGGGGTAAAAATACCTGTTGGCGAACAGTATAAGTTCGGTCATGTAACTCTGCAACTCGCAATGGAAGCGGATAGAGAATTTGGTCCGTATGAAAAATTTAAGCCGTTCAAAACAGATAAAGGACACGAAGTCATGCTTTGTAAAGATGATTTGTGTACTCCTGAGGCTATGGTGCTGAAAGCGCAAGAAGAAAAAAGACGTTATTACGAAAAATTTGAAATGCCAGTAGCGAGGAGAGGAGGCTGCTCAATAATCAACGGAAAACTAGTGGCTTGACTGCTCAGGGGGTCTTAAAACCAACAAGGAAGCGGCGGCACGGATGGAACGTGCGGAGTCGTTAGGCCCGAGCTACCACGCGATAACGCTATTACAGGTTTTTAGCAGATCGGGCAGGAAGCACCGCGTAGCTGGTATCAAGCCCAGCCCGCTTCACTTGCTGGTTTTATAGGGGATAAAGATGTCAGCTAGAACAAACCCACAAGTTGACCGCTATCAACTTGTTAAACTTAGGCAGGAAATCAAAAATTTCCTCTTAGCTAATCATTCTAATAAAGGGTCTTATGCTTGCTACTATTATCTAGCGGGTCAGGGAAAGATGCCTGATAAGTCTGATGGGGAACAGCTAAGTTTAGAAGGCTTTATAAGGCAGTATCGTACAGTTAAGAAAGATATTAATCATAGTTATACTGACTTTTCTATTAATTTCCTGCATAGGGCATTCATAGGTGCTAGAAGAGTCGAATACAGCAAAGGTAGGTCAGGATTAAGGGAATTGATGAGAATGA
>JAAOEI010000972.1_pt1 | contig 10749 bp, 3 predicted proteins | sample 7059261 | NCBI WGS metagenome assembly JAAOEI01 (sample SAMN14008812, study PRJNA610033) | viral metagenome | isolation source: viral particles filtered from seawater | place: China: Hangzhou Bay, Yangshan Deep Water Harbour | collected 2017-10-31
TTCATCTTTATTGGTATTTATAATCCCTTGACTATTATTATCCCTAACTAAATCGGGTTCATCAATAACTTTATGATACATTATATCTGAACCGCAATTGCTCTCATATCACCAACCCGTGGAACAATATGTGACTGATCGCTTTCTAATACAATCTTAATAGCAAATGTATTATATCCATCGAAATATGATCCATCACCATTATCGTCATAGTATCTAATAATATTAGAATTGTTAGAATTTTTAAATGCCGTTGCCGTTATTGTGGTTTCATCACCAGATGGAATAGTATACTGTAATTCCTTTAGATCAGTTAGATCAACTTTACTGGAATATGGTTTTGGTGTAACTTCCTCCATTAGAGTCCAATATTTATTATCGATTGTTTCACTATCTTCTCTATGTAGCAATTTACAAAATACATATACTTCGGTATTAGCTGGGCGATATGCTGTAAGATATACGACTAAATCTTCTGCATCTGTTGTTAGAAGAACAGGTTTTGAAATATATTTATTACCCATTTTTCCACCAGCAGGTGAAGTTTCATTAATTAGAAGCTGAGTATTCGCTCGGGAAACTTTATTATGTAGAAGTAGAACAGATTTCTTGATATCATTCAGAGAGGGAGAAAGATAAGAAGAATTAGATGAAAAATCGATCTTGACTTGTAGAGATTTGGTTCCGCTATCGAAATATAGTTCATCAGAACGTGATCTTACTAATCTTGTTTTATCTAGAAATTTAGTATTCTTATCAAACATAATATTAGTGTAATTAGTATCGAGAGTATTACTTCCCAATGCGGCACCCTTGAATGAAATATTCAAATCTGTCTTCGGTGGCTCAATATACGCTAACTGTGGAACAATTTCGTCATAGGGAATAGCGCCTAATGAATATAGATTTGCTGCCGTTCCTGATATAGAACCAATTAGAAGTGGTTGAGTGTTTTTAGAGATATACAATTCTCTAAAATTCATGGTGGAATTTGCCGTTGATCTATGAAGAATTAAATCGCGTGAACCATTTATATAGCATTCATCTGCATATAGCGCACCATTACTATACAGAAATCCAATTGTGGCATTAGAATCATTAAAGGTTGGGGCACTATTGAGTGTTATTTGAGTATTTCCTGCATTATTAATAACACTTACAATGCTCCTAATATCCGTCTGTGACTGTCCATTAGAACTTAGGTAGATCATTTTATTTACAGCATTAGAATATTGAGTGTTTGCTGGATATAATGTAATTGTAGTGGAGGTTCGTCCAGTATATACATTGGAAGAACTAATTACACCATTTGATACATATATTTTTTCACCACGCAGAAATGGTCTGGTTTGGCTAACAACTTCTCTCTGAACATATTCAGTATTTGCATTCGTCATAATAATATTTCCCGTTAATGATGGGAAATTTGCTCTATTAATTGAGAATTTCAAATCTTCTGTTTGATATGGAGTCCAGGTTCTTCCATTGGATGAAGTAAATAATACACCAATGGATGGATTAGTAGCAATTTTAGAATTAGTTACAACATCTGTTCCATTTAATTCTGAACACCATAGTTCAACATCAGGATGATCGCCATCAACATTAACAACTAGAGCATATTCTTTTTGTGTTCTTAGAAATACTGGAATACCGAATGTAAATTGAGCGGCTGTATTTCCTGCATCTAGGAATCGGGTTCCATTCGCAGCGGTAAAATACAATCCCTTTAATAAATCAGTTGTATATCTACATTTCGCAAATGGTAAAACGCTTCCTGTTGGAATACCATTTTCCATTTCATTAATTGATACAGTTATACCAATATTATCATCGGCAGGAATTTTAGCAAAAAATAAATTAATTCCGGTTGCATACACGCCGGGAGTATCAAAAGTTGGATCAGAAACATAGAAACTTTGTGCTAACATTATTTAATTATCCTTTTTTATTATTTAGCCACCTTCACTACCGGTTCCGTCTGGTAATGTATAACCATCTGGAATTTCTGTCCAACCAGAGATATCATGTCCTAATAGAGCATATGCAACTGCTTGGTCTGCACTACCCGTAAAGTTGATTAGAACTATTGAGGCTGGCGCATCTGTTGAACCGATATCGGCATATGTATAAGTGAAAGTATCTTCCAATACATATCCATCAATTTCTGGCGAGGCGGTTGGTGGTGAAGGCTGGGAATTGATTAGAGTCGTCTGTTGCTGATCTGTGGTTGGTGGTGTATATATTGGCGGATTAACAACCGGAGTCGGATTAATAGGATTAATAACCGATGGCTGATTTAGGGTAGAATTAATATTGATATCATTTGGCTGCGTCTGAATATTCAATGCAGCGCGAGTAATATCAATATTAGAACCAAAGAAAGTTGCAGAGGCTTCACTTCTAATAGTATCAGGTGAAGTGATTAGATTACTTACGTCAATTAATTTAAACACTCTTTCTCCGGTCAGGAATATACCCTTTGGTATAAAGAATTTACCAAATATTTTACCACTAGAATCTGTTCTTAATTCACCACCAAATGTTCCTGTATCAACAGAACTTTCATTAGTTTGAATACAGAAAGACGATACCTTAACTCCATCAAAGAATGGGTATACAATTGTATTTGGCTTAAGGGCAAAGGCACTAAAACGAACCATAATAGGATCAAGATATGAATTTATGTTTATATCTTGAATATAATTACCTGTGGAGAAGGTCTTAGATGCAGATGACGGAACAACTTCTGCCGATAGGTTAGTATTAAGATTTTTTAACGCATCTTCAACTCTATATGCAGAACCAATGATAACATGATTAGCAACTCTTACGTTACCTAGAGTAGATAGTTCGGCAGTTATAGATGGATTTGTAGTAACATCAATTTTATGATTTCCAGGCGGGTTTAGTGTCATAAATCCTTTATAGGTAAACACATTACTTTCTGAAACTTTTCTCTTTTTACTTGCCTTTGGTTGATTAATAATTTCCTTAGCTGTATGCACAAGAACATGAACCTTATTAGGAATATATGCTTTATTTAAGGTATATGTTCCATATGTCCCAACATATGTGCTGGTCGAATCCATGAGATTCACCCAATTTAATGCTTGGCGAGGAACAATTTCAGAATTTTCAAAATCGAAACCAGGGCTGAAATTTTGAAATTCTACGCTATCTGTATCGGCAACATTAACGTCATTGAATGAATCCACTAGAAATCCATTCTTAAATCTATCATTTCCACTACCATCCAGAATTTTTAATTGTTTTGTAGAAGTTTCCAGAAGGGACAATGTAGTATAATATTCAAGACGATTTACACGGTTTTCAAGAGTTCCAATGTCTTTCATTGTAAATCTTTTTGTCTGCTGAACAGTTAAATTTACTGCATAATCTGGTCTTCCATAGCTAACCGCTAGGTTATATGGTAGTGATGGATATGGTGGTATATTCAGGACCGCTAGTGTCATTGCATCCTGCTTATCCGCTGGCGTGCGTGGCTCTAGTGACGGTATACCTTCCTTAACCCCGGCATTTCCACGTATATCAATAAAGATTTTATCAATACGTCCAGTATAATAGCTAAAATCAGTTGTAAATTCGCCTTCCGGAACAAATGTGTATGCTCCACCAGATGCAATATCAAAACTAGAAGTATTTGATGGATTAATGGTTGCATTATTGGCGATTGTTGCGCTATTAGCAGTATTAGCTTTAATGGCGCGGAAATCTATACAATCACGTAAGTCTAATTTAATTCCGTTTGATCCAGTAAATAGTGGAATTTCCTGTGTAGTAATTGCAGATGTATTTGAAGTATTAGCATCGTCAATTGGATAAGATTCAATTGATATAAATCCGACGCCACTAGATTTATTATGTGTAAAATGATCCAACTCTACTAATAGTCTATCCGTTGTCTGTAGAGTAGTTCCAGATAATAAATATAGATAACCTAAATCATATCGATCATCTCTTTGACCATTATCTAATCTAAAATTGTTTCTAATATTTCTATTGGACGTGCTGTATTCACCATAAGTGGAAGTAGTATTACCAACATATACTCCGCGAATTTTATGAATATCTGGCAGACCAAGGCACCATGGTCCAGTAGTATTAGCACTTAAATCTAATTTAACTAATCTATTTTTATTAATTACTTTAGATAGTCCAACAGAAGTTTCTCTTCTAAGATTATAGTATGCAGTGGCATCTAAATCTTTATTTAGAGTAGTTCCGAGATACACATTTGCTGAACTACTATCTACCACAATAATATTAGCAGTTGGCTTTGTCATATTAATTATGCTACCGGCAGGAATATGTCTCTTTACAACGGCGCCGGTCGGGAATGTTCCAACAAAAGCAGTATTTACAGATAGAGAAGTGCTATTTGTGACAGACGAAATTTGTCTCAATTCCGCAGTTGTTGTATTAGAAACATAGATAAAGTCACCACTTTCGAGATATAATGGTGAAGATGAATTATTAAAATCTGTTCCAACACCAGTCACAACGTTTCCGGATGTAGAAACTGTTCCTGTTAGATTTGCAGTATTAGCAGAATTTCTTGCAATAATAATAAAATCTAATTCACTGGTTGCAGTCAAAGTTCCGCCGCTGTATGGTAATTCCTGTCCGGAAGTTCCAACGCCAGTAGTAGGAATATTTAACGTTCCGATTGAACTCTGTGATTGGGTAAAAGTGAAATTATTGCTAGAACGAAATGTATATTGAGTAACATAATCATCTGGTGCAGATAGAGCATTTCTTAGATTTCTTACTGCATCCTTACCCAATGGTAGGACTAGATTAGATAGATTAGTTTCTTTTAATACAGCAAGACCAGATTCTAATACTAGATCGCAGAAGGCTTTTCCTTCACTTGAATTTGCATATAGAGATTTAACACTACTGAAAGTCTTACCGCTATTCATTTTAATATTGAATAGATATACTTTATATTGTGCTGTGGCCTTTCCTGGTGTTCCACTATAATACATAATGGTTCTTATATTAGCAGTTCCAATTTCTGTTCCTGCTACGGTTCCACTACTTAGCGCACCATTTGTAATTGAAGTCTGTGTGGCGTCTCTTAGGCTAACTCCGGTTCCGGTTAATTGGTTTACATCAAAAATACCTGAAAATTCATTTACATAAACATAATTTCCAAAATTTCCTGTAATGGTTTGGCTATCGACATATTCTACATCATTGCCTTTTCTTACCGGAATAGAAATTTTATCATTATATTCTACTCTGTATCCATGAATATAGCCGATTCCCTTATCAATAATAGTATTAAAATGGGAGGTATTTGCTACGTTTGCAGTATATCTAATTCCAGTAGTAACTACGAATGGAGAAACTACATAATTTCCACTTTCTTCATATGTTCGTCTTGCCAATTCCGTTCCGAGAGAAGCATACTGTGGATCAGTTAAAATTCTTACAGCCTTTCCATCAACAAAATCTGCAATAGAAAAGAAGTTGGTTGTATTTGTGCTACTGGTATTTTCAGTAGTTCTCATTGTCAATGAAGGAGTTAATTTAAGTCTATGTGCCCCAGGTGCATTATAATTAGTTGTTCCCTGTGCTCCATCATATAGTGATGGATCGATTTCTGGTGTAATTAATTCTTCTGTAGTAGTGATGCCAACAGATACATTATTGGGATTTGCATCGTATTTTGATACGATTAGATTTTGGGCATCGGCACGAATGAACACGCCCTTATGAAAAATAGTTCCATCTGTAATGTGTGCAATGAAGCCATTACCAGTTGGATTCATGGAAGTATTTGCGACGGTAATTTCAGCAAAATTAACATTAGCGGAAGTTAAAACTGTAAGAACATCATCCGGATTAAATACGCTCTGCTGCTGTCCATTTGCATATGTTCCGCTATTAGTATATTTAATATACAGAGTTTTTAAATCTGGTGCGGAACCCTCTGATCCTTCATATGAAGATTGAACATAAGCATACAGATTACTTGTTGAGAGAAGATATTTTCCTTCTAGATCGATAGTTGATACAACAGCACCATTTTGATAGTTATCAGTGATTTTTAGATAATTGATTTTTGTATCAAAGGATAGATCACAACCGTCAACAATAGAACCATCAACGAATACATGCTTACCAAAACTCTCAATCTGGTTTTGCTGAATAGACTGTAATTGTGTTAATTCTCTTGCCTGGACTGCTGTGCTGGGCCGGAAAACGATTCTATAGAAATTTTTACTTGCATCATAATCATCAAAATAAGGAACCCTATTTAGATCGGTTTCTATTGGCATATGCTAATCCTTAAAATTTAACTAATAATCTTACTGTTTCGCTAGTATTAGAAGTTCTCTGAATATACTCTCTGTTTTCTATATATAATACCTCTCCACTATCACGAACTAATTCAGGATAAATAATTGTATTACTCAAAGAACAGAATGCATTTGATCCAGATGATTGACCAACAATATAATTAGCATTACTTTCTGCCCATGTTCCATCCATATCAGATAATACTAGAGCAGGATAAATTATATTTACATCAGCGTTAGCAGATGAAGTTAAACCAGTTATAAAGTATCCAGATTGATTACTAAATTCTCCAACAACATTTGTCAATTTCATATGTGAAGAATTGGCAAATCTCATAATACCTGTTGCATCTGTGGTATTTTGAGTAATAGTTTCATTGATAGTAAATGGAATAGTATTTCCTGAAATCTCCAAATCAATATCATCTATTGTAGAATATACAACAGCATCAGCTAACTTTGTTCCAAGACTTTCAGACTTCAATTCAATAATTTCATTGTTTGTAAATGGCTGAGTATTTGAGGAAAGAGTAATTCTTCCTAATTGATTAAATCTGTTGAATGTAGTAGATTTTGTATTGGATGCTAATTTAAAACTAGCGGAATTTGCATATGTATTGGTTGATGGGTCATAAATTATTTTACCTACTTCAAATGATCCTGATACATTAGTAACTTCAATATAATTTTCACTTCTGGCAATAAGAATACCCTGGGCACCTGTATTTTGCTGATATATGGTCTGTATACCCGTATTCTTCTGAAATACTGTCAAGTCTGATACTCTTGTATTTCCTGCCGCACCCGACTGTAATCCTATGATATAATCATTAGAATTATTTGCCGCAAAGCTACCACGAATATCATCTATGTATAGAACAGTATTTGTTCCTACAGTATTTGCAATTAATACTGTTCCTGTAGAATCTGTGTTCGCCTGATAAACAATTTCACCATTCGTAAATGATCCAGAGACATTATTGATAGTAAGGGTAGCTCTTCTGAAATTTCCATTTGATGTTGGCGTCATAATTGTAACGTCTTCAAATAGTGGATTTCTAATTAGGCCAACAGTTCTATATGAACCATATCCAGGAAAATCATACGATTCATTAGTTGATGTTCCAAAATCAACCGCTATCATGACATAATTACCACCCAATTCTATTACTGGATCATAACCGTGTCCTCTTACTGGACCAATTGAGGCTATGACATTTGCACCACTTCCATAAGTAGAATTAGCAACAACTGATACATTTGCCTCGGTAAATCCTGTTCCTGGGTCGATTACAACAACTGTTTCTATACTATAATTAGAGGTATTTACAACAGAATATGCTGCGGCCCCGCTACCATCGCCTTCTATAACAATAGTTGGAGAAATTACATATTCAGTATCTTGATCTGGTAATGATGATACCGATCTAATTTTACCACTACTACCTGTGGCGGTTCCAATTAATGCTCCGGGGCGAAATGTTCCAACAGGATCATTAACTGTAATAGATGGTCTATTTGTAACAACTGACACATTAGCTGTTGCAGATGAAGTATAACCAGAAATAGTAAATGTTACTGTAGAATTGGTTGCAAGAAATCCTGGTCCCTGAACATTAGAAATAATTAATAGAGAATTGTTGGAGAATACTACAGTTCCATTACTTGAAGTTCCTGGCTGAGTTACATTCTCACCTATAATAAATTCAGAACTTCTATTAACAATATCTAATTTAACACTATTTAAATCAGAGAATATAGTTGTTCCTGTGGCAACACTACTTTCAATTGAACTTACTGTGGCAGCGGAGGGAATTTTATAGAAAGCATTTGCTGAATAATCTGCATCAAATCCGCCATCACTTGTTCCTGCTACAGTAAGATTTGTATTATTCGATACTGCCGTAATTCTTCTAAAATATGTTCCAATTTGAATATAATGGGGTAGAGATTCGGATGGAAATAAGGTAGTGAATGATGTTCCATTTCCCGAGACAGTATTGGATGATGTATTACAAGAAACTGTTCCTGTTCCAAGTATTGGATTATCACCAAATGAGATTGGCAAATTTGCCACAAAATCGCTCGTTAGAAGGTTAATACTAACAGATGTAGGAGAGGCACGATATACTAGTCCAGTGGCTTCGGTGAGGCTCTGTGTGACGGTATCACCAACATCAAGGGAGCCTGTTGGGTATGTCAGATTCAGTAGGTAGGAATCCTGTGTAACTACGTCACCAACAAGGAATGTTCCACTCGTATTTGATAATTCAAGATTGAATGCGACATCAAGAGAGGTTTCTAATAATAAAGTTTTCGATGCACCATTATAATAGATAATTTTACCAATCTGTCCAGCACCTAATCCATTCTTTAGATATATTGAAGAATCTCTATAGTAATTAGTATTTCCGGAGGCATTTGCACTAATGACTAACTCACGTGATCCAACTACACTCTGTAGAAATCCAGTATTATAAGTAGACCATAGGGAACCACCAGATTGAACTTTGATAATATCAATACCACCTGGAATAGCTGACGCCTGAACTTCTGTATTTGCTACAACTGGAATATAATTGCGTGTAGAAAATTTCAACATATCAGAATTATTGATAGTATACATATACTTCCACACATAATTATCACTCGTTTTAAAGATTGAATTTGATACAAGTGTTGGTTTAATTGTGGAATTTAGACCATTATTATTATCTAATACTTTATATACATGTTGTTCTGGTGTTATAACGAAAAAATTATTACTGTATAGATTAGTATTGTCTTTATCATATGAGGCATAAAATGTGTTAGCAGTCCAATCATATCGAGGAATCATAAAACGGATATCGGTATTAGCTACTACTTTACCAAATAAAAGATGATCATAAATTGTATGTTCTACAGTGGAAATTGTGGTATTTGTGGCTGGCGGGGACTGTTCATCTGTCCAGGGAATATGTCTAGCAGCAAACATATAATAATTAGTATTTGATGCTAATACAGAATTAACAAATTCATTCGAATTGTTAATAGAATGCTTTTTAGTTAATTTTCCTGCCATTTATATGCCCTAATCTGTTCTAATTTTACTGTAGGTATTTGCAATATATGTATTTGATATAGCTGTATCAATTGTCAAATATGTATTATTAGCTATGCTAGAAATTGTTCTCTGGTAACTATTTATTTTTATAACATCATTATTACTAAAAAATTCTGTGAAGAATGTTCCATTTCCAGTTACAACATTTGAAGAGCTACATGAAACTGTTCCGTTACCTGCAATTTCCATTTCGGATGTAATAATTTGACTATCATCATCAATAACTGTAGTGGTTAATAGAAATTTACCAAACATCTGTGTTCCGATTGGATGAACCAATTTTCTTACTACATCATTATATCGATGATAATTTACATCTGATTGTAATTCATATGAATATTCCTGATAATATTTACTATCTTGAATTTTCATGTCAGAATTTAGAAAGCCTCTTGTTGACTTCCATTGTCCTATGGATTTTCCCTGATTAAGAACAAGGGTTCTTCCTGTAATAGCAAATGCAGAACCTTCCTTCTGCATTGTTACATATTTCCCAGGTTCGTATCCGTATCCACTATCTATTACTGCAACACTGGATACAATACCATTGGCTATACCGGCGTCAGATTCTACAATAGCATTATTACCTTTAATACCACCAGTATCGGCAATTTGTAGCGAGGATACTGGATAATTATTTAATTCTACAAATGGATTTAGGCTATAACCTGTTCCCGGAACAATACTATCAATATATTGAATTTTTCCGACTTCTGATAATTCATAGTCAAGTAATGCGCCAATAACTACATTACTCGTATTGGAGGTTCCATCAAATGAATATACCGAATAACTTAGAATATCCCTTAGATAGTTATTATCAATGGTCAAATATTCAGTATCGTAGATATTACCAATTCTAAATGAAGCTCCTGTTCCACCACCAGAAATATCGGCTATAATTCCTGTTCCGGTATTTGCGCCGCCATAAATTTCATATATGAAACAATTTACAATAGTATTTGACGTGCGAATAACTTTATTTGGTGTAGAACCAACGTATTCTGATGGAGTAAAACTTCCCAATACATCTGTAACAAATATAAAAGTATTTGATGTATTATCTTCAATATTACTAATTATTCCATTAGCGGTTTTTGTTATGCCATCATATTGGCTTATGACTTCACCAACAGTAAATGTATTGACATTATTTGATAGCTGGGATACCTGCATTCTCAATGCAGTTTTTATTGTGCTTCCAATGGTAAATCCAGATGAAATTTCTTTGACAGTAATATCGCCAAATGAATTTGAATAGACGATTCCATTTGCAGTATTATCACTTTGATATAATAGCTGTCCCTCTGA
>JAAOEI010000973.1_pt1 | contig 10745 bp, 16 predicted proteins | sample 7059261 | NCBI WGS metagenome assembly JAAOEI01 (sample SAMN14008812, study PRJNA610033) | viral metagenome | isolation source: viral particles filtered from seawater | place: China: Hangzhou Bay, Yangshan Deep Water Harbour | collected 2017-10-31
CGCATGACCCAACCAACGCGCAGCTTCGCGTATTTCTCGGCCATAACGGCCACGAGTGCCGCGTGAGGATTTCGCGCGATGGCAATGTCTATCGCCACGGCAGCCCAGACCCATTCGACCGGCTCGGCGATGGCTATTGGGTATGGCTCGGCACGCTTAACGAACTACAATATGCGTGGCGAATAGAAGTTTCATACCTACGTCAGCCACTGACTCTAGGAGAATAGCAATGGCAAAGACACCTAACGTGAAAACATTAGCCGCCGCAATCCGCGCGTCAAACGGGCGCGCGGTATCCATATCAAACAGTAAAATGCCAGGTAGTGCTTTCGGCACGGACCCCTTCGCATGCCACACGGGAAGCAAATTGCGCCAAGTACCGGGCAGTATTTGCGCGAAATGTTATGCGGTCAGAATTGCCGCAATGCGACCGAGTGTTGCTCAAGGTTGGCGCAAAAGTGAGGCCACCTTGCGCGCCATGGCCGTGGCCGATGCCGAGACGCGCGCGCGATTTGTTGCCGCGATGGCATTCCAAATCACGTACCAATGCGCCAAGACTGACGCCTATCATCGATGGTTTGACAGCGGCGACTTGCCGTCAGTCGAAGTCTTGGAGCTGTTGCTGGAGATTATCCACGCCACGCCGAAAATTCGGCACTGGTTGCCTACGCGCGAAGTCGGGATTGTGCGCGCATGGGCAAAAAAGCGCGGCGCCACCTTGGCAACTTTGCGTCGCATCGTGCCGCGAAACGCCGTCATAAGGGTGTCGGACACCCTGATAGACCAGCGTCGCGATACGGGGTCGCCGTGGGGCAGCGGCGTCGTTACTAGGGGTGCAACTTGCCACGCGTACCGAACACAACGCGACGGCGTAGTGATATCGCTTGACGAGTACAAGGCCATCAAAAAGGCCAAACAGTTGAGCAAAGCTGATTTAGGGCACTGCGGCGATTGCCGTAAGTGTTGGAACCGGAGAATCAGTTATGTCACATACCCGCTACACTAGCGGCGACGTGGAAATAATGGTTTACTTTTATCCATATTTGACCATCAAGAGTAGACAAACAGGTAGTAAAGACAATGAGTAAGAACAGCGGATTCAATGCGGGCAGCGCTGGCGGCTTGTCTTGCGGAAAAACTCCGCAGGAACGCATGCGGTACTATGATGCACTACCCAAAACCATTAGACGGTTTGTCGCCGACGCTAGTGCCGACTATGAATCAAGACAGTTCAAAAAGGCCTGGAAACGGTACAAGGCTGACGGGTATACCATCCGGCAGTTCGTCGAGTTGTGCCGCGAGCGCGACGAGAAACAAAGACAGGAAAGGCAGCGGGAGCTTACGCCATGATACACGTTAAAATGCAAAGTCTTGTGAGTCAATATATCTGTGAGTCTGGGTTATCACCAAACTCAGACGGCAAAGGTGGGCGGCCCCATGATATCGCACGCGAGCTGCTAACGTGCGAAAAGAAAGCTCGGGAGGCTTTCGACGGCATAAAACTACCACGGTACACAGTGCTGTATAAACTCGACGACACCCGGACGGCGGGCGGTTTCGCCTTTCAATACACCGAGGGCCACCATTCTAAACGTGTTGGGGGTGTCACTAATCGCCGATTGTTGTTCAATCTTGACATGCTCAGGTTGAACACATGGCACGAAACTATTATGACGGTGAGACATGAATACGCTCATTACTTAGCGGTTACACTGCGCGGTGATGCGCAGCATTCGAAATACTGGAAACGTCTTTGCGTCGACGTGTTGCACGGTGACGGTCTGACAAGCCATGAGTTTACGACGGTTAACTGTCTTGACGAAAGCGAGCTTGAGAATTTCTTTGAATGGTTGAGGGTACAATGATGGAAATGTTGAACGACAACGAAATAGCTTACTGGTCTGACCGACTGTCGGAACTGGTAAAACTGAGAATGCAAGCGCTGAATGACGATAAAGAGGAAACAGGGAAACAGGGAAAAAGGCTGGCCGATATATACGCCGATGATATCAGGCAGACATGTAGAGTACTTTATTGGATACAGTCGGAGGACTGGAAATCATGAAAATCGCTTTGTGGTGTCTGTATTTTACTGCTATGGGTATAATGCTATGGCTCCTTTTTGAAGCATGGTTGAGAATCAATGGTATCTAAAGTGACCGTTCCTTTCGAAAACTCCATCTATAGTGCGGGGTATGCGACATAAAATGACTAGTTTATACGACAAACTGAGGAAAAGGTTGAGGGAAGCTCACGACGGCGAGGATATGTGGTTTCAACGAGCGTACGATTTAGAGCGTGAGCTGTATCGCGCTAACAAGAGAATAGTCGAGTTGGAATCAAAGCTAATCGAGGAGCAGCAGAACGGCTTAGGTCATCGCTTTGACGAGGATGGGAGGCCCTTTTGAAATGAAAGTATCTTTGTTCACACTACCGGCCAGCGTACGGGTAGAGCTAGGCGAAAATGACGTACACAGTTATTCATACTCCATCTATAATTACGCGAAGAGCTACTTTCGAGTCATTACAACTAGTTACTGGCTTGAGGATAGACAGCTCTATCGTGGAACCACTGTCTTGAGTAGGGACGTAACAATGCCAATCAGGTTTACAATAAACGTAGCGGTGGCGTGGATTGAGGATGGCATCTACGTACACTGGCCTGTTGACCAGGAAAGTGTGTTGGTGCCATCCAGGGCTGTATTCGAATGGAAATTGGTGCGTGGAGGACACACGACGTGAACAAGTTTGAGGACAAAGGGTGGCTCAAAGGCGAGCTTCTCGGCCAGTATAACCGTGTGGTCTATCTGACCATGGAAGTCGGCGAGTTGCGGGAGTGCATCGCGCAAGCAAAAGAACAACGCAAGTTGTTAGAGGACCGCATAGCAGCACTAAGGGAGCGTATCGACCGACTTGAGAGCACATACCCATACGACGAGGATGGGAGGCCCTTTTGAAACGTAAAGTAAAACGCCGGAACCCCTTTGTCCAGGCGGTTCGAGACGGCATATACCGGCCACGCCGTGAGCGTAGCCGGAAAACCGACTATAAGCGGTGTATAAAACACCGAAAGGGAGTCTATGAATCAAGCTGACCTTGAGCAGGATATGGTCCGTCGTGGCGTTGACCGATATTGGGATATGCAACGGCGAAGTGAGGAGCGGGGGCATGGTTATATTAACCCCGCGTCCTCGAACGTAATATTTGATATCTACCACGGGGTCGAAGGGAGAGTTCGAGCGGCGCAACAAGCCGCTCTTTCTAGGCTAGAAGGCCATATCTCCAGCGGCTACCGTATCAGCGGATGGGAACCCTATCTGGTCGAGTCTACAGCTCAAACGGTGGCGTACATCGCTATCCGTTCCTGTCTACACTCCAATCGTCGAATACAGTCCGTCATATACGAAGCTGGGGCCATGCTCCAGCTCGACGTTCGCTGGCGTGAAGCACGCAAAGGTGAAGCGGCACGCGCTCGCCTTGAGCACACCTCAAATCGAATCGAAATGCTTAAGCGAACCGTCAAGGAAGTGAACGCAAAGATAATCCGGAAATGGTTGAAGAGACTTGACCGTCTCGACCTTAAAGAACCTCTTGAGTACCAAAAGACCATCCAGCTGGGAGCTGTAATGGTCGATTGTGTGCTCCAGGCCGTTCCGCATCTTGTGTCCAAAAAGACGCACATCAAATACGTTAACGGACACCCGCGCACACACGTCGAAATCGAGCACAGTCAGGAACTCCTGAACGAGTTGCGGGACAATCACGACGCCGCTGCTCTGCGGCACCCATGGCTACTCCCGATGATATCACCGCCGATATCATGGACTAACCGACACACTCGCGCCGGCTATCATACCGAGCCCCTAGCACAGCCGCTGGTCAAACCCGACTGGCGTAACTCTCACCAGATGATACCTAGCGAGGACACCATACGTGCCCTGAACATGGTGCAATCAACGCCGTGGAGTATTAACACAAGAGTCCTTGATGTAGCGCGAGTAGCTATCGACGGCGACATAGGTCCACTGCCATACGACAAACAAAGGACACTGCCAGACTCTATTCCAGACGATATATGGGACCAGATGACCCGCGCCGAGCGTGGCGAGGTGAAGTCACGTCGGGAAGAAATTCACGCCCACAATAACAAGGCCAAAGCAAAGGCAGCTCTCGCCCAGCGTACCCTTAGTGTTGCTAAGGAATTTTCTCAATACCCTCTCATATGGTTCCCATGGAACCTTGATTGGCGTGGGCGAATGTATCCACTGGCCCAGGACCTTAATCCCCAAAGCGATGACCTAAGCCGTTCCCTGCTGGTGTTCGGAAAAGCTAAACCACTGGGAGCGTCGGGCCTGTTGGCGCTAGAGCACCACCTAGCCGGATGCTATGGGCTCGACAAGGTGTCCAGACTTGAGCAGCAACAGTGGTGCCAGGATAACTGGGACCGGCTGGTAGTCCTGGCTGTCGACCCATTCAACCCGGTGATACTCGATTGGTGGTCTTTAGCGGACAAGCCTTGGTCCTTCCTGGCAGCGGCTATCGAATACGTATGCGCGGACCATGACCCGGAATACAGGTCTAATCTACCTTGTCACGTCGACGGGTCCTGTAATGGGCTCCAGCACTTGTCGGCCATGAGCCGTGATATGGATGGTGGTATTGCTACTAACCTTGTGCCTGGCGAGCGTCGGGACATCTATCAGATGATAGCTGACCGGGTCGAGAAACTATCGACGGGCACAGTCTGGGAGGGTCGTATAGACAGGAAGGTCGTTAAACGTGCTGTTATGACTACTCCGTATGGTGTTACATCACGAGGTATACGTGACCAGTTAATACAGGACGGTTGGTTAGACGGTGTGCCGGGTGATAGATTAAAGAATGCAGACCTGCTACGTGATATCATCGAACAAAGCATAGGTCAATCATTAGAATCCAGTATGTCGGCCATGTCATGGTTTCGTAAGATTGGCGGCAGTATGGCGTTACAGTATGAAGTGCCCGTTAGATGGGAGACACCCTGTGGTAATGTGATATCACAAAACTATGTTCGTTATAAGCAGCGTCGGGCCGCTACAGTACTTGGTATGTTTACTGTATTAGATAAGACCACCAAAAGTCCTAAGATACACAAGACCAAACAAGCGATTGCTCCTAATATCATACATAGCTATGATGCGTCTCACTTGGTTATGACTGTATTAGACATGGAAGGCTTGGACATTAGCTGGTCGTTAATACATGACAGCTATGGAGTACATGCCTGTGACCTTGAGCAACTTGGGAAATCATTAAGAAAAACATTTGTTGAAATCTACAAAGAAAACCAGTTCTACGCAATACTGGCCAGTGTATTCATCAACAACCCGGAGTTCCACCTGGACAGTGCTCCAGATGGCTTTGAGCCGCCACAGATGGGCACGTTGGACATCAAGAAAGTACTGGACAGCGAGTGCTTTTTCTACTAAATTTGCACAACTGCAAGATTCCTAGGAAGTCCTAGGATGTCTTAAGAGTCTACCCTTTTGGTAGAATCTTCTTAACCTAAGAGAGGAACTATAGATGACTACTAAAGATAAGCTGAAGACAATGGTTACACCTAAGGGCAGAGCGGTTTACGCCTGGTTGAACAAGCCCGACACTAAGTTCGCGAGGACCGAAAACGACGGTAAATACAAAGTTACCTTGGTCCTTCAAAAGGGGGATAAAGAGAACGAGGAGTTTGTGTCTAATATCATTAAACTCTCCGAGGAGCATGGCTGCGGTACTGACCCTAAGTACTCATCTTGCGCGATTAAAGATGGCGACGGTTATCGAAACATGAGGGGGAAACTCAACACCAAACCAGAGTTCGCTGGTGGTTGGGTTATGTCTTTCTCTACCAAATACCGCCCAAGGCTGGTTGATGTCAACCAGGATGAGCTGCCAGATGATGTGCCTGTTTACTCAGGCGACACCATCAGGGTGGCGTTCAGGCCCACTGTATGGGCTGGACAGAGCGAACCTATGTTGACCCTGAGGCCCATCGGTGTCATGCTGGTCGAGAAGTCTTCCGAGGGCTTTGATAAGACCACCATGTTCGGTGACATCCACGAGGTGGGTTACGAGCGTCCCGACAAAGAGTTTGTTACTGAAGATGGCGACTTTTAGTCACTGTCTACCCATCAAGCCAATGCCTTGTCCCCGTGTGCGAGTCTCTCGGGGGCGGGCATATTATCCGGCCAAGTACTATCAGTGGAGGCAGGAGTTCATGGCGTTGATGGCTGACGAAGTAACATTAGAACCCGATGAGGGGGCCTGGGAGCTGGATGTTGTCTTTCACATCTACCGAAAGACTCTCTCTGAGAACGAGAGTCACAAACTTCAGGGTGATATAGATAACCTAATCAAGAGTATATTAGATACTATACAGGGTGAGTATTACATACACGATGACAAGCAAATAGTAACAGTGACTGCTGAGAAACAATGGTCTACTGTCGATGGTGTATGTTTCACATTGAGGAAAATTACAGATGCCAAACACTGACATTGAGGTGCCCTTTATGGCACATAATGGTAATCCTATACATAAGGTTAGTAAGGATGACCAAGACAGCTACATGATTGGTCTGGACGATAACCAAAAGCGAGAGATACTCCAACACGCAGCAGCTCTGAGTAACAACCTTAGAACCGCTACGACGCAACGAGCTGAGATTCGTAAGTCAGCTCGTAAGGAAATGATGCTGCCAGCAAACGCGACTGCTGAACAAATCAGTGCTCGTAATGCTAAGATGGAGAAGCTAAAGGAGGAGTATGACCGTCTTGAGAAGGACATCACAAAGGCAAAGGGTGGTGTCTATAAGGTCAAGGCCGATGGAACAATTGTTAAACCAGCAGTGAGGATAATGTGAAACTGATAGAAACCATAGTTATCATGTCGGCGACTATTGTTCCGGCACTTTGTTTGGTTGGAGTTGTTTACTACTTTATAGGATAAGACAATGAACAAAGCAAAAGCACACATGTGGATAGATGAAATGGAAAGCGGACGCTGGAGAAAGGCAAGAGAAACATTTGCGCGTGGAGATAGGGATAGATGTGCGGTTGGTGTATTGTATGAAATAAGCGGTAAGAACTCGTGGCCCTTCAGCGCAAATTGGCTTCAATGCAGCGAGGAGTTCCTTGATGAAGTAGCATGTATTAACGATAAGACACCTGGATGGGACAAGGTGATAGAGAGAATACTCAAAGAGGCTGACGAGCAATGAAGTGTATCAAGCATAAGTGGAAAGAGTTGGCTGATACTACGGACCCTGTATACGGAACAGACACATACATATATTGGTGCAAGGAGTGCGGTATTGTTAAAGAGGTATACGATAGTTGGAGAGGAGATACGAAAACCAAATACTATCGTCCCACACAAGCTGCAGAAGAAACGAAATGACCCAATTCTCAGAAACCCATTTACCATGTGATGACTGCGGAAGCAGCGATGCACTTGCTGTATACAAAGACAGCGGTGTGTCTATCTGCTTCAGTTGTGGTATGACCAAGCCACCTGATGGTGTGGCCATGACAACATGGGCTGTTAGACCTTCGATACAGTCCATACCATCAAGGTCATTGACCGAGGAGACCTGTCAAAGGTACGGCTACGGCGTTGCGACTATGGGTACAGAGACGGTGCAGCTAGCGCCTTACTATGTCGATGGTAAGGTTGTTGCACAAAAGATTAGAACCAAAGACAAGAACTTTAAGATTATCGGGGATGGTTCTAAGATGGGGCTGTTTGGCCAGCAGCTGGCTTCAGGTAAAGGCAAGATGGTTGTCATTACTGAGGGGGAGATAGATGCCCTGTCTGTCTCACAGGCCCTAGGCAATACGTGGCCAGTACTGTCTCTACCTAACGGGGCTTCCAGCCTTAAGCCCTTTGTGCAGGCCCTAGAGCTTCTAGAGGGATACGACCGGGTGGTCATATGCTTTGACTCCGATGAACCCGGCAAGGCCGCTGCTGAGGCCGCTCTGTCGATGTTGAGTCCCGGCAAGGGATATAGAGTCAACCTGGGTATCCATAAAGACGCCAACGAAATGCTGGTCAAGGAGGGTGCCGCCGTTCTTAGACGGGCCATCTGGGATGCTCAGGAATATAGACCAGATGGTGTTGTGTCTATGCGCGAGCTATTCGACGCTGCGTCGAAACCCTTGGAGCGTGGCACGTCTTATCCTTGGCCTAAGCTGGACGGTATGTTGTATGGCTTCAGGCCCGGTGAACTGATTACATGGACTGCTGGCACGGGAACAGGCAAGACACAGGTGATGAGTGAGTTGGAGCACCACTTGCTGCTGTCGGGTTCCCGTGTCGGCATTATTCACCTAGAGGAGGGGTGTGTACGAACCGCCAGGAGACTGGTAGGTATACACCTAGATAAGCCCTTGCACCTCCCGGATTCTCAGGTGGACGACGCCGAGTTCAAGGAGGCTTGGGATGAACTGTTTACGAGCGAAAATGCTTTCAGTTATGACCACTTTGGTTCCGTTGACAGTGACGTATTACTCAGCCGTATACGTTATATGCGACATTGCTATAAGGTTAATGTCGTCGTCTTGGACCATGTTTCAATTGTGGTCTCCGGTGCGGACCTGGATGTAGATGAGAGACGTATGTTAGACCGGACAATGACACTGCTTAAGAGCTTGTGCGAGGAGACTGGTCTAACTATCCATGTTGTGTCACACCTACGACGCCCACCGGGGACCCACTCTCATGAAGAGGGTATGGCTGTCAGCCTGTCACACCTACGTGGCACTCAAGCCATATCGCAGCTCAGTGATGCCGTGATAGCGCTGGAGAGAAACCAACAAGCAGAGGACCCACTAGAGAGAAACACAACGTCTCTCAGAGTACTGAAGAACCGCTATGCCGGGTTAACCGGGACCGCTGACAGTCTTTCGTTTGACCCCGAGACCGGTAGAATGACGCCGGTGGGTTTGTTTACAACAGAGGACTTTTAGATGACACAGAAAGCTAAAAACGGAACAACACAAGAAGCTAAAGTACTGAGCGCACTACTGGCTGGTGCGACCGTAACCAAACTCACGGCGTATCACCAAGGTATTGGCAACATCCATGATGTTATTATGCGACTACGCCGAAAGGGGTTTGGTATATCTACGGTATACAACAGAGACCTTAATGACAATAAGTACTGCAAGTACGTTCTGCTATGAGTAGCGACATTAGACACAAACATCTTCAGGGTGTCTTGTGGAACTGGAAACCTGTAGCAGATGTATTACCCGGAAAGTGTGGTGTATGTGACTTGGATGGTGTCATCGAGAGGAACGGTCACTTCCTGTTCATGGAGTGTAAACATCCAAATGAAAAACTGTCCAAGGGACAGGAGATAATGCTCAGGCAGTTGTCTAAACTTTCAGATAAAGTCACCGTTGTTCTTGTCTACGGAGACAGGGAAACAGGGAAAGTCGAGTCGTTCCAGAAGATGGACAAAGACGGTCTTGGTGAAAAACAACCTGGCGATGCATTTACTTTTGCTATAAAGAAATGGTGGAGAAGAGTCAATGACACAACTACTGTTCGACATAGAGACAGACGACATACAGGCGACAGAGATTCACTGTTTGGTTACGAAGGAACTTTCGACTGGAACTATAAAACGCTATAGTCCCGCGACCCTTGAGGATGGCCTGCGTGACTTAGAGCAGGCCTCCATGCTTGTAGGTCATAACATCATTAACTTTGATGTACCTGTACTGGAACGGTTGACTGATGTTGACCTTTGGGGCATTAAACTTGCAGATACTTTAGTTCTTTCCCGTTTAGACAACCCTGAGAGACTAGGTGGTCATTCTTTGGCTAACTGGGGAGAGCTTCTAGGTTTCCCTAAGCAGGAACAGACAGACTTTCATCATTACACCGATGAAATGCTGGAGTATTGCGTCAACGATGTTGAACTAAACTATCTAGTGTGGCTCAAGTTACGTGACACGTTGCTTAATACACCCATTGCTGCTGGTATAGAGCATGAGGTAGCCGGTATCGTACACAAAATGTGTGCCAGAGGAGTTCCTTTTGACGAGAAGGGAGCTGTAGAGCTGTTACAAGAGTTGCTTACAGAGAAAGAGCAGCTAGAAGCCAAGGTAGATGAGCTACTTCCTGTCATGTACAGGATTAAAGGAAAGGTCAAGTCCTTAAACCGGGCACCTAATAAGAACCATTGGGGTCATGGTATGATAGATGCTGGAGTCGAGTACTCCGAGGTAGAACCGTACAAGCTGAGTCCCACCAGCCGCCAGGACATAGCCAAGTATTTCATCCACACATACGGATGGAAACCTACTAAAACTACACCAACCGGGCAGCCCATGATTAACGACGAGGTGCTTCGTGGAATGCCTTGGTCCGAGGCTGGTGTATTGGCTGATTTGTTTCAAACAGTCAAGCTGATTGGTTACATACAGTCTGAGCCGGACCCTAAGGGACGAGGAGGGGGATGGCTACACCACTGTAAGGATGGACGTATCCACGCCGACTTCATCCCACTGGCGACCGTCACCGGGCGACCCGCGTGCCGCAACCCTAACCTACAACAGGTCTCCAGCGACCCTAGGGCGAGGAGATTGTTTGGCTTCAGGGAAGATGGACCTGTAACGTGGAGGTCCCAAGTAAAGGACCGGGACTGGCTGATGGTTGGCGTCGATGCCGATAGACAGGAGCTAAGGATGCTGGCTCATTATCT
>JAAOEI010000975.1_pt1 | contig 10732 bp, 9 predicted proteins | sample 7059261 | NCBI WGS metagenome assembly JAAOEI01 (sample SAMN14008812, study PRJNA610033) | viral metagenome | isolation source: viral particles filtered from seawater | place: China: Hangzhou Bay, Yangshan Deep Water Harbour | collected 2017-10-31
TTACCAGAACTACGAGGCAGGGGCCTACGAGCCGCCGGAGTCTATTCGGATGCTGATGACAGCGGTTGCGCTCGGCGTCAGGCTAGAGCCGTTTGAATTCGAGGACAAGAAATGACTAAAGAACCGCAGCCGCCAGTAGTTGCAACTACGGGCGTGTGGATGCTGAGCCAAGACGACGACGGCAATTGGTTCAGGTTCTACATTGGGCCTCGAAAGCGGCGCGGCATCTTCCGTCCGAAGGAGTTGGAAACGCTGCGCCCGTGCATGGTTCCTCTGATCGGACGAGAGTTTGAGTTCGATTGGATGGGCGTAAGCGACAACAACGAGCGGTTCCCAGGACAAATGCGCTGGATGATAAGCCGCGCGCATGACGACGAACTAGACAAGGAACAGATAGGATGGTGGATGCCGGACGAAGACATTGAATGGGTAACGTGATGGCCGAGGAAGCGCTAGTGTGCGCCGGCTTGAAGAGTGCCGCGACTACGACAAGCTCAAGGCCATTGAGGATATTCTCGACGGCAAGCCCTGACTCCCCGCGACTGGCCAGACAGGTGGAAGTGATGAGCGAATGGCAACCGATTGAGACGGCTCCTGACAGCGAGCCAATTCTGGTCAACGCGCCTGGGGCGGATCGAGGTCGTGACTCGTGCGAGGTCGTCGTGGTCGTAAGGACAGACGGAGAAATCTATTATTGGACCAACGGCGGTCCTAACGGTGGCAGCGACCTATTTTTCAAGTATGGTCTCCCAACCCATTGGATGCCCCTTCCCCCTCCCCCCGCACTAATGGCCAAGAGAGGTGACGAGATGATGATCTTCAACCGTAGGATTATCCTCGGCGCGCGCGACATTGACGCAAGTTTGGCGCAAGAAGTTGCCGATAAGACGGGCTTTGATGTCCATGACGTAAAGCGCATTGTGGCGGAATGGCTGAACGCGGAGATCCGACAAGAAGAGATCCGCCGCGACTTGGAGTTGAACGGGCAAGACAGGTGGTGACGAGATAGGCGCCGACAACAATTATGGCGCCATTGCGTCGCATGCACATTTGATGTAGGTACTGATTCGGGAAGCAGGCCGCTCAGCGGGTCGCGTCCAGACCCGTCCCCAGTCAGTCACGGCGCCGGCCTAGGCAGCGGGATAACCCGACTCTGCCACGACTCCAAAAATGCGCCCGGAGCGATGCGGCTGACTGACCGCGACCTCGACGAAATCGATGTTCTTCTCGTGCCAGCTGCCGCCGCTTTGCGCGATCTGGCCGATTACTGCGCCGGCCTCGGGCTAACGCCGGGCCAGGTTCTCTTAGTTGTGCGCGAGCGGTTGCCCGTCGCGCGGTTGATCCTCGCCGAAACCTCACAAAGCATCCACTAGGAGCCCATCATGCGCATGCGCACTGCTCTCGCCGCCATGATCGGCGGCCTTCTACTCGGCACCACGGCTATCGTCGGCGCTGCCAAGGCTGGCGTGACCTGCTACGGAGAGGCATCGGCCGGCAAAAACATCACGGCTACCCGCGTCAGCGACGAAATCGAAGGTCCCGTGACGCTGGCTGCTGACGGCTTGACTGGCGGCCTCGGCTTCGGTTGCGACGCGGCACTGTCCGAGATGGCGGGCTTCGGTAGCCCCGTCATCGGCTTCCTCGCCCGCTACGATTGGTCTGATCTCAAGGCTGCCATCGGCCCTGACGGCAGAATGAGCAGCGACGGCATGTGGTCGGTCGCCGCTCGCGCCGGCATCAAGATCAATCCCAGCGTCCTCGTTTACGGACTGGCTGGCATTGCCGGGACTGAGCTGAGCTACCCCGGTCTCGAAACAGACCCGACCGGCATCCTGCTCGGTGCCGGCATGGAGCTCGATCTTGCGGTCAAGAACCTGAGCTTGTTCGCCGAGTACAATCACGTCGCTTGGGACAAGCTGAAGTCTGAGGACAACAGCGCGCTCGTCCGCCCTGACACGGACGTCTTCCGCGTCGGCCTGCGACTGAAGTTCAACGTCATTCCGTGATCGCGTCCCCATCGGGGAGCCTCAATATGCACCTGTTCCGCTCGATCTATGGTGAGCTCGACCCGTTCGGCCGCTTCTGGCTGTACGTCGGGCTTGCTGCGCTTGCCGCCGCTGCCGCCATGTCGTTTGCATTTGGCTACGATGTGTCGGTCAAGCACGCGATCTTTTTGGCCGTCTTGACGGTGGTTGCCGCATTCGGCCCCATGGCCGCTGAGATGCTGGCCGCGCGTGGCCGCAAGGGCGTCGCTGTCGTCGTCGGCATCCTCTGCGTGCCTTTGCTCGCCATCGAGTTCTACTCGCATGCCGGCTACACGGCTGGCCTCCGTGGCAGCAATCTGGACACGGCCATGGTCCAAAATACAAAATGGCAGGGCGCACAGGACGGCGTGACGGAGAGCAAGACGGATCTTGCCCGCTGGGAGAAGCGCCTCGCCGACCTCGAGGCCGCTAACGTGTGGGCGCCGACTGTGACCGCTGAAGCGCTCCGGGCCCAGCTTGCCAGCGCAAACCTTGCGATCGACCTCGAGGCGAAGCGCGGCGGCTGCAAATCGGTTTGTCTCGCCCGCACCAAAGAGCGCGACGAGATCGCCAGCAAGATCGCCATCGCTGAGGAGCACGGCGAGCTCACCAAGAAGATCGAGGCCACGCGCCGTGTGATCATGTCCGCCCGCACCGAGGCCAGCACGACCGATCACAAGGTGTCGGCCGTCGCTAAGCAGAACGAGGCGCTGCGTACGTGGGTCGCCATGGCCGTCAACGGGGACGTCAAAGCCACGGAGTTTCAGAGCGCCGCGGCGCAGGAGAGCGCGAACCTCGCCATGGCCATCGCCGGCACGGGCCTCCCGGCATTCGCGTTGTTCCTCGCCGGCGTGTTCCGCCGTAAGGAGCGCGACGACGTCGACTTGAGCGCTCCCGCCGTCGTTACGGACATCACACCGCCGCGTGAGGGGAAATACCCGCAGGGCATCTCGTACGAGCCCCAGCACGTGCATACAACCGAGACTGTGCATATCAAGGACGCAACCTTGCGCAAATGGGCGCTCAGTGATGAAGTACAAGCACTGATTCGCGGCGGACAACTCAAGGCGGCGTGATGGCTGAGAAGACCAAGCGGAACGCAGCGATCTACAGAGAATACGTGGCCGGCAAGTCGTCGGCCGCTGCCATCGGCCGCAAGTACGGCATAAGCGGAGGGATGGTCAGCATCATCGCGAACCGGCTGATCCGCCGAAAGCAGGCGGCTGAGCGCGCGAAGGGTGCAACCCCGGATGGGCCGATCGATGCGTATGAGCTCGGGTATGATCTCGGCGTGCGGGCTGTGAACTGCCTGAAGAACGAGAACATCACGACGCTGCGCCAGCTTGAGGAATACACGGAGTACGAGTTGCTGCGCGTCCCCAACTTCGGTCGCAAGTCGCTCAACGATATTGTCGCGCTCTGCAAACGCGAGGGCGTCCAACTCGGCAGCCGCTCGCACGAGCGCTGGCAGCGTCGGGTGCAGGAGCAGGACAACCGGACCATCATGAAGGCCCACGATGACGACGCCACGGAGGCGCGCATCAACGCTGCGGTGGAGCGCTACACGGTGCGGCAGCGGGAGCGCCTGGGGGCGCCGACATGCGCGGAGAGGATGGCGCTGGTCTATGCTCGCATTCAAGCCGCCGACCTGATGACACGGTTCGTGAAGGGTGATCCAGAGGCCGTCATGCAGGTTTGCGAGACGGTCTGAATTTAATCAAGGGAAATCAAAATGAGCCGTGGCGGCAAGCGCCAGGGCGCCGGGCGTAAACCTGGGAGCCTGAACAAGCGAACTCAGGAGATCGTCGCCAAGGCCATGGATGAGGGGGTAACACCTCTCGAGTTTATGCTCCAGGTTTTGCGAGATCCCGGCAAGACGTTTGAAGATCGGTTCAAGGCCGCCGTGAACGCCGCGCCGTACATGCATCCGCGGCTACAGTCTGTAGAGCACGCAGGCAATCCCGACGCACCGCTTGAAACCGTGACGCGTATCGAGTTGACCGCCCCGGATCATGGCTACTGCCAAGATTGAGCTCCCGCCGAAACTCATCCCCATTTTCACCGGCAGCGCCGACGTGCGGGCGGCCTACGGTGGCCGAGGCTCGGGCAAGACGCGCAGCTTCGCCAAGATGTCCGCCATCCGCGCCTACATGTGGGACGTCGCCAAGCGGGAAGGCATCATCCTCTGCGGCCGCCAGTTCATGAACTCGCTGGATGATTCTTCGATGGAGGAGATCAAGGCGGCGATACGGAGCGAACCCTGGCTCCACGCGCATTTTGAGATCGGCGAGAAGTACATCAAAACCAAGTCGGGCCGCATCAGCTACAAGTTCGCCGGCCTTGACCGCTCGCTCGACAGCATCAAATCAAAATCCCGCATCCTGCTATGCTGGGTTGATGAGGCCGAACCCGTCACCGACGAGGCATGGATCAAACTGATTCCGACGCTGCGTGAGGAGGACTCGGAGCTCTGGGTGACGTGGAACCCGGAGAGCAAGCGCAGCGCCACGCACAAGCGCTTCCGGGTCGGCCCGCCCGACCCCCGCGTCAAGGTGGTCGAGATCAACTGGCGCGACAATCCGTGGTTCCCGAGCGTGCTCGACCGCACGCGGCTTCGCGACCTGGCGCAACGGCCCGAGCAATACGCCCACATTTGGGATGGTGACTTCGCGCAGGTGTTCTCGGGCGCCTATTACGTCAACGAACTGCTGGCTCTGAAGAACGAGGGGCGGCTGAAGCCCGTCTACATCGACCCGGCGCTGCCCGTGCATACCGCGTGGGATCTCGGCATCGGGGACAGCACCGCGATCTGGTTCTTCCAGGTGGTGGCGAACGAGGTCCGCGTCATCGACTTCTACGAGTGCCACGGCAAGGGCCTGCCGCATTACGCCGAACTGCTGGCCGCCAAGGGCTACCATTACGGCACGGATTGGGTGCCGCACGACGCCAAGGTGAGGGAGCTCGGAACCGGCCGGACGCGCGTTGAAACGCTGCTGGCACTCGGGCGGAAACCCAAGGTGGTGCCGGCGCACAGCCTCGAGGACGGCATCAACGCGGTGCGTGAGACTTTGCCGTTCTGCTGGTTTGACGAGAAGCGCACCGAGGCGGGTCTCGAGGCGCTGCGGCAATACCGGACGGAATTCGACGAAGACGACGCGGTTTACAACAACAAGCCGCTGCACGATTGGACGTCTCATTCGGCCGATTCGTTTCGGTATCTGTCGATCGCCTGGCGCGAGATGAAGGCCGAGACCAAGGCGCCGCCGAAGCCGACGAAGCAGATCCTCACCGCGCGCCCTGACGGCATTGTCGAGAGCAATATGTCGGTGCGCGAGATCATCGAGATGAACCGCAGAAAGAGGCAGGCCCGCCTTGGCTGATTCGACGACCGGCGAGATCATCTCCGACAAGGACGCGCTGCGGACCGGCTTCGACATGCCGGCCTTGTGGCTGAAGAAGATCGAGCGCGCCAAAAAAGACGAGGAAACCTGGCGCAAGGATGCGTCTGAGGCGATTGCCATTTACGAGGCGGGTGAAACGAAAGAGGCGCCTAAGCCGTCGTTCAACATCCTGCATTCCAACATCGAGATCACGGTTCCGTCGCTCTACAATTCGACGCCTATCCCCGACGTGCGCCGCCGTTTCGGCGATGCCGACTCGATGGCCAAGATTGCGGTTGACGTGATCGAGCGGGCGCTGTCCTACACCATCGACACCTACGACTTTGACGGCACCATGGTGGAGATTACGCGCGATGCCGAGCTTGCCGGGCGTGGCCAGCTTCGCATCCGCTATAAGCCCAACATGGAAGAGCAGAAGGACGAGGCGGGGGAGACCTTCGAGGCCGTCGGCTATCAGGAAGTCACGTGCGAGCACGTCATCTGGGACAAATGGGGTCACGGGCCGGCGCGGCATTGGGCCGAGGTGCCGTGGGTGTATTTCGAGCACGACTTGACCCACGACGACCTTGTGAAGCTGGGCGTATCGGCCGAGCGCATCAAAAAGTTGGCCTTTGACGGGTCCGATAACGACAGCCACGGCGACAAGGATAAAGCTGCGGGTTCCGGCGTGCTCAAGACAGTGCGCGCCTACGAGGTGTGGGAGAAGGCCACGCGCAAGGTGTTTTGGGTGGCTGAGCAGGACAAATCCAAATTCCTCGCCATCCAAGACGACCCGCTGAAGCTGGAGCAATTCTTCCCCGTGCCGAAGCCGATGCAGCCGTTGCGCATCCGCACGGGCCTAACCCCTATCGTGCCGTACAAGATCTACGAGCCGCAGGTGCGCGAGCTTGACCGCGTCACCACGCGCATCAACAACCTCGTTGCGCAACTCAAGGTCCGCGGCATCTACGACAAGCGCATGAGCATGGAGCTTGAATTGCTCCGTGAATGCGTCGATGGGCAGTACGTGCCGGTGGACGACGCGGCGGCATTTTCCACGGCCGGCGGCGGGCTCGACAAGGCCGTCGCACATTGGCCGCTTGCCGAGATTGTTGCGGCGCTTCAGCAGCTTTACGTCCAGCGCGAACAGATCAAGCAGGTGATTTACGAGATCACGGGTCTGTCAGACGTGCTTCGTGGCGCCACGGACCCAAACGAAACGCTCGGCGCCCAGCAACTCAAGGCGCAGCAGGGAAGCACGCGCCTAAGCCAGCGCCAGCGCATGGTGAGCGACGTGGCCCGCGACTTGATGCGCATGAAGGCCGAGATTATCGCGAACCACTTCACGACCGAAAACCTTGCGGCGATGACGAGCATCAAGATCCCGCCCGAGGCCGAGCAAGTGCTGCGCTCAGACCTCATGCGCGCCTACCGCATCGACGTGGAGGCGGATTCGACCGTGCGCGCTGACCTGGCGAGATCGCAGGAGCAGATCAACCTTTTCCTCCAGGCCACGGGCACCTACGCGACCGCGATGGCGCCGATCATGATGCAGATGCCGGACAGCAAAGCCGCAATCATGGAGATTTACGGCTCGTTTGCGCGGCACTTTAAGCTGGGCAAGTCGGCCGAGGATGCGCTTGAAAATGTGTTGGAAGCCGCACGCCAGCCGCCGCCGCCCCCTCCGCCGAGCCCAGAGGAGCAGAAGGCGCAACTCGAACAGCAGAAGATGCAAGCTCAAATGGCCCTCGACGAACAGAAGGGCCAGCGCGAGATGATGAAGATGGAGGCCGAGCTCGCCATGGAGCGCGAGATGGCCGAAATCGACAAGCAGACGAAGTTGCTCGAGCTCGATCTAAAGAAGCAGCTTGCCCAGCTTGAAATGCAGAAGGCGCATATGGAGTTTGGCATCAAACAGGAAACCATGCGCCTCGACCGCGAAGCCAAGATTTACGACATCGAGACCAAGCGCGAGATGAGCCAGGTCGACTTGCAAACGCGCCAGGCCAAGGGCGAGGCCGACCGCGAAGCCCTGCAAATGAAGCAGGACCACACGGCCGCAATGAGCGAGGAAAAGCTGAAGCAGGCGAAAGCCGCCGCGGCGATGAAGCCCAAGCCCGCGAGCGACAAATGACGGCGGTTTTCGTGGGTCTCGTGTTTGCCATGCTGGGCATGGCGCTGTTTTTCCTCGCGCGCGAAATCGGGAGCGACGACTAGATGCCGACTTGGCTTTCGAGCACGCTGAACAAGTCCGCGGCGACGCTGAACGGCAATGAGGTGATCCGCGTTGTTGACGATCCGTCTGGCACGCCGGTATCGGCAAGAACCACGATTGACGATCTCAAAGACTACGTTAGCACCAACATCAGCGCCCCGTATCTTACCGAGGCCGAGGCATCGGGTCTGTATCAGCCGCTGGACGCGGATCTGACGACGCTTGGCGCTGGTGGCGCGGCGGCGCGGTCGTTTCTTGGGCTCGGCACGTCAGACACGCCGCAGTTCACTGGTGTCAACGTCGGCAACGCCTCGGACACGACTGTCACGCGCTATGGGGCAGGGCAATTGGCCGTCGAGGGCTGGCCGCTGGCTCCGAAGGGCGGCGCGTTCAGCGGGCACGCGTCGGTCGTGTCCCGCTACCGAACAATGACCTCGTGGCCGTGCGGGATAGCCTGGCAGTCGAGCGAAGATCGCCTTTGGTGCTTTGAGGTCATCGAGCCGGCGCATGGCGTCAACACGACAGGGACGCAACTCGCGAGCCGTGTCGAGTGCTGGTACACCGAGGACAACGGCAACACGAAGCTCGGACGCCGCACGATTTATTCGGACCCGTCGCAGCGACCGATTGCCGGCGCAATCGGCAACATGGCGTCGGGTCGCATCGGTGGCATTCTGACAGTTTCGGACAGCGCATCGGACGAGATCAATCGCGACGTTATTTTCATCTACTCCGACGACAATTGCGCCACGTGGACATCGGTTGATCTGACGGGGCTGACGACAAATCATTTCGTGTACGGGATGCTCCTGCCGTTGCCGACCGCCTATGGAGGCGACGACACGAACGGGTTCTGCGCCGTGACCTACGCTGGCACGACGGAGGCAAAGCTCCTAAAGACGACCGACAACGGGGCGAATTGGACATCAGTTGAGCCGCTGCTCGACGGCGATGCAACGCTGACAAACCCGCAAGAACCGTCGCTGATCTTCACGGACTCGGGCGCCATCTTGTTTGCCCGCGGCGCAACGAATTTGTATGCCGCCAAGAGCACCAACCTGTCGACGTGGAGCGCGTGGACAGATACGGGCATCGTGCTCGGCGAGAATCCGGTTCATGCCGTTGTTGACGATGACGATTTCGTGCACGTCGCGATCTGCGACCGTGACGATTTCACGAGCGCGGTCTATGAAAACGTCGTCAGGACGTATCGGATCGCGGGCTCGACGCTCTATTCGGACCTGACGGCGCTCGGGTCGGTCACGCCGAAACTCGAGTGGAACCTCGGATATCGCGGCATAGGGTATTTTCAGTCCAAGTTGGTCGGGACGGAATGGTATCATTTCGTCAAAGGGCGCGAAAGCGCGTCGACTGCGAACGCCGCTTCGGCCGACCTCGTGCTGATCACGACGACGCCGCGTCCGTCGCCGAGCCTTACGCCGATGCTGCCGCCGCGGCAGCTGATCCATAATCCGGCGTTTGATTTGTGGAACAACGGTACGTCGTTTCTCGACCAGACGGCGACGGCAGCATTGGCTGATCGTTGGACCTACTTCCCGTCCGGCGCGACGGCCGACATCACGCGGGTGACGCTTACCGAGGTGCAACGGTTGTCGTTCCCGCACCGGCCGCGCTACGGTTTGAAGCTCGACACCATTGGCGCGGGCAACGTTCACTCTGATTTCGTCGGCATTCATCAGTATTTCTATGGTGAACAGTTTTACGACCTTCTGAGGCTGCTCCAGGCGCGGCAGGAGATCGATTTCATCGTCTACGGCCTCGGCACGCCGATCCCGAGCGCGCGTATCAACCTGTACATTGAATACGGCACAGGCGGCTCGTCTGATACCAGCGTCGTGGGCACGCTGACGACGGCGTATGTGGCCAATGATGGGTCGTACGTTCAGACGGCGCGCCTGGCCGTAGGCCTCATAGGCGATCCAACCATCGGGACGAACCCGCATATCCGCGTGGTGCTGGACTGCTCGTCGTCGGCGACGGCATTCGCGGCGACGCTGACGGGTGTGTTTGCCTACGCCGGCCAAGCGCCCGACGAACCGGTCGTGCTCGACAGCCTGTCGAGTCAGTTGCAATGCGCGATGGCCGACGACGGTACGGACACGGCCGGCACGGTGACGCTGCACCGGCCGTTTTCGGTGGGAACGACGCGGGCGATCACGGCGGGCACCATCGAGCTCGGCGCGGCGAGCGACACGACCCTTTCGCGATCGGCGGCGGGGCGTCTGGCCGTTGAGGGGACGGAGATAGCATTTCAACGTGTCTATGACGTCAGGTCGCCAGCTTATGGCGCGCTTGGCGACGGGTCCACGAATGATACTACGGCGATTCAGGCAGCATTGACGGCCGCAGGAGTCGCGGGGGGAACGGTTCTGGTCCCGACCGGAACATACATGGTAACGACGCTGACAGTCCCGAGCAATGTGACGCTGCGGGGATTGGGCGCGAGTTCCGTCATCAAGCAAATCGCGTCGACGACGGGCCACGCCGTAGTGGTCTCCGGTAAGTCGCACGTCACGATTGAGAATCTGGCCGTCGACGGCAATAAGGCAGCGCAGGCGGCGTCGAATCATGGCGTTTCCGTATCGGCGTCGTCGGAATGGGTGACGGTTAGAGGCTGCTACGTGCACGATTGCAAGGCGACGGGTATCTATGGGTCGGCGTCGTCGCATCTGCTGTTCACGGGAAACACGGTCGAGAACACGGACTTATGCGGAATTGAAATTGAGACGGCGTGCTCACAGTCGGTGATCTCGCACAACCGCGTGGACACGACCGGCGAGGCGAATATCGGGTTTCAGGGAACCGGCATTGTCATCGAGGGGAATGTCTGCAAGGGCGCCGGCATCGCCGACAACATTACCGGATATGACGCGGCCAACCTCGAGTGCGCCGTCGTCGGCAACTACTGCGAGTCGTCGGGCAACAACGGGATGCACGTCGGCGGTACGCGGGGCGTGATAGCCAACAACATCGTTAAGTCGCCGACTTACCACGGCATTTACGTGGCTAACGATGATCTGACGACGGCGACGGACTGGTCGATCACCGGCAACCAGATTTACAACACGGGATCGGCGGGCAGTGCGTCGGCG
>JAAOEI010000976.1_pt1 | contig 10731 bp, 21 predicted proteins | sample 7059261 | NCBI WGS metagenome assembly JAAOEI01 (sample SAMN14008812, study PRJNA610033) | viral metagenome | isolation source: viral particles filtered from seawater | place: China: Hangzhou Bay, Yangshan Deep Water Harbour | collected 2017-10-31
AACCAAAGGAGGTTTATAAATGGCAACTTGGTTAAATCTATTTAAGAACGATAAGAAAACAGAAACAGACAATCAACCACTATACAGAAATGTAAAAGTGGTGTTTGAAAATGATGTTAATCTGACAGCAGGTATTCCATATGAAGTAGCTTTATGGAAGAAAGACCAAACGAACAGTGGCAAACCTACTGATATGGTTTCAATTAAAATTGAACCTAATACATTCTTAATTGATAAAGGTGAAATAAGTACAGACGACAGTGAACAAGCACCGTTCTAAAATCATTAAGGATAAGAAATATATGCAGTGGGTGTGTGAAAACCACCCCTGCTATATCTGTAATCTTGAAGGCAGATTAAATTATTCTCAGATACAATTTCATCATTTACAAGGTAAGTACCGAGTAGGTGCGATGATTAGAGATGACAGTGTAGGCATACCATTGTGTTTTACCTGCCATTCTATTTTTCATAAACGAGGTGAAAGATTATATTGGGAAGAAATAGGTGTTGACGCAAAAGTTTACGCTGACGAACTATATCAAGAATGGAAGGAATTAAATGAATATAAAACTAACAAAGGAAGAATTAGCACTAGCTAGACAACAGTCAACTTATCGGTGGCAATTAACATCATTAACAAAAAAAACTGATGACAGAAAAGATACAAAATCAACTGGTGAAAAATTAGAACTAATTGGTGTAATTGCAGAAATGTGTTTTGCAAAAATTTTTGATTTACCATTAATCTTAACAAATGGAATAGACGCAGGTTCAGATTTTACGATTACAGACAAAACGATTGATTGCAAAGGTACAGATTATTATGACAGACAAGTACATTTATTTTTTGAAAATAAAAATGCCTTTAAATCAGATGTAGCAGTTTTATTTGCAAGGACTTATGAAGAAGATATTTTTAGATGCTGTGGTTGGATAGCAAAAAATGATTTTTGGAATAAAGCTGAGCAAGTGAAAAATGGTACTTTTAAAGTACACGAAACAAAACTACACCACATTAAAGAATTGTGGTACAAACTAAAACAAAGACAAATAACAGGAAGGACTATCTATGAATATTAAAAACTTTGAGAAGTGGGATTTACTCCCAATGTCACCTAGTAAATTACGAGGATTTACTACATACACAGGTCAATTTATTGTTGAGAAGATATACAAAAGATTAGGTGCATCTTCGCCACCTGCGATTGCAGGAAATACAGTTGAACCGATGTTAATGGATTACCTAGAAGGTAAAGAAGTTGATTTAGATAAACATCTTAATAATTTTAAAATTGATACTTTAGACCACCCTATCAGAGAAGATGTAGAAAAATATCTTGGATTAATTCCAAAGATGTTTGAACAATCCAAAGCATTTAAAGATGTTGTTGCTGATAAAGAATTGCATTCTTATCAAGAAGAATTGTTTACTGAAGTGCTAGGAATACCATTTAGAGGATTTAGTGATTTTATTTACAAAGATAAAGAAGGAAAGCTGTATATGTATGACCTAAAGACCAAAGGTAGAATGGCAATTAATCACTATGATAAATTACAGCAGTGGTTTTATCGTAAGGCATTACAAGAAACTTATAATGTAGATGTTGAATGCCATTTATTTATTGTCACTCCAACAAAGTCACATCTTGAACCAATAGAATTTCTAGATGAATATGAGATTGAAATAAACAATGGTCTAAAAAGTTTAAACAAGGTTTTAGAACTTTGTAATGAACCAAAAGACTTTGCCTATTTATATCAACCTAATGTTGATGACTTTTTCTGGCGTACTAAACACCTTGCTGAAGCTAGGAGGGACATATGGGGAATATAAATTTTTCTGAAAAAGATGAAAATGAAGCAAGAAATGTAATTAAATATTTGCTTGAATTATTTAAGAATAAAAATGTTCATTCAGACCATTTAATTATTTATCAATTTATAATTTTTTATGGGACAATGTTTTTAGATACAAAAGAAGCATTGTCTTTAGTTGCTCAAATGCAAGATGTATTTGAACCAGATAAAACTTTAAATTGATGGGAAAATCACGAGGATTTGTTCCCAATAAAGAACGTATCTTAGTAAGATGTCAATATTGTTGGCGTAAATATACTAAATTTATGTCAATTAGATTGTATCAACACAAAGAAGAATATAAATGTATTAAGTGCTATAACGGAGGAAATCAAAATGGCAAACAAAATGATATTTATAAACTATTGTCCAGATGACCAATTATCTGGGTGTATGGTTTTATCTTACAAAGCAGAACTATGTTACAGACGTTTACAAGACTTAATTTACACAAATGATGATAATTTGTTTGATGATGAAGTAACTTGGGAACAGTCTTGTAGAGGTTTTTTAGAAGATAAAGATAAAATTAAACAGGAACTAATCAATAAACGCAAAATCTCTATTGATAATAACCTAATAAAGAACAAAAGATGTTCTGAAGAAATAGAACAGGCAAAAGAACGTCATAATAAGGCAAAAAAAGGTGCTGAAGCAAGATGGGGTGTCAAATCTGACCCTTTAAGCATAAATCAAGCATATGCATCGCATAATGCATCGGATATGCCAACTACTAACTACAAACTACTAACTACTAACCATAAATTAAAATCTAATAATATATACACGCAGGAATTTGATACTTTCTGGCGAAAGTATGTTTTAGATTATGGTGATAGACGTTCTACTAAGTGGGATAGTTTCCAACAATGGAAAAAACTAGATGATAGTCAAAGAAAGTCTTTAGGGGATAGGTACGTCACTTATAGAAACCAAAAAGGCGATTATTACAAGGCACTAGAACGGTTCTTGAGTAAAAAGATATATTTAGAAATAGAACCAGAAAAAATCCCCACTAAAGAAGATTTCAAAGAATGGCAATTTAAAAATGATGTTGATATGCGAAAGAAGGGATTAAAAACTATGAGGTGGTCGGTGGATTATATTGAGAAACTAGATAAAGCTATTGCTGACGGGACATAAAATGGATTTTTGCCCATTCTCTGTCTTGCTCTTTAAATTCAACTTCTACAAATTTGTCAATGCCTTTAGGAGCATTATCAAACTTGAACAAGTTAAGAAAAAAGTTAATAGATTTGTTAGTAATATGGTAAACATTCATTCTTGCAATATAAGAATGAAAATCTATTTTAGAATTATCAATATGGAAAATCAGTTATGTCACAACCACAAAGCTACATCATCGTAGAGAATGAAGATGGTACGTTTACTGCCTATGTTAATTTTGGAATTTACACTTCTAAAGAAGAAGCAGAACACAGTCTGGATTTAGCGATGAAGATGCTAGGACTACAAGTGACAACAGCACCAACAATACACTAATGCAAATATATCAACGTCCCCTTACAGACATTAAACCGTATGAAAAAAATCCAAGAAAAAAACACAATGTTCAAAAGGTAATGAAATCTATTCAAGACTTTGGATTTCAGCAACCTATAGTTGTAGATAGAGCAGGAACAATCATTGTAGGACATAGTAGATATTTAGCATCACAAGAATTAGGATTAGAAACAGTACCAGTAGTAATTGCTGATTTAAGTCCAGAGAAAGCAAAAGCATATCGTATTGCAGATAATAAAACCAATGAAGGTAGTGAATGGGATTTTAATTTATTGAATAAAGAATTTACTGATTTACTAGATATTAACTTTGATTTGGAAGGTACAGGATTTGACGCTAAAGAACTTGAAGATTTCTTTACATTTGATAAAGAAGAAGAAGCACAAAAGGTCAAGTCGGAAAAACTTTGTCCAAATTGTGGAACAAAATTAAAGTAGGGTACAACCTACACAAAAAGAGGGTATGAAATGTCTAGACCAAAAAAGTATGAAATCAGTGGGGAAGTGGTGAGAAAACTAGCACAACTTGGTTCAACAAATGTTGAGATAGCTGATTACTTTGGTTGTGACGAAAGTTTAATTAGAAAGTCTTATTCCGAATATCTGAAGTTAGGCAGAGCAGAACAAAAACTGCGTTTAAGAGAATTACAATGGCAGTCTGCACAAAAAGGTTCTGTTCCTATGCAAATCTGGTTAGGTCGTAATATGTTAAATCAATCTGAAAATGGTGCTGTATCTGGTGATGATGAAGTGTTGCCATTTACTGTTGAATAGTGCCACTTAGTAAACCTCAAAAACAAGTATTAGACTGCGATAAAAGATTTAGATGCATTATTGCAGGAAGGCGATGGGGAAAAACTTTTTTGGCTATTACAGAAATTGCTAAGTTTACTAGATATCCCCGTAAACGTTGCTTTTATGTTGCTCCGTCATACCGTATGGCTAAAACGATTGTTTGGAATGATTTAGTTGAAAAATTAACTAAACATAAATGGATTAAATCAGTTAATAATTCTGACTTAACAATTACATTAAGGAATGGTTCTACAATTTCTTTAAGAGGTGCAGACAATGAGAATAGTTTGCGAGGAGTAGGTTTAGATTTTTTAATTATGGACGAATATGCAGACATAAAGGAAAATACTTGGTATGAGATTCTTCGCCCCACGTTAAGTGATAGAAATGGCAGTGCATTGTTTTGTGGTACGCCTAGAGGATATGGAAACTGGTCTTATGAATTATTTACTAAAGCACAAAGCGACCCAGATAATTGGGCATCATTTCAATTTACAACTTTAGAAGGTGGTAGAGTATCACCACAAGAAATAGAACAAGCAAAACAAGACCTAGACGAAAGAACATTTGCACAAGAATATTTAGGTTCATTTGTTAATTATGCAGGACAGATTTATTACAACTTTGATAGAAAAGAAAACGTCATAGATAAATACGAACCTAAGACTGCTGAGATACATATAGGCGTTGATTTCAATATTGACCCGATGAGTGCTGTTATTACTGAGATACAAGGAAATAATATTTATATCTATGATGAAATAATATTGTATTCCAGTAATACTGATGAATTAGTCCAAGAGATTAAATCAAGATATTCTAGTAAACATATTTTTTGCTATCCCGACCCTGCTAGTAAACAAAGAAAGACATCAGCAGGTGGTACAACTGATTTAGCGATATTAAAGAATGCAGGTTTCAATATGCGAGTAAGAAATGCACACCCATTGATTAGAGATAGAATAAATGCAGTGAATACCAAACTAAAGAACGCTAATGGTAAACGAACATTATTTATTGCTAATAACTGTAAAAATGTGTTAAAAAGCATTGAACGACAAATTTATAAAGAAGGAACATCTGTGCCAGATAAAGATAACAATTACGACCATATGAACGATGCTTTAGGATATTTAGTAGAGTATTTATTCCCTGTAAGACGTGATTTTACTCCATCTGCACCACAAAGGTTTAGTTAATGGCAACATATAGTAGAGATTTTTTAGTAGAACTTCACCCCGATTACGAAAGAAAGATGAATGATTGGAATTTTCATTATCGTTCATATTTGGGTGGACAGGATTATGAGAATGGATATTTCCTTAATAGATACATATTAGAAACCGAAGAAGAATATTTAAAGCGTTCAGAATTTACTCCCTTAGATAACCATTGTAGGAATGTCGTTCAAATTTATTCCTCATTCTTGTTTAGAGTACCACCAACAAGAAACTTTGGTTCATTAACAGGCGACCCACAGCTTGAGCAATTTATGATGGACGCTGACTTTGATGGCAGACAATACAACAACCTCATTAGGGAAGCACAAATGAATGCTTCTATCTATGGCACTTGTTGGTTGATTGTAGATAAACCTAATTCCAATGCTAAGACTAGAGCAGAGGAATTATCACAAGATATTCGTCCATACATCTCAATCTATACACCAGAGAATGTCACGAACTGGAAATATGAAAGAGCATCAAACGGAAGATATTATTTAACATCATTAACAGTGGTTGAAGATATGATGGGGAAAGATGCTATCGTAAAAGTTTGGACACCCGAAGATATTACTACTTACAAAGTAGAAGAATTTACGATTGGCTATGCTACAAAGAAACCAACTAAGATTGATGAACAAGAAAACGCATTAGGTAAAATTCCTGCTGTTATTTTATACAATCAAAGAACATCAAAAAAAGGTATTGGCATATCTGATTTATCTGATGTCGCTGATTTACAAAAATCTATTTACAATGATTATTCTGAGATTGAACAGCTAATTAGATTATCAAATCACCCAAGTTTAGTTAAGACACCTAACGTAGAAGCATCAGCAGGTGCAGGTTCTATTATTGAAATGCCAGAAGATTTATCAGCAGATTTAAAACCATACATCATTCAACCTTCATCACAGTCTTTAGAAAGTATTATGAAAGTGATTAATACAAAGGTTCAAGCGATTGATAGAATTACACATATGGGAGCAGTAAGAGGAACAGAAAAAACTGTAAACAGTGGGATTGCTCTACAAACAGAATTTCAATTATTAAATGCTAGATTATCTGAGAAAGCAGATTACTTACAGAATACTGAAGAACAGATATTTGATTTATATGCTAATTGGCAAGGCACAACATTTGACGGTGAAATCATTTATCCAGATAGTTTTGACCTAAGAGATTACGCTAGTGATTTACAATTCTTACAACAAGCAAAAGCTAGTGGTGTCACATCTGATACTTTTGTCAAAGAAGTAGATAAACAGATAGCTAGAGCAGTTGTTGATGATGATGAAAAGATTGCAGACATAGACGCAGAGATAGATGCAAAACCTAGACCGATTGGTCAGTTCACAACTACATTACCAACAGGTGAAGAAGGTGCGTAAAGTTCCCAAAGATAAAAAAACCAAGATACCAAAAAAATATTTATCTGGTTTAAAAGGTGGGAAAAGAAGTAAAAGAGCAAGTTTACTGACAAGAATATCTGCTTTATATAAAGCAGGTAAGAAAATACCAATGAGATTATTAAAACAAAGGACTAAAATTTAATGGGAAAACAAATCGTAAATACAAATCCAGTTCTTAATTTTGATTTAGGAATTGCAGTTCAAAAAGGCATTGTTGAAGATTTTTCTGGTGTTCAAAAGTTCGGATATAATCCAACAGTCGGTAGTGGTTTTGAAACTATTTGGGACGGTGCAAATAATTATACTTATATCGCAACAGCAGGAACAGCTTTAGTTACTAGTTCTGATAGTGCCAGTGATGATGGTGGTACTGTAGAGATACAAGGATTAGATGCTGATTATAATTTAATTACAGAAACTGCTACTGTTGGTGGAAGTGCAACAACAGCAAGTTTCTTTAGGGTATTTAGAGCAATATTAAAAACTGCTAATACAGGAACAACTAACGTAGGTGATATAACTGTAACTGTTGATAGTAAATCATCAGCAATCATTAAGGCAGGTAGAGGACAAACACTAATGGCATTATATACAGTTCCTGCCAATAAAAGAGCATACATCTTACAAATAGATGCAGGGAGTAAAAAAGATTTAGAACACGAATTGAAATTAGTAACAAGGTCAGTCACTAATGGAAATGTCTTTAATACAAAAGCGTATATGACAATGCGAGGTGAATTTATAGAAAAGAATTACAGAGTGCCGATTTTGATAGAAGAAAAAACAGACATTGAAATCAAAGGAAGTGCATCAGCAACTAGTGCTATCTCAGCAGGATTTGAATTTTTCTTAGAAGATTACGATTAATGGTTAAACGTAAACCACTATCAGCTTCAACAGTTGCTAATCTAAAAGCAAAAGCAAAAAAATCTAAACTATTTAATTTCAGTGATTTAAAAGCATCTTATAGACGAGGACAAGGTGCATTTCTTTCTAGTGGGTCAAGACCAAAGATTGGTATGGCACAATGGAGTATGGCAAGAGTAAATAAACTAATCAGTAGAGGAAGGTCATCAACCTTTGATAAAGACATTGTCAGACGTGCAACCAAAAGGAAAAGTCGTAAGTAGTCAAGAATACTACAACTGGCGACACGAACAACATAATCAAAAAAAATGTTATTGTGGGAAGTTTGCCTGTATTGGTTTTCAATATAGATTGGGTATGATAGAACTGTTATGTTTTAAACACTATGAAGAAAGGAAACAACAATGCCACTCATCAAAGGATATAGTCAAAAATCAATCGCCAAAAACATTGAAAAAGAAATCAAGGCAGGTCGTTCCAGAAAACAAGCAGTCGCTATTGCTTTAAGTGTTGCAAGACAAGTTAAAAAAAAACGTAAAAAATGATTTTCTTAACAGGTGCTACTGCCGACTATGAAGATGTACTTCATTGGTTTATTGATAATTATAACAAGCATATTTCTCTACCATTGTATATCGCAGATTTCGGTCTTAGGGACACATATTCAAATTCATTTAAAGTAAATTGGAAAGACAATGCTTGGTTCTATAAGCCAAGAGCCATTTTAGAATCACCTGCTGAAGAAGTATGTTGGATTGATTGTGATATAGAAATACACGAAGATATATCAGATATATTTGATTTAACTGGTTCATCACATTTTGGAATGACTAAAGATTGGTGTAATAGGCATACAGAATGGCAAACAGGATTGGTCTGCGTCAAAAATAAACAGGCACTACATAAATGGGTGGAATTATGCGAATATCGTCAATATCGTGGCGACCAAGAAGCATTTGAATTTATTAAAAATAGATATCGCATTACAGAAATACCTAGAGAATATAATTGGCTACGATTGGCAGAAGAAAATGATAATGTAAAATGTCATCACTGGACTGGACCAAAAGGAAAACAAATTATAAGGAGCAAAATTAATGAGATGCTTAATGGCACAAAATCAGCGTGATTATATTTTATCACACGTTGAAGAACATTTATTAGAATGGGGTTGTGGGGGAACAACTTTATATTTCCTGCAAAAACTTCAAGGAAAGAAATTAACATCAATAGAACATCACCCAGAATGGTACGCTAAAGTCAAAGCTGAAGTAAAATCAGATAATCACGATTTCCATTTAATTGAAGGAAAACACATTGGAGGGAACGCAACACCCTTTGAAGAAAATCCATCTGGACTACACGATTATATTTCTTTTACTGCTGACAATGTAGATACAGTTTTAGTTGATGGTGTGGCAAGAAGTGTTTGTTTGACAATGGCATATATTAAATATCCAAAGGCAACAGTATTCTTACACGATGCCAATAGAGATTGGTATGACTACGCTATTAATCTTTATCCCAATAAAGAAATCATTAAACCAGAGAAAGACGGATATCCACCATTACTGATAAAGCTATGGCAATAATCTCACATACACATAAATTTTGTTTTATTCATACACCCAAGACAGCAGGTTCTAGTATGGGATTTGTTTTAAATAAATACGCCAAGCAAGTTCATATCACCAATTCATCAAGAGAAAATAAAGGTTGGCAAATACCTTTACACGATTACGGAATGCACAATGCAGTATCTAATTTTATAGATAAAGTTCCAGACGGTTATTTTAAATTTGCCTTTGTCAGAAATCCTTTTGATTTATTAGCCAGTGGATTTGCTGATAGACATTATGTGAATTTTGAAAACTTTATTAAAACCACATTAGGTAAAGATAAACGCCTATTTCATAAATGGACACAATGGGAATATCTTTCTGTTAATGATACGATTGCTGTGGACTTTGTAGGTAGATATGAACATCTAGCAACTGATTGGCATTATGTCTGTGAACGCATTGGCATTAAAGATTTTAATTTACCTGTAAAGAACGCAAGTGATAAACATCACTACACAGAATATTATAATGATGAAACAAAAGAAATTGTAGCAACTAAGTATGCTAAAGATTTAGAATATTGGGGGTATTCATTTTGAGAACATTAAAAGATATTCAAGAATTTATCGGTGACAAACCAATCGTCATTATTGGCAACAAAGAACCAGTTAGGGAAAAGGAATACAAAGATGTTATTACCTTTAGAATGAATTTAGGTTATCAAGACGACCACGATGTATGGATAAATAATTTAAGTCCTAATGCTATTAAAGAAGCAAAGATAAAAGATGATGACCATTCCAGATACATTGTTAGATTATGTGGTGAGGACTTTGGCGTTAGATTACAGACCTATCCAGAATATATGAAACCATATACTTACGAATGGGATTTAAGAGATTATCAAGTAATGTGTGCTGAAACTAAAATGACATTCCCTACAGCAGGTTTTGTTTCTATCTATTGGGCAATCAACAACTTAGAGAATAAAATCTATATGGACGAATTTGATTTTTTTATGACACCTAACCGATACACCAAAAGAGTATTCAGACATAAAGAATATTTTGGTTCAAGACATAATCCTTTTAAAGAAAAACAATTAATCCAAGAATATATTGAAGATAACAAGATAGAGTGGTATCAAGACTAATGGCTAAATACAGAGGCAGAGAAGTTAAACTAAACAAACCATTTAGAACACCGAATAAATCAAAGAAGTTTGGTGTATATGTTAAAGATAAAGCTACAGGGAATGTCAAAGTTGTCCGATTTGGCGACCCAAATATGCGTATCAAAAAGAATATCCCTGCTAGACAAAGGTCATTTCTAGCCAGAATGGGGGGTGTTTTAAAGGAAGTAAAGGGTCAAAAGACCTTATCCCCTGCTTATTGGTCCATTCGTGCTTGGAAAAAAAACTTTCCATTGTAGTTGACAATAATATAAATTTTCTATATTTTCTTTATATGAACACAAATACAGGAGTACA
>JAAOEI010000977.1_pt1 | contig 10729 bp, 8 predicted proteins | sample 7059261 | NCBI WGS metagenome assembly JAAOEI01 (sample SAMN14008812, study PRJNA610033) | viral metagenome | isolation source: viral particles filtered from seawater | place: China: Hangzhou Bay, Yangshan Deep Water Harbour | collected 2017-10-31
ATTACTAGAAAAGTAGGTAGTTTGCTTGGAATCAATATCAGATACCAATGGGTCCACTGCAGTAGAGACGTCGCTGAGCTTGAGAGTAGGCTTAGGCATATTAGGCGGCTATAGTGAAGTAAGAAACGTTTACAGACAATGATCCACCAGCCGGATCTTCACATGTAATGCGAAGGTCCTCGTTTGCTGCACCTTGTCCGATAATACCTGCTCCTGATCCTACTACCATACCTCCTCCCGCAGCGATTCCTGGGTGGTTTAATACTTGTTTAGCAGCATCTTCTGCTGGTGTGTTGGCTGTACCGAATCCTACTCGACACTGTACGTCTCCCGTGTTTGCGTTATCGCATGTTGCAGCAATGTGTGTTACACAAATAGCTTCTCCTGCTCCAACTGTCACAATAGCTGTATCAGTCTGTGCTCCATCAGCATCTGTAACGTTGATAGATGCATTTAGGATGTTTGGATGTCCTCCAATAACAAATGGAACGCCAGCACGGTTTGCGTACCAGTCTGTCCTGTCACTAGCAGCTACTTCTGTTGGATTAGATCCGATATCAACAGCTTTGTGTCCTAGCTTTACTGGATTACCAGAGTCTGCAGCATCGTGAGCTACATTACCCGTTGCAGTAACGTCGTTATTAGACCCTAGGTCAACAGTAAGTGTTGCAGACGATACGATATCAACCTGCATTTCGCTTCCTGAGATTGCATTGTCGATTACTTCTACCGCAGCCTGGATAGCATCCAAAACAGCGTTGTCAGTAGCACTGAGGTTAGCTGTTACCGTTCCGTCTACCGTAATTGTGTTTCCTCCGTCTGAAATGTGGATAGCACCGTCGGTGTCCATTGCGATTGCTCCGGCATCATTAGCATTTACTGACTGTGTTCCGGCAAATCCCATCATCATAACACCCTTACTCGTTCCTAGTGTGAATGCTGCGTCATCTGTGTGAACCGCATCATCGATCAATTGAAGAGCTGTAAGAGCATCTCCATCTACCTGTACAGCGAATGTTCCTCCATTGTCTACAGTAGCTGTCCCAGTAACCTCTGTGAAAAGAGCGCCTGATGCATTTACCTGTAGTGGTGCATAGTCACCATCTGTTCCTGCTAGGGCAGCTAACGTGTCATTTCTAACAGCTAGAGCCATAGTTCCTGTGTCTCCTGAGTTATGTACTGCATCTTCTGCGTATTGGGTTCCGCCGCCTCCTGATAAGATATCTACCTGGAGGTGCCCACTAGAGTCTGTGGACAAGATTTGGTAATTCGATCCGTCTGTTCCAAGGACAAGTCCGCCTGTATCAGCTCCGTCTACAGCCTCTCCGTCTGTCACCAGAGTTCCACCACCTCCTCCACTCAGTACGTCCACCTGAAGGTGACCGTCTGTATCTGTAAGCATGTCTTGTGCGTTGCCTGAGCCATCTACACCAGCGACCACGCTGCTGCCTGTAGGATCAGACCCATCCTGTGATTTGCCTATTAAAGTCATAATTATCGTAAGAAAATGATTTCTCCTGCTGAAGGAGCTGCATCGCCAGAGTCACGTGCTCCTGTTGCCTGAAGTGGGATTAGGGCTCCTGGCTGGATTGTGCCAAAAGCTACCCATCCACCGTTGACGTAGAAGTCCATCTGCTCTGCTGTTGCTTTACCAAACAAGACCATAGAACTTGGCGCGTGCGTAGTGTTCGCGTCAGTTATGACCTCGGCTTGGTTGTAGGTGATTGCATCGTGTAGAGGCATGAAAGTAAGGGGTAATTATTACGGTTGGGTTGGTACTCGGAAGAATTCTAGAACAACTAGCGCTTTTCCCTGGGTTGGTTCTGAACCTCCGTTTGTGTAGTAAGCTTCTATCTTCCGAGAGGTCCCGTTGTAACCTGACGCTGTAGAGGCTACAGATACAGATTTAACGCCTGTTGATGATACATCAATATTGGTGAAAATTCTATTGTTGTCATCGTCATCTCCTAATTCAATATTATCTGATCCATCGCTATCAAATGCTTCTGTAACATGTAAATGTGCTCTGGCAATGTAATATGGAGCCTTTAGAATTCCCAGGACTGGATTCTGATTATCTTTAGTAATCCACGCCTGGAGCCTCTGAGTTGGAGCTCTCTCTAGTCTGCCTGTGGTTGGTGATACGAGTGTCATTGACTAGGTGTATATACTGATGCTATTATGGTTACATGATTTTCGTCTACGCTCTTATCATCTGCCTTATGGTCCTGTTTACTGCCCCGAGCTTTGGGATGGGATTCTTGTGCTTATTGCTAATCTTCATGGTAGATTGGGATGCTATTGACGACGCCCTGGTGAATCTGTTTGCAGATCCTCCGGACTCTCGAGACCTTGAACAAGAGACTGAATAATACGTCTTGCGTCTGGAGTTGCGTTGCCAGCTTTAATGGCCTTATCAACAATTGAGAACTCTCGATCTGGTAGAGCATTTAACATGCGAGCAAATCTGGTTCTTACTGCTGGGTTCTCTGCGATCTTTTTGGCTACGATAGCTCCAATACCAAATTGAGCTCCTCCTACTCCTGTAGCACCTGTTGCGACAATAATGTCTGTAAGAGATGCCACCCTGTTTCCTCTGCTGATAGCTCCTGAGTCTGCCATAGCGTCCAATACAGCCTTAGATACCTGAGTATCTTTGTTGAGAGACTTGGCATCTACATCAAACTTAGCTGCTTCATCTTCAATGAATTCCTTAAGGCTCTTACGTAGTTTAGAAAGACCTGTTGCCTGTGTAGAAGACTTGATATCTCCTGATTTAGCAAAGATCTGGTTAGCTTGGTCTAGAATCCTCTTTGTTTCGTTGAATTCTGAGAGTGTTAGAGCATCTTTCTTGGCTAGAGCTTTTACTTTAGCTAGTTCATCTTCAAGTCCAGGTACCCCAGAATAAAGATCATCAAGGTTTGCAAGTATCTTGCTAACGTCGTCTGTCTTATCAAATGTCTGAGCAATTCCTGCTAGGCCATCATCAAGTGTTGCCTTAGAGATGCGGTGCATATCATCAAGCTGACTCATAATGTCGTCAAATGACCCTGCAATTCCCTTAGACAAAATCCATTTCTCTGGTGTCATACCCGCAACAGTTGGCTTAGCAATGTTCTTAGCCTGTGACTTTGTAAGCTTAAGTGATCCTGCTACAAGTCTTTCAGCTGCCTTGGTTGGCTTTATAGCCTTTCTTACAGGAGATGTGACAACCTTCCCAGCTTTCCCAGCTGCTCGTACTGGATCTACAGCACGTCCTGCTGCACTAGCTCTTGTTCCTACCTTTCCTGCTCCAACAGCCTTTAGACCTGCTCCAGCGGCGCTAAGAGCACCAGCAATATCAGCAGCAAAGCCTACTGGGTCTTCTTTAAGTGTTTCAGCAGCAGAATCTACAGATCCATAGCGATCTACGTAGAATTTACCGATTGATTTAGCTACCTGTTGTTCCGGAGAATCTCCTGGTCGCCTGTCAGCGAATGTTCCTCCTGGTTCAAATACTGGGATATCAAAGCCTGTTACCTTCTCAATTCCTGTCTCTACAGCTCCTACACCTGCTCTTAATAGATTAGAAGCAGTCTCAATAGGACTTGTTACAGCTTCTAATAGACCTCCTCCAAACTCAGCGGCGCTTCTTGGTACGTTAGATACTGTTTCAGCAGCAAATGACAATAATCCTCCTTCTTCCTTCTTTTTCTGTGCTGCATCAAAATTATTTGAGGCATTAAATGCACTATTCGCCACTTTTTCGTCTTGATAAGCATGACTAGGATTCCAGCTACCAAAGTAATGCCTGTTAATCATTAGAGTCGGCAGTTTTGCCTGAGCGAGAGAATTCATATTTGGATTAGCAGACTGGACTGCTTCTACGGCAGATTTAAACTCTTCATCTCTCTGCATCAAGGAATTAAATAAGGCACGATCAGATGATGTCGTTCTTAGTGTGCCGATTTCTTCTTTAGTAATTTTAGGCATTATGATAGGGGGTTACCTGCTCCTATGTAAGCAGCTACTTGTTTAGCGGATAGTTCTTTTCCTTTCTTGTCCAAAATTGTTAGATCGAGGTGATTTCCTGTTGGACCAACTGTTACTCCTGTATTACCTATGAATCCTACAACCTGACCAGCGTTCACTGGATCTCCTTTGGCGACATTGGCTCCTCTTAGATGACTGTAGATCATGGTGAATCCATCATCCATCTTTACTTTAACCTGGTTACCGAATCCACTGTTCTGTTCCTTACCCTTCTTAATATCGTTAGGGAATCCTGAGTCAAATTTGTCTACAACAGCGATAACTTTTCCTGGTTTGTTAACCCTTACCTTAGCGCCAGCAGGAGCTGCAACGTCAAGGCCAGGCTTCCAGAACTTAGATCCATAAGCTGTTATGGTTCCAGAAACAACTTCTGTTGATACCCTACTACCAACGCTTGGGATTTTGCTTGTGTCAGTATGATCAAAGTTTTGCGACATATCTCCAGGATATGCATCTTCCCACTGCTGGATAATAGCATCTGGCAAGTGAATATTCTCTAGAGGAAGAACGGCTGCAGGATCTATAGGTGTACTGATGTGCGGATTACTATTCCAACTATCAATACCAATAAGAATAGGCTGTACAGCCTCTTGCAGCTTTTGGTCATACACCTCCTTGTAGTTTTCGATCATTCTGAAGATATCTTCTCTGGCCCCCATATTTAGACCGGCTCCACCGAGCACAGCCTTTATACCCTTGGCCTGGATGCTCCTAAGTAATCCTAAGTCCTGAGGAGTTCTAGCATATTCGCTCTCTCTAACAACGCTTTCATCATCCAGCATTTTGTTAAAGATGGTAATAAGAGACTGGTCGACAGCAACAAACGTTGAATCTGATGATAGGCCAGCATCAGCAATTTTCCTGGCCTCGGTCATAGCTGCGTTAGCCAGGTCATACTTCAAGAATGTGTCATTTGCTCGATTAATAGCGTCATTAGACGCTGCCTCTTTCCTTAGGCTTGTCTGATAATTCTCAGCCTCAACAGCATTTTTCCTCTGCTCCTTCCTAATCTCTCTTTGTCTTTCTTCTAGTTCGCCCTGCATTTTGAAGGCCATCTCCTGCTGAGAGTTCCTTTGATCAATACTCTTCAGTAACAAATCTCTCTCGAATTTTCTTTCGTCAGCGTGTGCCTTAAGAGCAATATTCGCAGCAGAAGCCAAGATGCTCCTTGTTTCTGATTCAGACTTGAATTTATTATCCCAGTACTTGTTCCAAATACTTGCTCGCTCTTTGCGTCGTGACTCTTGGTCAAGAGAAACTGTCTTATCAACGTCATTAAGATCTCTGCGTAGCTGAGAATCTAAGTTTAATTGGATTGTATCGTACTGGTTTAGCGCTGATCTAACACTTGAGTCGTACTGCTGTGCCGCTGCAAAGCCAATACGTGCTGACTCTAGCGTGAACATCTCTTCTAGGTTGCGGATAGCATCTTCTCCTCTCTGTAGTTCGTTAGCCATCCACTGTAGACCATTTGTGTCAGCTTCAATACCCATTCTTCCAGCGATACGTCGGTTTTTAACCTCATTATCAATATTCCTTCTCCTAAGCTCCTGTGTTTGACGAATTTTGGTGAGAGCAAGCTTCTCCTGCTCAAATCTAGCCATTTCTTTAGCTGTTTCAGCAGCTTGGATGGCAAGATCCTTGTTTTCTTCAGCGATTTCTTCAGATCGCCTCTGTTCATTAAGCAAAATACGCTTAGTATCAAGAGCCGCCTGTTCTACAGCGCTCTGTCCTGAGAATGTTTCAGCTAATTGTTGGTCACGTAGGACCTCCATCTCATCTTGACGGTTTGAAATGTCTTGGATAAGTGAGGCAAACGGCGCAAGGTCCGGATTACTTGCTGCGATAGCCTTAGCCTGGTCCAACATTGGCAGAGAACTCTGTTCTACTGCCTGTAAATCTGGTCCAGCTGCATCAGTTTCACCAAGATCAACATCAAATGTCTCAGTAGGTGCCGTAAGCCTTTCAAACTCCAGTTTATCCAGCTGCTGCTGACGTCCAGCCGCTGCATCTCTTCGGACCTCTTCTCTTCGTCGTGCGAATTCTTCTCTGGCAGCCTGTGGACTAGCGAAACCAGTAAAGCCTCTTCTTGCAGCCTCTTCTTCCTGTTGATCAATAAGCGAAAGTGTAGCACCTGTTCGTGGGCTTCTGACATCTCCCCTCTGTTGTGCTGGCCTACCTCGTACTCCTGCGATAGGGCTCTGTAACGGAGCTCCTGCAGGCCTTCGTGTCTGCCTTGTCTGTTCTTGTACACTGTGCACCTGTCCTGCGTCACGCAACACATTTCCTTGTGCATCTTGTACCGTTGCACGACCACGGTCATCGAATACCACTCTTTCACCAGCTGCCTCATCTATCTCCCCGAATTGACCGGGGCGAATGCCGACAGATGGTCGCTGTGCAACCTGTACCCTAGCCCTTTCTTCTGCTCCTCTACGGCCACGAGCTGCGTCTATAACAGACAACTCTCGTCGTGTTGAGGGCGTTGGTCTGGCACTTGTTCTTGTAGGTAGTCTAGAAGGAGTACTGGGTCGAGCTGCACTACGCGCTGCGCCACGTGCTGCTGCTCTGGATTGTAGGGTTCCGCCGGTGTTCCTTCGTGTGATTCGTCGTGGTCTAGCCATATTAGTATCTAATTATGTAGTTCAAAGTGAGGAATGGGTTCACACAACCATCAGTAGAGCTTGATGTGGGCTGTGTTCCGTTATCATCGAAGCCGTAGTAGTTAGATCCACCACCTCCTGTATTAATAGCTGCGTTGTCTGGGTCAATCGTGTGGGTGTGACCATCTGTAGTTTCAGAACCACCAGATGAACCAACTGTATCTGCTGCAGCCGCTGTTACACGGTTGGCAGATGCTCCTCCCATGTCGTCTTGACCAAGTGGGAATCGTCCTCTCATATCTGGCACTTGGAAGTCTGTGTTATCAGATCCACCAAATGCATTAGCAATTCTGTCGAACAGTGGCTGGTACTGAGCGCTTGTTGAAGCGTTGTATGCAGTACCGTCACACAGAAGCCATCCTGTAGGTGCTGTGTCTGTAGTCCAGATCTTCATTTCACCTACTACAGCTCCTCGTGGTCCTACGAGCCTCCAGTTTGTACCATCTTGTACGAAACATAGGATCTCATCTGGGTCTGCGAGTGTGTAGTCTCCTCCTGGGATAACAAGGTTTCCGTCACCGTCCATGAAGTTAATTACACGGGCTGAGTTAGCCATTCTTACGTAAATAACCTCTCCTGCTCCTACGGCGGCTGTAATAGTCGCTAGAGCATCTCCTGATGCATCTGATTCTGTATCAATAGTGTGATACGGCTGTGTTACTGTTACAGCTCCACTAGAGATTGTAAGTTCTGTAGCATCTTTTAATACAATACGATCATCTTTAAGCACTGCTGTAGCGTCCGCAGTGATAACTGCTGGTGCTCCACTTCCTCCTGTAGCAGTTTCTGCTCTAATTTCAGCTGTTGTAGCTACCTCCACCTTACCTGCTGCTGTTGTACTAGCGTCATCTACAGTGTTTGAAGTAGATGTGCCCCATGCTCCTCCTTCGTATGAGTTAATAGCCCCAGTTGTTTCGTTGTAAATGATGTCTCCGTTTGCTGCAGTAAGAGCATCACGCTCTGCTGTTGTAAGGCTGATAAGCCTCAATCCTGAGTGTGTGGTTCCGGAGAATCCAATTCTGTCAGAAAATGTATTCTGTACATCCAAGTAGGCAGAGTTTTGGAAGAATGTTGGGTCGTTAGACACTGTAATCTTCGTTCCTTTCGGCCATGCGAGCCCTGTTCCAGCTGTAAAGCTGGCTGAGGTGGCTGTTTGAGACAAGCCCCTTCTAACGTCTGATAGGGTTGTGACGTTACTAGAGACTGAAGCTGATCCGAAAGAGATTCTCTCAAATCGTCCTCCAAGCTCTAATACAGCAAATCCTGCAGTAGAATCGAATCCCTGTTCAGTCTTTACTCCATTAGGCCATTTGAAGATGGACCCAACAGTTATAGACGTTGCTGCTGCTGTGATTCCAGCATCCAGGAATCCTTCATCTCTGAAGGATACTGTCGTTGGTGTTGTAGTTAGATCTGCCATATTTACTGGGTGGTTAGTTCTAGGGTATTAGCTGTATCTGCTCCAAGGCGGGACTTACGTAGTTCGAGCATCGTTCCTTCATCGAGTATTTCCCACTCAAACTGTATGTTTTGTCCTGATGTCAGCATTTCATAAGGGTAAGTAAAGCGGTATGCATCTGGAGCGCCTGTGCCGAAACCAATTGTTTCTGCTCCTATTGTACCACCTCCTATGGGTGTTCCTGAAGTCACGCTCATTAATTCTGCGCTCTGTAAAGCAGTAGCAGTTATTTCTTCTTCGTTTTCAAGTTCGCCGTCCACATAAACACGGAAGGTGAACTGTCCATCACCAGATAGGAGACCCGAGAACGCGTATGTAAGATAATCCGAGCTAAGAAGTTCGTCTTCCACTGTAAATACCCCTGTTACGATGCGATGGAGGATAGGGATCTCATCATCCGTCGTAAGTTCACCGTCGAGGTAAATCTTATCATCATTATCCGACCCGGCGTAGACTCTCTTGTCGAAGTTTGTTTTGCAGGCAAAGGTCTTACCAGTGTCTACGCTCCACGTTCCCAGGTCCTCAGAATAGACGAACTCCTGTGATATACCGTCTTTTTGTACAGAAACGGTCAACTCTGAGCACACGGGGTCGTAGTGTGCGAATGATAATGATTGATTAGCGTCTAATGCTTCCAGAAGAGCCCTGACTGGGTAGTCTAGGTTCCCTTCGTCTTTAAATATCTCTTCTATAATCCTTACTCCGTCGCTGTCGCTCGCTATAGGCAGTATACGGCGTCCTGTGAACACATAGGATACCTTATCCCCCTGAGCGAAAGAAAACGCGTTAGGGACGCTGTGAGAGGTCGAGAGAGGCCTTGTAAGTAGCGCACCTGTGTCGATATCAAATGCATATGCAAATTCCATACCATCATCGTGTCCGATAATTACTCCGCCTGTTACTTTTAGTAATGCTCGACCATTACTTGGTAAGACTTGTGACCCTGCTCCGTTCCCAGTGAAGTCATAAGCGTATTCTGGGTTAGCATCTGTAGATGGGGCACTCCACTTAACTGTATCTTGGTGAATAGTTAGTAGAGATCCGTCAAGGTCAGCAATAGCTGTAGCATCTGGTGCTCCTGATGGGTCAGCTACGTATGTAATGATAGTTCCTACTCCGTGATTAGCTCCAATTGTGCCTGCAGTCACTGTGAGGGTGTCTGTTGACTTGTTTGTGACTGTGATTGCGTCTCCTTCGATGTAGATTGTTCCGGAGGTTGGGAAGTTGTCTCCGTCTCCTGTTCGAAGCACCACTGAGGTGCTAACTCCGGCAGTGATTGCCGTTTGCAACGTAGATACTGCGATTCGAGTAAACCCGTCCGTAGCGTTTGTAGCAAACATATGTCCTCTATAGGGATATAAGAACTCTCTTTCTCCAGCAGTTCTTGTATCTCCGATTGAATACCAGGTAGATCCATCTAATGATTGTTGAATGTCCGTTCCACTCTTAGCAAACATGACATCGAATTCATTCATTGTTGCGATTGTGTCTACTTTGGCACTAGTGCCTAGGTCTGCTTTTTCTTCATATCCAGGACGAGTAAAAACACCTCCTTGCCTGCTGTATCTCACGTTTTGAGCTACACGTAACGCATTTGGTGGAAGCATTTCTACTCCACTCGTTGCATCCAGGCCTCTATCGAAGCTTCTGGCCGTTACTTTGTAGTTTCCGCGAGGCATTTCTAGTAATCAGGGAAGATTCCTTGTGGCGTTGTACGATTAATGTCGTATCCAAGCGCCTTTTCCAGCTCCATCTGCGCCATTTGTAGCTCATTCGCTGCTAGCTCTTCCCTTCTCCTGATTCTATGAATATGTGCATTAAGTTTGTGGATCGCGTACCACATAAAGTCTTCAGGAATGTCCAAGCTCTTAGCATCATCTGTTGCTACAACTCCGCTATATAGGTCTGTTGGTGATTTCTCGTACCATACTGTTACATCTTGTGCTCCTACACCTTCTGGCAGAACAAAGTATGCTCCTCGTGTGTAGTATGTAAGGTTAATTGGTAAGAGGTCCTGCTCAAGATATTTGTACTCTGTAGAGTTAACCACTAATTTGCGAACCTTTGCAAGATCGCTAGGCACTCCGTATAGAGTTCCAAATGCTTCTCCGTCTGCATGCGCCATGTCTACATCAGATGTTGTAAGGACATTGGCTGCATTAGCACTCCAATCAATGAAGTCCACGGCGTTGGATGAGGTTCTAGCCCATCCGCGGCCAGTGGACCCAAAGTTGGAGCTATCCGTTAATGTTACTGACGACGCACCTGAGGCTACTGCCCCATTCAAGGTCGTCTCATCGACTGTTTCAAAATTAGTTACATCCTGCATCCAGGTCCATGCTCCGTTATGACTCATTGTGTGAGCTGCGTTCACAAACTCTCGGTTTATTACATCGATAAACCTGTTAAGGTTATCGTCCTGCAGGGCTGTAAGTGAGGATGTGGTTGATCCTATTGTCTCAGCAATACTCTGAGATTTTACAGTTGATACCGTTGGGAAAGTATAAGTCTGACTCAAATGATTGGGGGGTATTATTCTTCACTATCTTCCGCTTCTTCCTCTTCAGGCTCTTCT
>JAAOEI010000978.1_pt1 | contig 10722 bp, 13 predicted proteins | sample 7059261 | NCBI WGS metagenome assembly JAAOEI01 (sample SAMN14008812, study PRJNA610033) | viral metagenome | isolation source: viral particles filtered from seawater | place: China: Hangzhou Bay, Yangshan Deep Water Harbour | collected 2017-10-31
AGGCGTGATAAACATGACGTACTGATGGCGACCAGGCTCCTGCTGGTTGTTAATCGGTCGGATAACCGGCGTCGTAGTACGCGCCGCCAGTACCGCACGATCAATCACCTCAAGCGAAAACGTCTGAGAAGTATTAGCACTCAGTCCGGTTTCAGCCGAGGCTGACCCAGCGAAGATGATGTGGTTGCTGTCAGGACTCGTACAGGTGTTGTTACCAGTGTACAGGGTGCGCGTTTCCGCCGCGTTGCCTGCGATCTGGTTGAAAAACCACTGGTCGAATCTATCGGCCCACCAATCAGTCAGCGACATGCGTGACTCTTCTCGCACGGAGAAAGGCACACGCTGCTCTGACATCTTGCCACCGCTGCGGACAGCGTGGCGCACCTGGTCGATTAGCAGATCATCGGTATAGGTGATCAGCGCCTCTTCCTGCCCTTCAAGGGTGTTGTCACCCTGAATACCCGTCCCGGACAGTTGCATGCGAAGAATATTTCGCACGCGGTCGCCTGGACCTTTTTGCGTATCGTCTCTAATTTGGAGTAACGAGTTTGAGTCGGATCCCATGAAGCGTGACACATAGGTCATCTTCAAGGCTTCGTGCATGGTCTTTCTTGACCATAGTTTTACCGCCTCATTCGCGTTTCATTGCCTTCAGGTAAATTCGCTAAACTTACCCCGCCTTTCGGCTGCTACGTGTTACCACGCAGATGGGACTATATCTTGATCCCGAGGGATCCCCTGCGCTTCGAGCCGCTTGGCTCTACTCCTTACGGATAGTCTCTACACCTTCCTGTACAGGCTTGGCTCGGTATTGCCCCGTAGGGTGTCCACCGAATTCACAGGGTTATCACTGCATCTCTCAACGCAGCGGGGCAAAGCTCACCCCCCAGTCTGAAGTTGCCATTTACGGCCTCCTTAATGGGTATGTATGAATGTGACGACTTTACGTTGTCAACGCTCGATCGTGACGTGACCGACTCGCTCGCATGTAACGCCTGCCGGCGAAGGTTTTAACGATGCTTCGGGACGATTTGATCATTCCAATACGCATCGAATTCTGCATCACTCATCTTCTCGACACTCTTGAGCAGGCTCTCTTCGCCTTGACCACCGCGTAGCGTCGCCGCTGCCTGGTGGCCTTTCTCAATCCGGTCGATCGTTGTCTCTTCTGTTTTCGGCGCTTGTTTCTTGTAACCCCGCGCCTGTGCGTACTTGTAGGCCATCTCCGCAGGATTCTGGCCGGTCTGGAGTGCTCGTTGCGCCAGCCCCAGGCTTTCTTGCTGAAACTGCGCATCCCAACCGCTTTGCGGAATACCCAGCACTTCGTATTCGCGCATCCGCTCCTGATACAGATATCCCAGCGCGTCGTTGTAGTCCGGATTTTCTGCCGCGTACTGAGTCGCCATATTCTGCACGGTCGACACAAACTGCTGGTGCGCTTGCGCCTGCTCTGACCGACTGCGCGTCTCCTCGTCCATCTTGCGGACGCGGTCGCTCAACTGCGCCGTCTGCTCGCGCAAGTATTCTGCCGGGTTTTCTTCAAAGCGCGCCTTCTCGGCGTCGTCTTTCTGTTTGCTCCGGTATGCGTCGAGCTCGCTTCTCAGACCGTCGAATTGCTGCACCCGGTCCTCGAGCGCGCGAAGCTGATCCTGTAACGCCTGTTTCGCTTGACGCTCTTGCCTCAGCGCCGTGCGGACATTGTTATATTTCGTCTCGGAGTCGTCGGTTTCCTGTGGCGCCTCCTGCGGCGCCTCTTGTGGCGCCTCTTGTGCCTCTTGTGGCGCTTCTTGCGTCTCTTCTTGCGCTACGTCTTCAATCTCTCCAGGCTCCATCAGCGGATTTGTGGCCATCTAAAACTCTCCAAGTAGCAACACAGTCACGGTCTCTTCGTCCTCGACGTACTCGAGGTAGAGATCGAATAATTTGACGACGGTTTCAGCGTCGTGCGCTAACGCCTCCCAGTCGACCGCAGCCGGCGGGGGAAGCGAATCCAGGGGAAGATCCCCCTTCAACAGATAACGGCCTACCAAAGGCCGGATAACGCGCTCTGGCGCGGCTTTGACTATTGCCTGGTATTCCTGCTCTAGCGCAGCAGGTGTCGGCGTCTTGTAACTTCTGGTGCGGTGTCGGCGTCCCCGCGGGACGTCTGTCGATACCGTTGTGGTCTGCGACGCACCGCCTAGCAGGCGCAGCGAGACCAGGTGAGTCAGGATCATACTTCGACGTAAACGACCGACCCGGCAATGGAGGTGGCCGTGTCTGGCACGATCATGAATGCTGCACTCGCAGTCGTTTCAAACCACCCCACAGGAGAATACGGCAGCACCATACCGCCACCCGCCTGGAATTCCATCGGGTCTGCTGCGGTGCCTGCGAGAATATTGGTATCGTCGTCCTGAAAATATGCGCCGGCAGCGCCTTCTGTCACCAACGACATCTGCAGGATCCGCAGTTTTTTCGCCGCGACTTTGCTAATGATCGTCGTCGCGCCGCTCGAGTTGATCCCGTAGCTTGCGAATTTCGGCGTGAGCGAGGTAGTGCCGTCGTATATTGCCGATGAGTTGTGCGACGCAATGACCGATGGGGTGTTTTGAATCGTTACCGCCGCGGTATTGCTGATATCGACCTTCCCGATCGAGTTAGTGCCAGCTGGCAACGAATTAACCAGCGAAACATCCGCAGTCCCTGACAATGAGACATCCCAGGCGCCGGACTGTGTAACCGCTAGCGTGGCGTTGCTGACCACCACGCTCGGAGTGTTGGAAATGTCTACCTTCCCGATCGAGTTAGTCCCCGCCGGTAGCGCATTTACAATGGAAACATTAGCAGTCCCCGACAGGGAAACATCCCATGCGCCGGATTGAGTCACCGCGAGAGACGTATTATTGACCTGCGTCCACAACGCGCCGGTCGAATTCACCCTCAATCCAACCGCATCGCCTTCTATCGGGGTGAGCGCCGATAACGAATCATCGCGGATCCCGAGATTCAGCGTCCCCGTCGGCGTAGCGCCTAACGCGTCATCAACCGCGTACTGCGTGCCTCCGCCAATAGCCGCCGCATTACCCACAATGACACTTGCCGTGCCTGAAATCGACACATTCCAGGCGCCTGATTGCGTTACCGCTAGCGAGGCGTTGCTTACCACGACGCTTGGTGTACCGCTGATCGCGACCTTGGCATTCGCCGTCAGCTCAGCATTAACATGCAACCGACCAACCGTATTAACGACAGCAACACTCGTCGAGGACGCCTGTCCACCCATCAGCTTGGTGTACGGGACAACGCTCAGGACGCCTGCTACCGAGAATTCGTCTACCAGGAAAGACGCACCCGTGGCGGAGACGCTTTCGGTGATGACTTGTTTTATTGTCATTTAACGATCCTCGTGCCAACGGCTCTGCCGCGCTCATCCCTCACTACCTCACGCGGTGCCGTCAGCGCCTCGAGCAGCGCCTTCATCGCATCACCCCCATCGTCACGCTCTCTTAACTGTGTTGAGTCGATTTCGGTCCCAATGGGTCGGCCTTCACCGTCACGTATGACCTTCCGCGGTGCTGCCAGACTGGTGGCAATCGCCGAAACCTGCGCATTCGCCGCCTGCGCCGCCTGTTGCTGCGCGTCACCGAGTTGTGCCATGGCCTGCACCATCTGACTCAGGACGCCTTCAAACTGGCTCTGCAAGGCTTTGTTGTCGGTTTGCGTCTGTTGCAACTGCTCCGCTGTCTGTTGTGCCTCTAAGGCCAATTCCGCACGCTTGAGCTCTAATTCCGCGGCTTTCAACTGTGCTTCTTGCGACTTCAGCGCTAAATTCATTTCCATTTCGCGCTGCTTCAGTTGCGCAGCCTGCTCGGCAGTCGCATTCTCGACCTGCGCTCGTTGCATGTCGGCCTGCTGCTGCATCTGCTGTAACTGCAGCTTCGCCTGCAGCTCAGCCTGCGCGGCTTGCATTTTCGCTGCTTCAAGCTGCTGCTGCGGATCGACCTTTTCCTGACTCTGCGTCAGCATGCCGCGCCATTTCTCGACCAGCGTCGCAGGTAACGGTAGATACTCCAGCACTTCAGGCGGCGGCATGATCCCGACTTTGGCCATGAAGGGGACCAGCTGAGCCAAGACCGCGAAAGTTTCCTGTTTCGAGTTAGGTGTCGTTGGCATTTCGTCGACAATGATGTCGTACGTGCTTGCGTCGGCTGCCGGCATCAGCGGCATTGCCTGTGTCTGGCCTTCGGGACTGGTGACACGCAAGATCCTGCCGTCGGCTATGAATCTGTGCAGAAAATCCAAGACAATCCGGCCTCTTTCTCTCTGATGTCTTTTCAGGGAATCAAACAGAGGCGCCAGGATCGTCAGGGACGACTGTTTTCTCATCCCTTCTAATATACCCGGCTGGTTTCTGTCGGCCTGGCCAACCAATTCCGGCGAGATCCCCGAGACATTCGGCACGGCGTCTACAGCGAATTGATACAGCCGGTCCAGACCAGCAGGAAATATTCCTGCGTCACGCTCGCGGATCTTCTGGATCCCGCCGGGGTTGAGCTTTATCAAGGCATCAGGCGACGACCACTGATCCTCTGCGCGTCGCGGATCGGCTAATGCGTCAGTCTCGACAAACGCTCCACCCTTGCGGTTGGTGGAAAGAATGTAAGACATGTCGGAGAAGAATTTATTTGAGTATTTCTGCGGGTCGATCAGTGCTTTCACAACACCATGCCACGACCGCTTATTGCGGTCCCGTTTGCCGGTCATGCAGCGAAGAGTGAAACCTTTTTCGCTGGGACCGTCTATTTTCTCGAGCAGCTGATCCCCGCAGACGAAACACGTAAACCACTTTCTAACGGTTGTCTTGACGTAGCGGATCCCCCAGGCGTCGAGGTCGGATTTCATTTTATCGACACGCGCCGCGGGGAGGGTGAGCAAATTACCGTCTTGCGGATCCATGACCCGGTAGGCGTCTTCGTCTTTGTAATATTGGCACTGCAGGACGAGGTATTGCCTCGTTGTGGGATTGAATGCGCCGTAGTCGTTTTCGTACTTCCACGCATTCTGTGCGTCGTGCTGGAAGATCTGATCGTCAAGATCGTTATCAGAAGACGTCCAGTCCGCGACGTCCTTGATCTTCGGCCAACGCCGCTCGGCTTCCGTTTTATCGAATCGCTTGGCTCTGATTATGTATTTAGAATGATCAAGGTTTCTCGAGTCGTCGTGCGGATCCCAGTACATCTCTAACGGATCAATGCGCTCTGCAGTGATCAACTGTCCCGCAGGATCTGTCGAGTAATCCATGCGAGTTTCGGTCCAGCCGAGACCGCAGATCACCATATCGGTGAAGCTCTCAGTCACCTCGTCTTCACCATCGCAGAGATCGTCAGCCCAGCGGACGGCTTCTGTGTACATGTCTGCGATCCGTGCGTCTGAGGTTTCTCTCGGTAGGAATCTCACCTCTTTGCGGTTGTTGACCTGCTGACCCACGATCGCATCGACGTACGGCGCGACCCGATTTAGCACGATCGGGATCCGCCGGCCTTCTTTCATTTGCGAGATCTCAGAGTCATTCCACTGCCGGCCAGCAACCATGTCGTAACACTCGCGTGCAGACTCGCGCCACTCGCGGGTCGCATCGCGCGCCGTTTCGTACCACTCCCGGACCAGCAGTGGATCCATTTACTTAGCTCCTTTACTCTCGTAAGCAGTCGACGCAGATCCCTTGGTCGTCTTGCTTCCGCCTTTCTTTGGATCAATCCGCTTCGTCGGACCTGAGCAGCCAGGTTTCTGACCGCTACCGCCGAGGCTTTTAATGTCTTTCATCACTTCGCTCCTTTACTCTCGTGTGCCGGTCGCGGTCTCTCTTTCTTCCACACTACCCGTCCGCCTTGCGCTGACGAGCGCGTCGTTTTTCCTGAGCTCGCGTGCGGACCGAATTGATCGCCACGCCTGTCGTCTTTGTGTTTAGCCATATTGCCTCCTCGGCGATCTCATCGCCTCTTGTCTGGATCTCACTGCAGTCAATGATCAGATCGTATGGATACGACCGCACCCACCGGTTGATCGTGTGGTAATTAAAACCATTCCTCGGGTATTTCGTTGTCTGCTCGTCAGGATCCCGAGTCAGCGTGATCCAGACGTCTACGTATTGACTGACCCAGTCTCGCCAGTGTGCTAATACTTTGATCGCGTCAACATCCGGTGCTTTCTGTGGCCAGAAGCGCTCCTCGACCTGTCGTTTGTTTGGCAAATATTTATAAGTATTGGCTTTCGCCTTGCATGACATTAAAGGCCGCCACTCCAAAACGCCTTCCGGGTAGCCTCTACGCTCTTTTCGGTCAACGTCACCGAGATCGCACCCATGGCGTTTGAGGATCGCCATCATTTCACTTGAGTGCGTCTTCCCCGCCGTGAATACGCCTATCACGCGGCCCAGGCTTGTCCTTGGCTTTTAACGACCCGATCGTATCGGCGGTGCTCTCGACGCCTGTCGGCGCCTGCAAACGTTAAAACAAACGCATCCGCCAGGTCTGGCGACTCCACGCCGCGTTTTTCTAGATCTTCCTTTTTCTCGATCTGGATCTTGCCGCTCGAGGTGATCTTGTACGTGACAATCGACAGCTCTGCGCTTAACTCTTCGTCGTCCAACCGTACGTCACGCTCTTCCAGCCAATTCCTTGCGCGCCACCACAACTCCGCTCTCAAGTTGAGAAATCGACCCACTCCGCTCGGCGCCTCGCCGACGTTGACGGCCATCACTGGAAGATCTAATTCACGAAGACGGTCGGCAACGCCAGCACCTACCCCAATTGAGTCAATGCAAATCACCGCGGGTCGCTGGTCGCTCTTTGCTTCTTCGTATTCCTGCATGATCAGGCCGGCGACTTCCATCGTGTCGCGCTTCCGCCAGCTTTTAACTTCAGTGACTTGATTCCCCCAGCGCTTACATAAGGCAGTGCGGTTAGATCCGAATCGCGCCACGTCAAGACCCCAGATAGGCATGACACGCTCTATCGGCGCCACGTCACGACCGTGTGCCGCTTCAATCAAATCTAACGGGATCACGGCGTCACTGTCTGACGTCGGGAAGTCACCCAACACACGCACGCGATAGACATCAGAATCGGTGCCGTACTTGTGCGCCATGTCCTCGATATAGTTTTTCGTGACCTGTGTCGATTCCTCGCAACTCACGCGCATCGTATGCCAGCGGTGGCTCATGCGATGATGCGATTCGTAAAAATACCCACTCGAGCGCGTCGGGTTGCCGGTCATCACGACCTTAGCACCTGGACTACTCAACGCACCTTCGGCGACTTCGTAAATGACCTCGTCAACGCCGGATGCTTCGTCTATCAAAAACAGTAAGTTTTTTGAATGAAACCCCTGCAGCGCTTCAGGCTTCTCAACTCTCGCTGTGCGTGAAACTGCAAACGAATTACCGACTTCCAGGCGATCGGCTTTCAGCACGCACGACGCCTTCAATGCTTTCGGCATCTTCTCGAGCCACTTCCTGAGCTCAGCCCAGAGCACGTCGTATAACTGGTGCGCCGTCGGTGCGGTGCACGGGATCTTCGCCTCGTGCCGGGTCATCAAAAACCACAAACACAACCACGCCAGTAACGCAGACTTGCCAACCCCGTGGCCTGACCGAATAGAGACCTTGTCCTCAGTGCCGATCGCGCTTAACGCCTGCGCCTGCCAGGGTTGTGGCTCAGCACCAAATACCTCGCGGACAAAGCGATCCGGGTTTTCTCGCCACTCAATGATTTTCGTGTGCGCGGCGATCCCACTCCTCCTCGGCCAGCTCCAACAACTCAGTCAACGTCAACCCAACGTCACCCGAGTGCTCGACTGCGCGCTTCTTTGGGTAAACGTATTCAAGTAACTGCCGGCTTAATTCGGCTTGATCCTTAATGCTCAACTGGCCACTCTCGAGCGCGTCTAAGATCCTTTCCGCAGGCGAAAACTTCCTGCGCTCACATAACTCTTCAACGCTTTCAATCACAGCTCTAAATCCTCGTCTCGTTAACCGCTTTGGCGGTCGCTCGGGTTTTCTTTTGGTGCGAATAAGCGACAGGTATTCATCGTACAGACTCACGCACCGACACCCATTAATGATCGTGTGAGTAAATTACCGCCACCGGCGGCTGCCTGGATTTCATAAGGCCCGATTGTGCAGGCCCCGGATCGGGTGTTTCCAAAACAGTCCGTTTCGTAGCCCGACACCGTCAACCCAGCCCCGTCAAACGCCTGCCCGGAAGCCGCTCTCCAGTCCGTTGTGCGCGACGTGATCGCGTTATTCAGGACTGTGCTCTGAATCGAATTAGCACCCGGCACCGTTGTACCGGACGAGCTGTTGTAGTCTGTGCCCGCCGCAAAGCCCGTTGTTGACGACCAGTCGCCGTCGTAAGCAGTGTTTTTTATTGGCCCGCCGGTATACTGGTGGGTTTCGTCTATCCCTCCGGCATCTTTGCATAGCGCGAGGCTGTTAATTAAGTCGGCGCCCGTGGCAATTATAATTCGGCAGGTTGTTGCATTAGGCGCGGCAGCATAGCAATTAACGCCGACTATGCCTCCACCCCACAGACGCAGCGCATAGTATGCGCTTGTGTTTGTGTTTGTTCGGACGGCGATGCAGTTCGTGACTGTAGAATTGTTGCCGTCTATGTCAAGGGCGCTCGCATTATTCCCGGTTTTTTCGACGATCATATCTTCCAGCCGCCCATACGGCTCGTCGAGGAGTATGGCCAGGCCCCAATTATTTGATGAACTAAACTTTATCCCGCTCATCCCTTCGTAAATTGCTGTATCGCCTGATTGGTTCCATCCTGACCCAGAGACCGGGTAAACCTTTCGGTAATAAGTCGCGTCAGTAGTTGCCCCAGCGATTGTGACCGTTACAGCCTCTGAGATGTTTTCTTGTAGCTCGGCGTACTCTCCCGCCGCCGCTGTGACCAGGTCGTTATCCGTGGCGGCTTCCCATGCCGTCAAAGTTGCGTAGTCGTCGGTCGTTGCGCTGCCAATTTTTGACGTGTTTGCCACTATTTTATTTCCTTGACGAGGCGCAGCGCTTCCTTGCTCACAGTGATCGGGGTCGTCGCGTCAATGTCGGCCAGAAAGCGCGTTGGCAGATTCTCAAGCGCAAACCGCTGAATACGCCGTTTCCAGTTTTCCGCGTCATTGGACTCGATAATTGCATCGACTCCTTCTAACAACTCCTCCGCCTCCGCCATGGTCATGTCTGTATCAATAACTGCAAATCTAGGATTGTTGAGCACTTTTTTTCCTGGGAACTGACCGGCTGGCAACACGCTTACAACGTCGCCGCGTCGATACTTTTTATAATTCATCCACGCCGACGGATGCTCCGGCGGATACAGGTTTTCCGTGGCAATAACGATCAGTCGGCAAGCCACGGCGGGATCTCCTGCTGGCCGTCACTTAAAAACTGCTTAATCTGCTCTTTGTTTTTTTGGCACCACTCCCATTCTTTATCTAGCGCCACCGCAATATGATCCCAATCCGTCATTTTGTAAGCAGTTTGCAGCGCGTTGTAGTACGGAATTGCTCCGATGTGTTGAGCGGGAGCCGGCGTGTCGTAAAGATTGAGCTTTTTGAAAATTTCTGCGAGCTGCAAGTCGAACGCTGCTGATCCGCACGCTATCTGGAAACAGTGGCGATCTTTCATCACGCTGAAAAGAATCTCAAAATTTTCTATCTGGTCATCGCGATTGCCGTCATTCCTCACTGCGGTTGAGATGAAACTCAACAGCGGATCTCGAACGGTGACAATAATTTGCGCATCGGGGAAAGAGCCCAGCCAATCCACGTCGAAGCGATTGGCGTGCATCTGGAGGCATGTGGCCCCTATCGTTTCCTGCTGCGGGTAAGAAATGACGCAATCGAATCCAGGACGCAGAGAGTGTAGCGCCGAGCGTGTCCCGGTGTGCTGCACCGTGAACAGGATCGCTTTGACGCTCACAATCTGCTCCTCGCTGCGCCGCGCAGTTTTTCGTATGTCCGAAACCCACCCAGGCCAAGCATTCCCAACAGCAGCGTCATCAGGTCGCCTGTATCCAGCGCCGGCGGGATCCCGATCTCAACAAAACTCGAATACCACGCCAGCAAAGGACGCAGGATAAACTCGTAGCCCAGGCCAACAACACAAACCCAGCCAATCGCCGGACGCCAGCCAGAAACGAAGATGGAGCTATGCGCTGCCTCCTGCTGATTGACTGCGATTTGCGCAGTTGCCAGCTGCACATCCGCTTCGAGCGCCTTGAGATCGCCTTCAGCGTACATGCGAGCCATCTCTGACTTGGCTTTTTCGGCTTCGGCCTTGTCGGGGATCACCCGATCCAAAACTTTGCCGATAACCGGCATGACGGCACCAAGCAACGGGATCATGGTCGGTCCTTCAATTTGCTGATCTCCTGCCACTGCGACGTGTCAGTCCCGCGAAGCTCTTCGATTCTCTGCTGATTGAATTGGACTTGCGATTCCATTCTGAAGTAACCACTTAGTCCCGCGACGATCACCGCACCCAGGGGTAGCCAGCGCAGCCAGTCCGTCGGAGGCGGACCGCGGCGGTCCTGGCCCGAGTAGTCGTCGCTGTGCACACGCCTTGGCTTACGTACCCGCTCCCATACCGTGGTCTCTTCGTCGCTCATGACCACCACCATGCCACAACTGTGCAAGCCAGGATTGGGACCACCACGTCCATGATGCTGTCAAACG
>JAAOEI010000979.1_pt1 | contig 10719 bp, 12 predicted proteins | sample 7059261 | NCBI WGS metagenome assembly JAAOEI01 (sample SAMN14008812, study PRJNA610033) | viral metagenome | isolation source: viral particles filtered from seawater | place: China: Hangzhou Bay, Yangshan Deep Water Harbour | collected 2017-10-31
AAAACGCTATTTCTTGATCCATTCATTGATGCTCGCTCAAATGTTCTTAAAATCTCTTGATCTTTCATTGCTCGTTCAAAATCTGTTCCGCTTAATTTTGAAAGCTTCGCGAACATTTCTTTTAATTCAATAGGAGCGTTGTATTTGCCCAATTGAGTTAACTTTTGCTCGGCTGTTGTTTGACCAGCTATATTAGGCGCAAGTGGTTTAAAAGGTAAAAAAGCTTCTTCTTTTTGTGCTAGATTTTGTTCAGCACTTAAAAGATTTTGTTTTACTTTTGAGCTTTCTAAAGTTTGATCAATGTTTTTTCTTATAAAGTCAGGTCTTAAAGCATCTACTTCTCTTTGAGCTTTTAAAAGTGCTGTATACTCTGCAAGATTTTTTGGATTAACCTTTTCAAGAAAGTTTAAACCATATTTTTTGCCTAATGCATCAATTGCTTTTCTTTTTTCACCGGATGATAAGCTTTCAATATTTTTTAGAACTTGGGCAGTTTTAAATGGATCCCCAAAGTCTTGAACCATTGATAACAATTTTGTATTTCCTGCCACCGATTCCATGGCAGCGTCATAAGCTGGGATCTTTCCCTTTAAGTTTCTATTGATTGTCGCTGCTAGGGTTTTTAGTGCCTCCCCTTGCTGTGAATTATATTGGCCGGGAAGTTGTCCGTATTCTGCACTTCTTTGGACTTGTTGAATCAATTGCTTAACGTCTTCAGCCTTTAGTTTTCCTTTAAAATTATCTAAACGATCTCTTATAGCTTGCAACTCTTTTACGGCTGAGTTTGCCTCAGATCCTACCGCCTCAACTCCACCGATTTTAATTTGATTAATTAAATTTGTTAGTTTTGCTTTGATAGGTGAAACTGGGATTTCTACATTAGATCTACTTAAAATTTCAAAATACTTGCTTGATCCTGCACTGACTTCTTTTTTAAGATTTGCCACCGTGTCAACAATATCTTGAGCGGTATTTTGTACTGCTTGAATATGAGCCTTATCTAGCGTTTGTTTTGCACTCGTTAATGCTTCTTTTGCTTCATATCCTGCGGTTCTATACTTATCTACTAAATCTGATTCAAACGCCTTGTATGCTTCTTTTGCTTCTTTTTGATTTAAAGTAGCCTTGTCAAAATCGTCATATAATTTTCCTACAAAATCGTCAGATATATTTTTTAATTCCTCTACTGTTTGAGAAGAGTTAATTCGTTTATTAAAATTAAAATATTCTTTTGCAATTTCAGGCCTAACGCCAAAAATGTAATTGTTTAAAGCGTAAGGAACTTCTTTTGCCACTTCTATAGTCTTTTTAATTCCTTGAACTGCTACCGGAAACGCGCCACCAATTGCACCACCTAACGCAGCACCACCAATTGCATTTGCGGCTCTTTCTCCAATCTGTAATGGTGCTAGTGTTTTTTCTGTATCACCGGGGTTAGAAATCGCGCCATAAACAGCACCTTGTTTAGCTCCGGTTGAAGCCCCAGCCTTAACTAGATCAAGCAAACCTTTTGATTTTGCTACTGTAGCACCCGGCATGAGTGGGGCAGTAGCCAAACCACCAACGATTGAACCGCCAATTGTTCCAAGAGTTGAAGCCGTAGGGTTTTCTGCTTCTTGCTGTGCAATTCTTGATATGTTTTCATCTCTTGATTTTAAATATTCTTCTTTTGCGCTTGGCTGATTAATTTTAAAACCTTGAGCCGACATTTTTGCGTCAAGTATTGCATTAGGGTTTAAAAGAGTAGAAACCGCCGCCTGAGCTTGTGGAGCATAACCAAGCATTAAAGCATTCCCAAAACTTTCTAAAAATGTTTGACCTGAACCGCCAACGTCTTTTTTAGAAATATCCTTTAGTTCTTCGCTTGATGGTGGCAAATCTGACCATGATTGCACCTTAGCCGTTGATAATTCGTCTTTTGTTGGTGGCGCATCATTCCATGCCATTATTTTGACCTCATGATTTTAATCTTTAAAGCTTCTTCATTTGAAATGCCGTGTTTTTTCGCGTAATCGGTTACATCAGGAGAAAAACTTATTTTTTGTTGTGCTGCATTAGCTTCGTTTGCAAATGGCTCATAAAGAGATCCGCTTTTACTTGGAGCATTTAACTTTTGACCGACACCGCGGCTACTAATTAATTTTTGAAGTGCGCTCCCTGCTTCCATTGACATTGCCAAAGAAGCGTTTTCTCTGTTTTGTCTTTTTTGCTCTAAAACCTTTTCAGAATCTCCGGGTTGTGGAAAATAAAGAGAATTACCAGTTTCTAACTCGCTTGGACTTATTGATGCGCCAGACTCTCTTCTTAGTTGAGCCGTTAAAAAATTCTTTTTTTGATTTTCTTGCAGCTTAAAGTTTTCTTTCTTTAGAGCTTCTGGATAATAGCTAGAACCCTGTAAAATCATTGCTGCAGTTCCAGGCGACTCACCAGAACTAGAAAGATCGTCAAAAACCTTATTAGATTCAAGCATTCTATTCGCAAATCCGGCCGCTTTAGACTGATCAGGGGTTGGCTCTTGAAGCTTTTCTAGTCTTAATCTTTTGATCTCTTCGCCTAAGTAATCGGTGTCAGATTTTCTACTGGCTTTCATTTGTTCAATTTTTAAATCATTTAAAAGTTTTGATTCAGTTAAAGCCTTCTCTTGATCAAGCTTCTTTTGATTAAACTCTTTTTCACTTTCAAACGCCTGTTGTTTCAGCTCTCGATCTTGTTTCATCATTTCAGCCTGTGGCGATTCAATTACGCCCAAATCTGTTAATGTCTTGACTACTCCGAGAAGATTACCTAAAACGTCCGGCTGCTTTGGTTGATTGTATGGATTAATTGCCATTAGGCTTGCCCCCCAAATTTATAGTATTTTGCTCGTAAAAGAGGCTCGGCATATTGGTCGCGGTACTCTTGTGGGATTGAAGGATCTTTTAAAAGTGCAAGGGCTTGATTCGTTAAGGCCAAGGGATCTTGTCCAAGTTCATTCATTTTTCTTTCCATCGGACTACCTGCAAAACCAGCCGATTCGCCCAATTGTGGCATACGCAAAGAATCGCTACCGCTTTCCATATCGGGAGCTTGTTCGCTTGATCCAAACATAGAAGCGGCTCCTTTACCCTGATTATATAATCCGATTGCTTTTTTAGCTGGGGAATTATCCGGCAATGCTCCGGCTGCAAGCAGAGGATTTCCGGTCATAATCGCACCGCCAACGCTTAAAACTTTCTGAAGCCCACCGCCTGATTTTGGCATTTCAACTTTTTTAATCATAAGATCCCCCTATTTAAAAAGACCAGTTCCCAAGAATCCACCACCACCAAGAAGACCGCCCGTGTTCTTTTCGTTGTATCTTGCTTGATAGTTCGCCATTTCAGCGTTGAATGCGCTGTCTTGAGCTTCTTGATTAGATTTAAATAACGCGAGATCAAGTGCTCTAAGTTTTGTAGCATTCTCAAATACGTTTTGACCTTCTTGCCTTTTAGCTGCGTTATATGCTTCTCTTGATTGAAACTCTTTGTTTCCTTCTGCTTGCTGTAGTGCTCTTCTTTGCTGTGCTTCTTGCGCTCCAATATCTGAAAGCATTTTTGACGCCGCTTGATTGTATCCTTGATCAGTCAATCTTGATTGCTTGATATATGACCCAGAATTAAGATTGCCCATTGCAGCGTACTTTCTCGCAAGTGCTTCCATAGCCCCCGATTTTTCCGCATTAGCCATAGAACGAGCATTTGCGCGTATAGTATCAAATTCAGGAAGTGCCCCTGAAAAGTCTTTACCCTTATATAAATCGCCTACGTTTTGCTTTTCAAAATCTCCGAGTTGAGGGGATGCAATTCCAGATGAAGCCATTCCCGGAGTAAATTGAACAAATCCGCCTCTTGCATTTTGATAAGTAGGTGCGCCTCCTACATCTGAGTCACCAAATAACCCTTTGGTTACTCCACCTACAATGCTCCCAATCGGGTTAAGTGCTTTTTTAAAAAAATCACCCATTTTTATATCTCCTTATAAAAGTAAATAAAATTTTCAAACGAACTTTTTAACTTAAATCCATAAGCAAGTAGCACCTTAAGACTTTCTGTGCTGTTATTCGCAGCCGGACAAACGCTACCATACAGAAATTTTAAATCATGACTCTTGGCTATATCAAGAACCATGTCAGCTAACTTGAAACATTCCCCAGTTCTTCTAGCCTCTGGCACTGTATAAACGTCCACAATATAAATGCCGTCCTCTGTAAACTCGTAAGTAATGAATCCAAATTCTGATTCGATGATCTTTCTCGGTGTGCGCTCTTCTAAGTATTTTGCATATAAGCTCATCGGAACCCCTTCACATTGTAACTGAAATTAGCTCGATGAACTTTAAAGTATTGACCGGCTATGTTTTGATTTGAAAATTTGTATTGAATGCGCTTTCCTCTTGTTTGACCTAAGAAAGTTCTATTTTCTAGCTGATCAATACCAGCCCCCCATGCATCAATTCCATAAACAATACTGCCCCAGAGTTGGGTTCCATTGGTCAAATCAATCAATGTCGATTCTCCTTCGTTCATTTCGGAATCAGATCTAAAATTAACTTCCATATTGTAAGAACCGGCCGCGTCAACTAACAAATTGATATATCTAAAATCCTTAAAAAGATTTGTGTCCTCTTGATAACCGGAGAACTCTTTAGTCCAATAATAGGAGTCAATTGCTTGACCGTCATCCGAATAGACCCCGGTCTCCACAAGTTGATAGACGTAACCATCTGATAAAGAAGAAGCACCGTAGAGTTTCCCGTCATAGATTGTCATTTGCTCGATGCTCATTCCCGTAAATGGAACAAAAGAAACTTTCTGTTGCTTCTTTAAGTTACTCGGTGAAAAGTCTACGCAGTAAATCCGATTATTTACGGAAGTGTTACCATAAGGCACTGAAATATAAGCTTTATTCTTAAAAGCAATGCCCGATATATTCTCAACAAATCCGTTTTGAATTTGGAACATATCAGGCTCAATTTTATCACTTTGAAGATCTGAACCGGCAGACGATACGGTTAAGTTTGTTGAGGTAGGATCAACATTCGCGCCCTTGATTGCCGCAAAACCTAAAAAGTTTCCACCGGATTCCGTTGCAGGGTACATAACCACGTTATCGCCGCCCAATGTAATCGGAATCAAAGAATAAGGAGACTTACTTCCAAAATATGAATTGGTTTTTAATTGCCGCCATGTTCCGTCGTCGGACGGATCCGGCATATAATTAATGAAAACTGATTTCTCGCAAAAAACGATCAAATGATCTTCATAAATTGAAAACCCTTTAACTAGATCAGAGCTGTTATCACCTACTCGAAAAAAGTTATCCGATGGAAACGTGTAAGGATTATTAATCTCTGAAAACCAGACATAATTCTTGTTGTTTATGTCATTAACAAAGAGCCGATTTCGATGGTAGATAATCGCGTTATAATTAGGCGGCGTTCCGTTGTCATCCGGCGCAGTCGCTCCTAAAGAAGCATCGGAAACCGTATCTTGAAAAGTTGTAGCCGTATTATTTGCGATTGTACCGACAAGCTTAAAAATCGTTTGATCCGCATTCGCGTTTCTATAAATCTTTCTAGCTGCCACGCCATAGCTCACAGGAGCCACAGGGACGTTTGTTAGATAGGCATTGCTACTACTGGCAGAAACAACAAAGGTACTCGTAAAAGGGCTTATATCGCCTTCCACAAGTGCAGAATTGACATAGCTAACCGCCCATCTATAACTTCCACCACCTGTTAAATTTGCGCCTGAATCTGCACTGACTACCATTGTCTGAGTGGGAGCGTCAACGCCATGACGCGTGAAATGTGTTCCATCGTATTTATAACCAACGCTCGTACCACTTGCGCCAAAGAACATTTTATTCTCGGACATTTCAGCCGCTACTCGATTGCCTACTTGGAAAACCCCTTGAGCCGATGGAATCGTGATGAACGTGGTTACATTTAAATAAAAAGCATCAGTGCCGCAAAATGCAACCATAGTCTCAGTGCCATCATTTGCGCGTCTTGTATAAAGACCATTAAAACGACTACCACCGTCAACAGCTATTGTGTTTAATTTCTTAATCCCATCCCTAGTCGCTACCGCACCATCATCAAAAATAACATTCTTGCAGTCTGGGCTCTCATTCTCTGGGATCAAAGATCTTGAGTATTTATTATTCAACCCACCATCGAACAAGATGGACTCTTTCGGTGGATATACTCTTCTAAAGTTAGCCATTAAGATGCCCCTATGACTGTGCTAGGTAAAAGCTCTTCACTTTGTACACTCGCAAATTTGTCGGCTCTCTTCTTGGCTTGCTTTTGTCTTATAATCTCTTGAAGCGTTTTCTCGAATTTTGTTTCGTAAAATGTCGCCGCATTAAAGTCTTTATCTTTCGCGTACATATTAGCCAAAACGAAATCGACTAGGCTTGCTTGATACTCATCAGGAATCAAAACGGTAGACCCTTCAATTAAATCTGGATGCAATGAATAATAATAGACTTTAAGTTCCCCCACCGCTGAAGGAACCGGACGCAAGTAAATCGTCCTATCAAAATCCGTGTAAAACACAGGAGTACCAGTAGCGTCACCTGTTTGGCCTGACAAGGTAATAGCATCGTCTTCTCTGAATGTGATTAACTGAAGTTTACCACCCTCGTACTCAACGCGCTTTAAGCTCATCGCGTATTGAGGGTAATTATATTCTTGAGTATCTGCTACCGTGTTTTGAGTATCGATTGCCTCGATAATGTTTGTACGCCTTGCCATTACGTTACAGGCTTCAGTTAACCAACGATAAAGAAAATTATCGTCGAAAAACGTGTCACCGGTTCCGTTGTACTTATCCCTTGCGGTTTCGATTAAGTCAGTGGCAGTCAAACTCATTTTAACCCCCAAAATCCAACTTAAAAAATTAAGCCGATTTTTTCTTTGGTTTTGCGTCTTCTTCAGGAATTGACGTTAATGCAGCCTCGGCATGCGTAAATTTAATGTGAGCGTCTAATTCATGAGCTGAAGGGCTTTTATGTTTGCAAAGATTACAAGTGTGTTCGCTCATCACAGGAGCCGCAGCCTCTTGATCAACTTTTTCAATCCGAATCATCTTAAAAGTCTCTGGATCTTGCTTTCCCTCGCCATTTAATTTGATCGGGTGATAATCACACCGAAAATCATTTGCCTCGAAAATGTCCATGACGCGATCTGTTCCGTCTTCATTCTTCCAATATGACTTGGCTTTAATGAATACGGGATCACCTTTAAAATTCGATTTAAAATCAAAAACATTCTCGTTAAATACTTTCACTTTTTGCATGTAAATTGCCTTTCTTTTAAATTAATCGGAGCAAATAAGCTTCATCGTCAAACCATTTGAAATCGGTGAAGTTGTTTCAACTTTAATGTACCGTAGACCATTAGGTATTTCAATCAAACCACCCGAAACGGAGCTAGGAATCTTAAAGATATTGGCTCCCACAGTAGATGAGTTGATAGACGGATGATAAACTTGAAGGAATGTTCCGGTCGCAGAAACAGACGCTTGCAATCTTACTTCTGAAGCTGCACCAGTAGGATCAAGATATACTTTTGTCCAAGTACGTCCAAGATCGACAACAGGCGTTAGAGTCGCAGCCGAAGCCATCGTAACTTGATAAACGCTGTGTATTCCTAAACCCATATTATCGCCCGTAAACCACTAGAAAGAATACGTCTCCGCTAGTAGCCCCATTAATGTTAATCTTGCCGGGTAATGCCGTTGCACCTGATCCAATGTTTTCTTTCATATTGATTCCTGCGCTGTTCATAGAAATAGGAGCAAGTGAGAAACCGTCGACAACACTCAAACCCGTGTCAATGTTTCCGCTTGCTGAATCTACTGAACAAGAAAGCAAAGCTACTCGTTTATTTCCAAATACTGATATTTCGCGTCCGATTGTAAAAGCCATTTTTCTTCCCCCTTAAAATAATATTTTTTTCTCGTCCGATTCTGGATCGAGAAACCCGTTTTTAACTGCCTCAGATAATTCAAACATATTGATGAAATCTTCTAGTGAAGACTGCAATACGTTTCTAATATTACCGCCTGTGTATGCTCCAAAAATGCCGCCCTCAGTGCAATTGACATAAATGCCGGGTACAGTAATTGCGACATAATCAAACCAGCTTTTAAAATTAAAGTATGACTGCCAAGTGAAGATTTTGTTACCGAATACATCAGTGGCCGCAAGCACTTGTCCAATGTGCTTATCATACTTAGAATCCCATCCGTGAAATTTCTTGTCATAGCTGAACGCAAAATCAGCACCGACAAAAGCGATCGGGTTACAACCTAAAACAGCTTTCGCGAAATATAGGCAAGCTCCTAGAACATTGCCGCCGGTTGAAATATAAGAGTTGAACTTTTCGAGCTTCTCGCAGTGTTCAACGTATTCCTTATCAGGCACAGGAGCCGCGAAAAGATAAACCTTACCTTTCCACTTCTCAAATAATTTCGGTGTGCTTCCAATGAATGCCACAAGGGTTTTGTCTTTTGTAGATTCCCAATACTCATCAGGTGTTTTCTTTCCACCTTCAGATACTTCCTCTAAAACAACGTCACCGGCATCAAGGGTCACATAGTAGTCGGGCTTAATCCCTCGGTCTTCAAAGAAATGATAATTATGCAAACAGCTAATCAAAGGGATTCCCCCTCTGTTCTTGAGTAGCTCCCCATTATACGCAAGACTAGGCCCTGATCCTGCAAGAATCGCGGGCTTGTACTTATGATCTCCGTATAACTTACCAATGCCATGGTTTTTAAACTCTCCAAAAAACTTTTTATTTACTTCGACATTCCCCATCCAAGTTGGCCGCCATGTCGAAATCGTTATCTCATCGTTAGAACAAGCTCCACCGTACATCTGAGTTGTGGATACAGGTGGATGGTCAATGTAATTTTGGTACTCTGCTTTAAATGTAATTTCTCTTTTTGTTCTATTCATAATTTTCTTTCGTAATTTTGTTAATGTTAGGGGTGAAGCCATAAGCCCCACCCCATAACTTTTTAAAATAAATGATTAGCCGAAGCAACGCATAAAGCCTACGCCTACACCGGCTGAACCGGTAGCACCTACGCAGTACCCATGAACAGCTTGAGCAACACCAGTCACAGGAACGTCGGTAACTACACCGTCGCCGCCTACGCCTAGAACTGCACCAGCTAAAATCCCTGAGTTGGCAGGGGCTTTGATCTTGCAGAAACCTGCAGTTACAACCCATCCATATGCTCCGGTGGTGATGGTAGCGTGATGAACGATACCAAAGAAACCGCCTGAGTTAGTGGTTGAGCTGATAGTGCAAGAGAAACCGCTGTTTAATGACATGATCACACCCAAGCCCGGAATGGCTTGAGAGTTTCCGTCATTATAGATGTAGCGATAAACGTCTCCGTTCTCAACGCGGATCGCTCCGAGTTGAACGCTAGGAACTAAGGTCACTGCAGAGACCGACTCTGCATAGACCGGATCTGTAAAAAAATTGCTGTTATTAGCCATCTGATTTTTCTCCTTCTATTATGCTGTTAAAGCGTTTAACAAGCCATGAAGTCGATTGTTTGAAGAGCCGTAAGCCCCCATCCAATAGATCTTAGCTAGTTTAATGTTTTGGTTAATAGGTTTCGCAAATGGCTCTAAGCGCATGTCTTCATCTTTATGAACGTAAAGGCTCAAGTAGTCTTCGTTCAAGAAGAAGAAATGGTTAGCTGGGCAATGGCTGTCTGGAAGAACCGGAATACCATTGAACATCAAGCTTTGGAATCCACCTTCAGCACTTTTTGAATCTTGAAATCGTTGTTGTGGTTGCAACAAAGAATAGTAAGCATTAAAAAGTGATCGAGTAGTTACCGCAACGCTTGGAGTGTCTGAACCGATAGAGCACAAATTAAATTGTGTCTGAAGTGCAGCCTTTGAAAGAGTTGTTGTAGTAGAATCTAACTGACCTGCCCACCAAGTGTTTTCAGTCTGAGAGATACCGCCAACAGTGTTCGATGTACCAACGATTTTACGAAGACCAACGATTGATTTCGGATCTGTAGCATTTGAGAAAATACCAGTTCCCAAAAGATCTTCCATTTGCTTTTCTGCGATTTTCATTTTTGATTTCACCAAAGAAACCATTTGAGCATCGCCAGAGTTTTTAAGCTCGTCAGAGCGTAAAATAGAAATGTTCACATAGAGTTGCTTCCATGCGTATTCAGCCGCTGTGATTTGATCGTTGTCATTGACGTTTAGGGTATCTGCACCTGCAAACCAGCCCGATGCACTTGGCACAGCGTAGTTTAATGGAACAATGATACTAGATCCACCATCAAGCTTCTCGTAAGACTTCTTACGATGACGCTGAAGTAGTGGGTTAGAGTTGAAGATATTATCGTACATTTTAGGCACGAACTTTTTCTGAGTGATCGCTGATAGCTGATCGTATGTTAAAGCCATTTTATTTGACCCTTTCTGTTAAAGGATTAGCCTAAGCCTAGCTCTTGAAGAGCTTCTTTTGCTAAATCCTCATATGATTGTTTTGAAATGTTTTTAGGCTCAGAATAATTTTGCTTGAATGAAGTTGGGCTTTTGCCTAGAACTCCAAGCTTGCTATGCTTCTGGATTCCTTTTGAGACCTCTTGTTTTGCAGTTGGCTTCGCTCTCTTCATAGGCGGCACGTGCTGCGATGTATTCCTCC
>JAAOEI010000980.1_pt1 | contig 10718 bp, 12 predicted proteins | sample 7059261 | NCBI WGS metagenome assembly JAAOEI01 (sample SAMN14008812, study PRJNA610033) | viral metagenome | isolation source: viral particles filtered from seawater | place: China: Hangzhou Bay, Yangshan Deep Water Harbour | collected 2017-10-31
CAACAGGCCCTACAGATTAAACAACAAGAACTTCAAGCTAAAATGGATCTTGAAAGCAGAAAACTTGATCTTGACCAATATATTGCTGATTCTACTAACCAAACTAAAATTCAGGTTGCTGAAATTAATGTATATAGTAGGCAACAAGATTTGGATTTAGATAAGTCTGGTGTACCTGATCCTATTGAACTTGCTAATTTATCTCTTAAAGAACGTGAACAGCAATCTAAAATGTTTACTGAACAACAAAAGAATAATGCTAACATGAATCTTAAACAGCGTGAAATAGAAGCTAGGAAAGAAATTGAGAATAAAAAGATTGAGGCTATTAAAGTTCAAAATGCTTCCCAAGAGAAAATAGCTAAACAACAAATAGATATTAAGAAAAAAGAAATGGCAAATAAGCTTAAAATTGAACAAATGAAAGCTAAAAATAAAAATAAGCCTAAATAAATGCTATTAGGGAATGGTAAAATGACCCCTAAAAAAACTTGACAAACATAATAATAAATATTATATTAATCTATAGAACATGACAAAGGAAAAAAGTAAAGACACAAAAGAAACACAAGATAACCCATTTGCTGGGTTTGGTGTAATTAATCTTAGTCCTGCTGCTCCAAGCATTATACAGGCTCCTAAGGTTGAAGATACTCCTGATGAAATAAAAACAGGAGATAAGGTTATAAACCTTACTGAAGAAGAAGAAAAGGAAAAAGCTGCCCAAGCTACTGTAGAACCTGAAGTTAAAAAACCTACTAAGAAAGTTGAACAAGTAGATGAAGAAGAAACTACAGAAGAAGAAACAGTTGATACTAAAGCCTCTGATGAGGAAACAGAAGTATCACCATACAGAGCATGGGCTGAGGAACTGGCTAACAAAGGATTGTTGGCTTATGATCCTGACAACTTTGAGGATAATGAAGAAGGTCTTACTAAAGCTTTTGAGGATACAGTAGTATCACAAATTGAAGCTTATAAAGAATCTTTACCTGATGTATTTCACCGTATGTTGGAATACTATGAAGCAGGTGGTGATTTAAGACAGTTTTCTAAAGTTTATTTTGAAGGAGTAAATTGGTTAGATTATGATATTTCTGATGAGTCTGCACAAAAATCTGTTATTAGAGAAGCTCTTTCAATGGCAGGTGAATCTAAGGAAGACATTGATGAAATGATTAATGAATGGTCTGATTTAGGTACTTTAGAAAAACATGCTAAGCGTAACTTAACTAAGTTACAAAAAGCTCAAGAAGAGCATAAAGAGCAAGTACTTGAATATCAAAAACAACAAGAAATTGCTCAGGCTGAAGCTAATAGAAGACATTGGGAATCATTTAGACAAGATTTGTTTTCTAAAGAAAACATTAAAGGGTTTAAATTGACTCCTAAACAAAAAGAAGACATGTGGAGATATATTACTGTTCCTGATAAAAGAACTGGTCTTACAGGCCTACAAAAACATTATCAGGAAGATAAAGACTCACAACTTCTTTATACCTATTTAGCAATGAATAACTGGAATCTTGATGCTCTTAAAAGAGAAGTTAAAAATGAGGTAACAAGTAAACTATCTCAAAGCTTAAAGAACATTAAGAATAGTGATTCAAGAGCCAAAGTATCTAAAGGCCAAACTGAGAGATTCTCAGAAGAAGGTGGTAAAAGCTTTAGTGGATTTAAACAAGCCTTTTTAGGGCAATAAAAATAAGAGTAATTGTTAAACTAAATAAATAAAAAACAACATGCAAATAAGTCCGTTGCAAATATCAACTATGAACTGGCATGCTGGTCTTACACAAGATACTCACTTGAGTACCTTCTTTTTGACTGAGCCTGCTATTGCTTCACAAGTTGTTACAAGAATATACAACCGTGAGACTGGATGGAAAAATGCCCTTTCAATGCTTACTGGTGGTATGGGTAAAACTAAGGAAATTGATGGAATCCAATACCGTTGGTATGTAATGGGAGATTCAGCTAAGGCTATTCCTATTACTCGTGCAGCTTTTGATGCTGCTTCTTCAGTAGGTATTGCTGGATCTACATTCAAAATTGGTGTAGGTGAAAAGTGGTTTGAAGAAGGTGATGTTCTTATTCCAGATGATGCACGCTATAAAATGCGTATTATGGGTCAACCATACTGGGATGGAGTTGATTACATTCTAACCTTACAATTAGTAACTAATGACCAAACTTTCTTTGTACCTAGTACATTGTTAACTATTGGTAAAGAAGTTTCTAAAGAATTTAATATTGTTGAGCATGATCATTCACGCACATCTGGAGAAACTACTTATGCTACTCCATTGATGCTTGAAAACTACATGACAACTATCCGTAAGAAATACTCTGTAACAGGTGCTGTACATGATAGAGTACTTGTTATTCAGCTTATGAACCCAGATGGTACTCAAATGTCATCTACTTGGGTAAAATACGCTGAGTGGGAATTTTGGAAGCAATATATGGATGAAAAAGAGCTTATGCTCATGTTTGGTCCTAGCAACGTTTACCAAAATGGTACTACTAACCTTAAAGGTGCTTCTGGTAATCCTATTTACTCTGGTGCTGGTCTTGAAGATCAAATTGCTCCAGGTAACAAACGTTACTATACTCAGCTTACTGAACAATTCTTGCGTGATTTCATGAATGATTTGTCTTACAATGGTACTGAAGATGGTCCACGTGAGTATGTTGCTCTTTGTGGTCGTGGATTCATGGATTTGTTTGACCAAGCTATGAAATCTTCTGCTCAGAAATTCACCCTTGTAGATTCTAAATTCATCACTGGTCGTGGTCAAGATTTAGGTTTAGAAGGTCAGTTCATGCAATATACTGGTTTGAATGGTGATAAGATTACTTTGAAGGAATATCTTCCTTACAATAGTACTCGTCGTAACCGTTTGTTACACCCACAAACTGGACGTCCTGCTGAGTCTTACAAAGCTACATTCCTTAACTTCAAGTCTTATGCACAAGGTGAACCTAACATTCAGGTTGTTCACTCTAAAGGTCGTGAGCTTGTAACTACTTATGTAGAAGGTATGTATGGTCCTTATGGTCCTAAGAAAAATGGTACTTCTGCTACTGCTGTAGATGGATATGAATTCCACGCTATGTCAGAATGTGGTATCATGCTTAAAGATCCTACCAATGCTGCTCAGTTGATTCTTGACGTAGATACTCTATCTTAATCAAATAATTGACTTTTATCAAAAATATAAGTATATTTGTGCCCAGCCGAAAGGTTGGGTACATTTATACTAATACAAAGGAAAACTAAAAAGGAAGAAAACAAATGACTACTTACGAAGTAAAACAATTAACTATTAGGCCTGTTGTAAGGCCAAAATTCTCAGGTGTTAGTTCATACACTAATGCTTTTGTGACTATAAGTACTGAATTATCCTCACGTACTAAGCTATATAAAACAGGTTTAACTCCTGCTGAAGCTAGGCACTATGAGAAAGAGATTGGGTTGGAACATGGAACATTAAGTCCTAATCCTAATAACCCTAAATCTGCTGAATTCTGGGGTGGTATATCAATCAGATTATTTGCTGATAAACCTACCCTAATAACTGTTGAGGGACCTTTAGATGAACTTAAAGAACGTGTCCTAAGAAATAGTTCAAAAATTGCTGAGAATAGCTTAAAAGCTAAGCAAAGCCCTTCAGCACTGTTTTATGTTGATGATCCTGAAGCAGTGGCTAAAGAAGAATCTACAATGATTGATGCTAAATATGAAGCTATGCAAGCATTGTTAAATACTTCTCCTGAAGAAAAACGCGGTATCTTGCGTTTATATGGTAGAGTAGCTGATTCAATGTCTGAAACTATGGTTAAGGCAGAATTAGCTAAAAAGGTTGAACTTAATCCTAAGGATTTCCTAGATAAGGTTCATGATAAAGATCTTAAAGTTAGGATATTTATTGAGGAACTTATTGATGCAGGAATTCTTAAAAAGAAAGGACCTTATACTTATAATGGTGATGATATGGTTGGTAGTTCATCTGATGAAGTTATAGCTTATATCAGTGATATTAAAAATCAATCAGTTAAGTTAGCACTATCTAATAAGCTTAAAGCTCTTAGAAGTGGTAAAGGACCTAAAAAAAGTAAAGATGAAATTGATAATGTTGTAGATTAATATTATTTATAATGACAATACAGGAAGTTCACACAGAGTTTAAATTTAGGATGGATAAGTTTGATAGCTTAAACTATCCTAACTTTCTTCCTGATGAGATTGACCTTATACTTAATCAAGCGCAAGATAGGTATGTTAAACAGCGTTATGGTATAACTAATCCTAAGAGACAGTCTTTTGAAGAAACACAAAAGCGTACTGAAGATCTTAAAAATTTAGTTGTTAACGCTGTTTTAACTCCTTTACCTAATGCTACTGATAATATTGATGTTAATGCCCAATTTATAGATTTACCAACAGATCATTGGTTTATTATACAAGAAAGATGTGAAGTATCATTTCTTAATTGTAAAAATGAATCAGAGACAACATTACTCAAAGTTAAACCTATTCAACATAATGAGTTTGATGAAGCAATGATTAATTCTTTTAGAAAGCCTGATAAAACTAAAGTATTAAGGCTTATGGAAGATGGTAGAGTTGAAATTATTCATGCTCCTAATGTCAATTTATTAAGTTATAGATTAAGATATTTAAAAGAACCTATTAGAGTAAATATTAATACTAATATTACTTTTGAGTTATCTGAACATACTCATACAGAAATTATTGATGAGGCTGTTAAGATTGCATTAGAAGGTATTGAGGCTAGAAGAACCCCAACATTTGCTCCAATAGACACAACTAAAGAATAATAATAATGGCAATAAGTAAACTATCAGATAGAGTAAGATTATTAGGAGCAAGTTTAAAAAACTTAAATCCTACAGCTATTTATAATAAAATTAATGAACTAGTAGATATAATAAATGATCAAATTTCATCTTCTCCAAAAGTATATGCTGCAGTACTTACTCAATCAGGAACAAATAATCCTGTTGTTCAAGTAATAAAAAATACTTTAGGTGAAGATTTAGAATGGTCAAGAATAAATGTAGGAGAATATGCAACAATATCACTTGTTTTAGATGTTAATAAAACTATAGTTTTACATAGTGGGTCTGATTGGGGGAATATAAAAATGGTAAATAATTCATTTAAAGTAGAAGTTTTTACAACTGATACAACAACAGCTGCTCCTACAGATGACGTTTTATCAAAAACATCAATACAAATATTAGTTTATAATTAAACAATAAAATAAATATAAATATATTAATAATAATTTAATGTCAAACACAGTAACAAAAATAGGTAAAACTAATTTTTTAGGTGCTCAAATTGATGAAAAAGTTACCAAGAAAAAAGTAAATGAAATCATTGATTCACTTAATGGTATTAATGATAAAGGTACTGTTACTCAAGCTACATCAATTACTACTGGTGTAACTTTGGATAAACCTGCTGGTGCTATTACTACAGTATCTACTACATTAGCTGCAGGAGCATCTGCTGGTGGTGTATTCACTTTAACTAATTCTTATATTACAACATCATCTGTTATTCTTACTAATTGCTTACAAGGAGCTACTGGTTCCTCTGTTAATGCTTTAGTAAGTAATATAACTAATGGTTCTTGTGATATTCTTTTAACCAATGTTGGTGGTACTACTACTGGTGCTGCTGCTATTACTATTCATTTTTTAGTAATCTAATCAATAATATAAAATAAAATAAGACAAAAGGGTTTAAAAAACCCAAACAATTAAATCAATAAAAAATGGCAATTCATAAAGTAACAGAAGTATTTATCGGTGGTGGTTTAGCCATGGATGCTAATAATACTTCAATTTCAGCATTAGGTTCTCAGTTAGCTATTGTAGGGTCTGATATGACAGCTCTTAATCCTGCTGGTGGTGATACTATTACTACTCAACCTGAGATCTATGTAATTAATAAAAATGCTGATGGAACTCTAAAGCGTAGTTTTGGTGTTAAAGGTACTAATGTAATTTCTTACGAAGCTAGTACTTATACTCCTGCTAAACGTGAAGTATGGTCTATTGGATATAACCGTGCTACTTTAACAGGTTCTATCGCTGTAAACAATGATACTCTTTACAAAGCTAGTATCCGTTTTAAAAATGATAAGACTTTTTATTCTGTACGTCCAGAATATTTTTCTATCAGTTTTCAATCATCTGCTTCTGCAACTCAGTCTAACATTGCTGATCAGATTGTATCTATCATCAATAACTCTGCTTATGGTACAGGTATTAACAAACAAATTAAAGCTGTAAAAGTAGGTAATGGTACTGGTGCTTATGGTCTTACTGGTGCTACTAACTTTGGTGTTGAAATTTGGGGATTGGATATTGCTAACCAATTTTTGAATACTACATACAAAGAAAATTATGTATATTTTTCTGTACAAGTAGATGATACTACTGGTTTTGCTGCAGGTACTACTTGTACTCAAATTCAGTCTGTAGGTTTTGGAACTGGTACTTACTATCAAGCTTACAACATGGAAAACTTTGCATACGGTTATGAAGGTGTTAGAAACCGTCGTATGTGGCCTATTCCAACCTTGGCTTACTTAGCTAGTGCATCTGGTGTAGTTTCAACTACTATTGCTGGATTTACAGCTGCTGTAACTACTGGTTTAGATTTAGTAACTTTTTCTAATCCAAATATATCTGCTCAATTACCTGCTGGTTCTTTAGTAACTATTGATGGTGTAGCTTATGAAATTAAATATCATGCTAGTGCTACTACTGCAGTTCTTACTAGTCCTGCTACAACTACTAATGCTGCTGCTAATATAACTGGTAAAGCTTTCTATGATGTAGTTAATATTAGAGTACGTGATAAAGTTGTATCTGATGGTGCTGTAGTAACTAATGAAGCTGAAAAAGATATTTTTATCTTTACTCCTGCTATTACTGCTGGTGCTAACAGTATGACTGCTGCTCCTTCTGCTGAAGGATTAAACTTGTCAGCAATCCTTAACGGATGGATGGCTACTACTCCATTAGCTCCTGCTAACATATCACTTTAATCAATATATTCCTTTGCTAAATTGGGGGTGGGTGATTTCTTCCTTTTAACCTGCCCCCTTTTAGCAGGGTTTTAATCAATATAAAATAACTTATATTCTCCATATATAATAAAATGGCGGTAACACTTAAAATAGATATTTGCCCTAGTGGGGATTGTAAGACTTTAAACTTTACTGAGACAACAGGAGCATATAATGCTACTTATAATCCTACAGGTTGGGGAACCCCTAATGATACTCCTAATCCTGACTGGGATGCCACATTAACTATAACAGATCCTAATAATATTGAGAGTGTTATAGATATGTCCACTTATGGCTTCCCAACAAATAATCCAAATTATACATATCCTATATCAGCATCATTATTAACTAATAATACTACTGGTGTATTTGCTGATGGTTTATACAATTTTGTATATACCGTTGTTAGTCCTTCTGGTACTACTACATATACCACTACAACTAAAGTATTTGTATATTGTAATATACAATGTTGTGTATTTAAGATGTTAGCTGATATTGATAATCCTGGTTGTGATTGTGAAACAGAAGCTCTTGAAGCAGCTATTAAAGCTTATAATCTTTTACAAGGCTTAAAATATGCCGCATCTTGCGGTTTAACTAACTCATTTAATGAAATTTACGAGGTACTTAGCAGACTATGTAATAATAGTAGCTGTAAGACCTGCAGATAATATACAATATGATTAATTATCCTACAAATATAATTCAACGCTGTATTGATTGTAATGGTTCTACAGCTCTACCTGTTGGTCAAGATGGAGAAGATGGTCAATATGGTGGCTATAGTTCTTTATGGAAATATAGTACTAATACTACTATGGGTGATCCTGGTAGTAACTATTTAAGAATTAATGGTACTAATACTACTATGGTAGTATCAAGAACTAATGCTGATAGTGCTATAATGAATGGTTATTTAGCTTCATTTGCTACATCAGGTGGTCCTGGTAACTATGGTTATATTAGATTATTTAAAGAATTTGATAGTAATAGCCATCAATATTATAAAGTTACAGCAGTTACTAATTTTGGTACTTATTATGAATTTACTGTAGTTTTTATTGATAGTAATAATTCATTTACTAATAATGATAATGTAGTATTATCATTTACTCCAGCAGGTGCTGCAGGAACTAATGGAACTAACGGTACAAATGGTACTAATGGGACATCGGGTACTAATGGAACTTCAGGTACTAACGGTACAAATGGTACTAATGGAACCAATGGTACTAATGGTACAAATGGTGATTATGGTGGATTTAGTAGAATGTGGAAATTTGATACTAATACTGGTGCTGCTCCTGCTTCTACATACCTAAGATTTAACAATGCTAATCCATCACTTGTTACTAGTATCTATATTAATGAAAATGATGCTGTTACTAATGCTTCAGGATTTCTTGCTGCTATTGATAATAGTGGTAATTATGGTCTAGTTAAAGTATTTAAAGAATACAATTCAAGTAATTATGCTTTATATGAAGTAACTAATTGGACTAACAATATTACTTATAGGACACTTACAGTAACTTATTTAGGTAGTAATGGTTCATTTGTATTAAATGATAATGTAGTATTAAGTTTTAGTCCTAGGGGATTAAGTTATAATCCAGGTAGTAATTATTTAGTAGCTATAGGTACTTTACCAACATTTCTTAATAATGCTAATACAGAACTTAAAGATGGTAATATTATTGTTCCTACAGGTATGTCTTTAGAAGAAGATCCTCTTAATGCATATAATCCTGCTACTGGTGTTTGGACATGTCCTGTCAATGGTTATTATGATATATCATTTTTAGTTAATCTTACAACAGGATCTTTTGATACATTAGGTGGTTATGTATATGCAGGATTAACTAATGATACTACACCTGCTAGTATTGTAGCTTCATCAGATATTTCACAACCTAGTGCTACTTGTACTGCTATACAGTTATCAAGTGCTTATGTTATGCGTAAAATAGCTGCTGGTAGTACACTTACTGTTAGATTACTTAATAAAACAGGTGGTACTATTACACCAGCTGTTGGTTCATCAATACATTTTACACTTAAATTAGTAAAAACATATTAATTATGTCTTTATCTCAACAAGATCTTAATGTAAGATTACAAAAAATAGGTTGTTGTACTGGTGAGCAAGCCAAACTTGCTGCTAGATATTATTTATATGGTTCAGAGTGTGCTGAAGAACAACTACAAAAATTAACCTTACTTAATGCTTATTTAGATATATTATCTTGTTACAATGTTCAATCAACAACTAATACAGATTGGTATTATGAAATTGATTTTAGTTATTTAACAGCTATTAATATAGGGGATGTTTTTAAAATATATATTAATGGTCAATTAATATTAGATTATACAACAACTACTATAGATAAATGTTCAGAAATAACATCAATGGTAAATTTATTATTAGCTAATCCTGATATTATAAGTGTTGTTAGTTATTGTAATATTAGTAATGCAGGAATAAGGATTAAAGTAGGTTGTGATATGATATTACCATATTGTATTAGAGGTTATGGAGTAGATGATTCTTATAAAGCTGTATATTTACCAATATATACTTTAGAAAAAGGTAAATGTATTACTGGTGATGCTGATAATTGTATTACTGAAGCACAAGTTGAAGTAATGCTTGAAAATATTGCCATTATGTGTAAAGACTGTTTTAAACCTAATGGTTTTGGTTATTATTAATAAAATAAATAAAATATTAAAACATAATATATGTCATTTCTAACAGACAATAGTAAAACATATTTAAGAGAATTAGTTAGACAAGGTTTAAATGATCTTGAGGCTTTTGCTTATGAACAAATTACAGTAGATGGTAGTGTTAAAACACTTACTATTCCTACTAATGCTAAAGTAGCTATACTTACTTTAGTTAGTACAGTAACATCAGGTCCTGCTGTAATGGTAAGATATGATGCTAATCCTACTAGTTCTGATGGTATACCATTTTTTAATGGTGATCGTTGGAATGTATTAGATCCTAAAAATTTAGTTAATTTTAAGATTACTCAATTTGCTGGTGGTACACATACTCTTTATGTTGAGTATTATCGTTAATATATAGTTTATATACATATAAAATTTTATAAATGGCTATTTTACTTAAAAGAGTATATAACAAATTTGTTGCTGCTAATAGTGGTGGTGCACCTTCTAATTTAGTAGGTACTCCATGTGAGATACAATTAGCTGCTAGTGATGAAACTACTGCACTTACTACTGGTACATCTAAAGTAACATTTAGAATGCCTTATGCAATGACAGTTACTGAAGTTAGGGCTAGTTTATCTACTGCACAAACCAGTGGTTCTATATTTACTGCTGATATTAATGATGGTGGTGTTAGTATTTTATCTACTAAACTTACTATTGATAATACTGAAAAAACATCTGTTACTGCAGCAACTCCTCCTGTTATTAGTGATACAACATTATTAGATGATGCTGAAATAACTGTTGATATTGATCAAGTTGGTGATGGTACAGCAAAAGGTCTTAAAATTACTATTAAAGGCACAAGAGCATGATTGTTAATCCATATTTAGTTATACCAGGAGTATCTTACGA
>JAAOEI010000981.1_pt1 | contig 10717 bp, 10 predicted proteins | sample 7059261 | NCBI WGS metagenome assembly JAAOEI01 (sample SAMN14008812, study PRJNA610033) | viral metagenome | isolation source: viral particles filtered from seawater | place: China: Hangzhou Bay, Yangshan Deep Water Harbour | collected 2017-10-31
GCCAACTGCATAACATTGCACCCAATATATTTTTGGAGATGACATTATGAATACAGATAGACCAAATATGTTTAAGGTAGATGCAGCAGAATACCTTCTTCAAAACCGCTTTATGTATCGTGGTGACTCAGTACACGAATCAAAACCAGACATGGTAAACTCCCCCTCTCACTACAAAACTGGTAAAATAGAATGTATTGAAGCAATGGAAGCTATGTTATCTAGGGAAGAGTTTATCGGGTATTTACGGGGAAATGCGTTTAAGTACCAGTGGCGATTCCTGCATAAAGGAAAAGCGAAAGAGGACTTAGCCAAAGCTAAGTGGTACTTAGACCGACTAACAAATTTTATTGAATTATAGTTATGATTACATGGTCTGACTTGGTGCTACCACCAATTAACTTATGGACACTGCCAAGTCAACCTAACCTACGGAGAAAAGAGATGCCTAGAATGGATGATGCCAATGCAGACTTAGCTGCACAACACGAAGAGATGGCTAGAAATAAAGCAATAGACGGTATTCGCCGTCAAGCGGCGAGTATTGATACAAGCAACCCAACTGGACTTTGCTGGACTTGCGGTGAGTTTATTGGACACAGTAGAAGATGGTGTGATGCAGAATGCAGGGACTTGATGAATGAAACCTAAGATACGAAAGATTGGAGGGGTGTGGTACTGCTACACTAATTGGGATCATATCCCCTGTTTTGGAAATTCTCCTAAAGAAGCTTACACAAGATGGAAGATACGAAATGAGTGTACCTAGTTTTACTTATAGCTCACTAAGTAGGTTTATCACCTGCCCAAGACAGTATGAAGCACACCATGTTTTAAAGTATGTCCCGTTTAAAGATACATCTGCTACGATGTACGGTAAAGACCTGCACCTAGCTGCAGAAAATTACATTGGGAAAGGTGAACCTCTTCCAGAGCGATTCATATTTATTAAAAAGTTCCTTGATACTTTAATAAGTATAAAAGGTGTTAAACTCTGTGAGTATAAATTAGCGATAGCTAAATCAGACGATAGATTTGAATACTGCGATTATGAAGCGCCTCATAGATATTGGCGAGGTATCGCGGACTTAGTTATTATTGACGAAGATAGCCAGAAAGCCTACATCGTAGACTATAAGACAGGTAAGTCTGCAAAGTATGCGGACACTAAGCAGTTAGCACTACTCGCGGCGGCGGTGTTCCTTGAGTTCCCATACATCAAGACTATTAAGGCTATGTTGCTATTCGTAGTATCTAACGAAGTTGTAAAAGAAGAATATACATACGAGAAAGGTTTAAAGATTTTTGATACACTAGCACCAGTATTAGCACAACGGTCAGTAGCCTATGAGACGGGTATATTTAATGCAAGTCCGAATGGTCTGTGCAGGCAATGGTGCCAAGCAACACGATGTATCCATAACGGTAGTTACAAGGGGGAATAGTGCCTTATAAGAACAAAGCGGATAGAGATGCCAAGCATGAATGGCAGTTAGAGAAAAAACGTCCAGGAGCGCACGAAGCTCGCATGGAAAGACAACGTGCACGACGTGCATTCGATAAAGCAGGAATTAACCGTGATGGTAAAGATATAGACCACATACACGGCGTCAAAGCTGGTAACGGTAAAGACAACCTGCGTTTGCGAGACCCTAAAATTAACCGTTCATTCCAACGCAATAGTGACCATACGATGAAAAAGAATGAACCCCCTAAAAAGACTAAACCCAAGAAGAAATAATATGGAAATATCTGTGAAGTCAGTGCAGGTTATGGCGTTAGAGTCGGGGCTTCCAGAGAGTTTGGTAGAGCGTCACCTAGACGCTCTATGTACGATGGCTCTTAGGACTCGAATAAGTGAACGTAAAGTGTGCCTTAATAAAATTAGAGCGTGGTATTTCAGTAAGCAGGTAAATAAACCGCAGTTATTTGAAGTACTAGAAGATAAATGATTCGCCCCCTTAAGGGGCTGTAGGGAGTAATATGAAAGTAGAAGTAATACAAGATAAAGTCTTGTCAGTTAAGACGCTCAATCCTAGTGCAATCACTGACATAATTCCAAAAAGTAAGCGAGTAAGTGATGATGAGGTATGGGTAAATTTTGGGCTCGGGGAATCTCATATCCTTAATAATATGGGGATTAAAAACGTACCCTCCCCTATCCGCACACAATACACATGGACAGGGATGTATAAACCTTTTGACCATCAACGAGTAACAGCAGAGTTCCTAACACTAAATAGAAAGGCATTTTGTTTCAATGAGATGGGTTCTGGGAAAACAAACTCTGTTATCTGGGCAGCAGACTACCTAATGAAATTAGGTGTAGTACATCGTATGCTGGTGATATGCCCTTTATCTATTATGGACGCGGCGTGGCGTAGAGATTTGTTTAAGACTGCTATGCACCGCTCAGTAGAGATAGCACACGGTAGTCGGGAGAAACGTGCTCAGATAGTTAAGAGTAATGCAGAGATAGTTATCATTAACTTCGATGGTGTTGAGATTGTAGAAGATGCAATCGCTAATGGAGGATTTGATTTAATTGTAGTGGATGAAGCAACCCATTTAAAAAACGTATCGACACGCCGATGGAAAACAATTAACCGCCTAGTAACGCCTGAAACATGGTTATGGCTGCTGACAGGAACACCTGCGGCTCAGTCTCCAGTGGATGCGTACGGGCTTATTAAACTTGCAAACCCACGTCATGCACCTAGAGCGTTTAACGCCTTTAGAGATTTGGTACAAGTGCGTGTATCCCAGTTTACTTATAAGAACCGTCCAGAGGCAGAACAGATAGTTCATGGGCTTCTGCAACCTGCAATACGTTTTACGAAAGAAGAATGTTTGGATTTACCAGAGCTTACTTATCAAACAAGAGACATCCCGCTATCGCCACAACAAGATAAGTATTATAAGCTCCTCAAAAAAGAGATGCTTATGCAGGCGGCAGGGGAGGAGATAACGGCGGCTAATGCGGCGGTTGCACTAAATAAACTATTACAGCTCTCATCAGGAGCAGTATATTCAGATGCTGGGGAGGTAATTGAGTTCGATGTTAAGAGTCGTGCGGCAGAACTCCTTGACGTTATTAGTGAGACATCCCACAAGACGATTGTGTTTGTGCAGTTCAAGCATACCATAGAGATAGTAGAGAAAGTATTAGTTGATGCAGGGTATTCTGTAGGTGTCGTGCATGGAGGGATTAACGCAACTAAGCGTGCTCATCTATTTAACGAGTTCCAGATATCGCCTAATCCCCAGATACTGGTCATCCAACCTCAAGCGGCGGCGCATGGAGTGACTTTGCACGCAGCGAATACTATCGTGTGGTGGGGTATAACACTGTCTCTTGAGACATATAAGCAGGCTAATGCGCGTATCCATCGAGCAGGCCAAGTTAATCGATGCAGTGTTGTGCATCTTGTAGGATCACCCGTAGAGAAACGGGTGTTGTCAGTATTAGAGGATAAAGGCGCGGCTCAAACTAAGTTGTTAGACCTTTACAAAGAAGTCATAGCTTGACAAGGTGTATGTAAGTAGACTATAATATACTCACTTTCTAAGAAAGTTACAGGAGATTCACATGGAGACATTAAACGCAGAGCAACTCGTCAAAGCGTATATAAAGATGAGAGATGCACGGCAACAACTGCAACGGGAATTTGACGAAGCAGATGATAAGATAAAGCAACAACAAGATATAGTACAGCAGGCTCTATTAGAGCTTTGTAAGGAGACAGGAACGGATGGACTTAAGACCGCCGCTGGCTCCGTGTCACGGACGATAAAAACCCGATACTGGACTAGTGATTGGAACAGTATGAAGAATTTTATTAAGGAACATGATGCGTTCGAGTTAATGGAGCAGAGAGTGCACCAAACAAACATGAAATCCTTTTTAGAAGAAAACCCTAACCTCATGCCTCCAGGCATGAATATCGATAGTAGATACACCATAACCGTTAGAAGGAAATAGTATGGAATCGACAGATGAGAATGAAGTATTTTTGACAACAGCTCAAGTTGCAGAGATACTAGGATGTACCCGCCAGTATGTAGCCAAGTTAAGATATACCGGCGTGCTAAGCACCTACCGTAGAGGTGCAACTATTTTATTGGATGCTAAAGAAGTTAGAGCATTCGTAACTAAAAGAAACACTATTGTTAAAGTAAGAGAGGCAGATTATCATGGCTAATGAAATGAGTTTATTCACAACAGGCGCAGCACTTCCAGCACACTTCGCAAAAAGAGAACTAAGTGAGACTACTAAAGCGCTTATGGGCGGTGCATCAGATGCACGTCGTATCTCAGTAAGGGGTAACATCTTCCGACTAACTGTCGGCGGTCAAGAAGTAGCGAAGAATGAAGACCGTGCAATGAACATCATCATTGCCGCTGCAGCGCCTAAAACAGCTCGTCAGTATTATGCAGGGACTTATCAAGAAGGTGTAGTATCCGCACCAGACTGCTGGAGTTCAGATGGTGAAGTACCAAGCCCAACTATCGAAGCTCCTAGAAACCACAACTGCGCTACCTGTCCTATGAATATCGCAGGGTCAGGACAAGGTAATGGTAGAGCGTGCCGATACACGCACCGTCTTGCGGTTCTTCTTGAGAATGATATGCACGGTGATATCTACGAGTTATCTCTAGCGGCGACCTCACTATTTGGTAAAGGTGAGAATGGTAAGATGCCTCTCTTCCAGTACGCCAAGCAGTTAGCAGGTCATGGGCTTAACGTCACGGACGTTGTAACAGAACTTCGATTTGATACAGACTCTGCAACGCCTAAGATGGTATTCCGTGCAGTACGCCCATTGGAGCTGAGTGAAATTGACGTAGTGTTAGAAAAAGGTACGTCGGTAGAAGCTATCCAAGCTATTACAACAAGTTTTACTGGTGTGAGAAAAGAGGAAGCCCCTGCTCCAAAAGCAGCACCCGCAGCAAAACCAGCAGAGAGTATCTTTAAAAACACTGAGGTTGCTGAACCTGTAGTGAGAGAGAAGAAAGGGAGTGCCGCAGTACCTACTGACCTAGCTAGTACATTAGCAGAATGGGCTGACTAATCCCTACACTGTTAGAAGGGGCGGATAGCACCGCCCCTTTTTTTACCCTCAATTTTAGGTACAGATATGAAAAGGATAGATTTTTTTAATACAGTGTTGGCGCAAGGGGGTATGTATTGCGCTGTAGGGATAATTAACAAAAGACCTTCACAAGTATTCTTTAACACATACGAAGAAGTAGGTGAATGGGCAGACCAACAATCTGAAGCGGGGGTGGATGCGTATTTTGCATTAGCTACCTACCATTCAACAGTTAGTAGAAGTGCTAAGAATGTGAAATTGTTTAAGTCTTTGTGGGTAGACTTAGATATTGGCGTAGGGACTGCGTATGAATCACAGGTTACAGGTATCACTGCCCTTAAAGATTTTTGCAAAACAGTGGGACTTCCCAAGCCTACCATCGTGTCATCTGGCTATGGATTGCATATTTACTGGGCACTTACTGAAAGTATTGACTATAACGAGTGGAAGCCTTTAGCGTCTGCATTAGTAAGCCGCATGACAGCAGAGAAGCTTCAAGTTAAGGATATGGGTATTACAACAGATGGTGCCCGTATTCTGCGTATACCCCAAACTAAAAACTATAAACGTAGTAGCGTTACTTCTGTAGATATTATCGCACTTGAAGACGCACACCCATTGGAGTTTTATAAAGAAGTCTTAGCCCCTAAGGAAGTATTAACTCCCCTAGCACAGGCAGAGCTCGCCGCTTCTAACGTAACACTAAATGACACAACAAGAGCCCTATTAGGGAACATCATATACAAATTCTCCCGTGTAATGTTTAAGAGTTTAAACGGTACGGGGTGTGCACAAATGGCACATATATACTTAGACCAAAACGATATATCAGAACCTCTATGGCGTGCAGGGCTTTCTATTGCACAGTTTTGCGTAGATAAAGAAACTGCCATACATAAAATATCTTGTGCACATGACGAGTATAGCCCTGCAGAAACAGAAAGAAAAGCATGGCTTATTAAAGGGCCTCATCTCTGCGAAACCTTTGCAACGCTTAATCCAGAGATGTGCGTAGGCTGTAAGCACGCAGGAGTTATCTCAACACCTCTCATGCTAGGTAGAGATATACTAGAAGCCTCCCCTGCAGATAATCTTATCACTGCAGAAAGTAAAGACTTAGGGACAGTTGAGATTGAGATTCCTAAATACCCATTCCCTTACACAAGAGGGCCTAATGGGGGTGTGTATGTTAAGAGTGTATTAGATGCAGCAGATGGAGAGGAAACAGACAAAACTCTCGTATACGAGAATGATTTTTATGTAGTGGGTAGACGTAGTGACCCTAATGATGGTGAAGTACTGCACATGAGACTCATCCGCCCACATGACGGGGTATCTGATTTTATTGCCCCTCTAGCTACTGTAACCGCAGGGGATAAATGCCGCGAGCTTCTCTCACATAAAGGGATTGCAGCGCATACAAATCAAATGAAGTTAATTATGGCGTACCTAGTAGCGTGGACTAAACATTTGCAAAATACAACGAAAGCAGAGCACGTCAGAGTGCAGTTTGGGTGGAACTCAAGTAATACGTCGTTTGTAGTGGGGTCTAGGGAATTAACAAAAGGGGCGGCACCTAAGTATAGCCCTCCCTCAGCAACAACGCAGGAAGCGGCAAAAATATACACCAAAGAAGGGACTCTTGAGGCTTGGTCTAATGTAGTAAACACTTACGGTTTACCCGGTAATGAAGTGAGAGCCTTTGCCTTATTTCTGAGTTTAGGTGCGCCGATGTTTAAAGTCTTCTCTCTTGGCGGTGCGATGCTTCATTTAACTAACGCATCATCAGGGGTAGGTAAGTCTACAATCCAGTATGTAGCGAATAGTGTATGGGGTCACCCTACAAAAACGATGCTTGTAAACGATGATAAAATTCTCGCTAAGTATCAACGTATGGGTATCATCCAAAACCTTATCCTCTGCATTGATGAATTGACCAATCTGCCAGCAGATGAGATTAGTGATTTAGCCTTTGGGATTACTAATGGTCGTGGTAGAAACCGTATGAGTTCTGCTGCTAATATGGAGCGAGTTAATAATACTACATGGTCTATGCCTTGCATTACATCAGGTAACAACAGCTTACATGAGGTACTCCAAACCCTTAAAGCAGACCCAGAAGGCGAGATACTTCGTATTTTAGAGCTTGAGGTTGTTCGTGCAGATACCCTAACAAAGCAACAGTCTGACCAGCTATTTAGTAGAGATTTAGTTAACAATTACGGTCATGCAGGTGATATTATTGCACAGGCTATTTTAGATAATTATGAGGAGTCCGTTAATGAACTATTCGAATGTCAAAGACGATTTGATGAAAAAGCTAATCTATTCCAAAGAGATCGATACTACTCAGCGTTGGTGGCTACTGCTATATTTGGTGGTAAGCTCGCTAATGACTTAGGGATTATCAATATCCCCGTAGAACCCGTTATAGAATACCTCGCTAAGAAGGTAGGTCATGCAAGAAAGATAGAGAAAGTACAAGAGGACAAGGCATCTGCAAACTTAGGTTTGTTCATGTCAGAACATATGCAGAATCAGCTAGTCATAAATAGCAAGAAGCCTACTGTGCCCGGAGCATTAAGTGTTCCTATAGAAACCCCACGCGGCGCACTTGTGATACGCAGAGAGCCTGATACGGGTAGAGCGTATATTATTGCATCAGTAATGAAATCATGGTGTGCGAAGAAGCAGATATCCTACAAGTGTTTCGTAGACGACCTGAAGAAACTAGGCGTACTCCTAGACGTATCGAAGATTAGAATGTCATCGGGTACCGTGCAGGATAGTCCTGCAGTTATGGCACTTATACTAGACACTGCACAGATGTCGTAAAAAAGGGGGCTTAAGCCCCCTCTCTTTTATGGGTAAACCTTATTATAGATGTCCTGAACATGAGAGAGTAACTTACGCTCTCTAGCTTCCAGTGCTGTAATACGGCTAGCCTTATCTTCGGAAGATATATTTTTGTTGTTTAATATCTTCCGCGTATTGAGGTGAATCTTATCAGTCTCCGTTTTTAAATGGTTCATTTTTTGATGAACGCTCTCATTAAGAAGGTTCTTATGCTTCTCTTTATAACTACGAGCATCCTCTAACCTACCGTCTTTTTTCATGGCATTATAGGTAGCGTGTGCACCTTCCACAGCTTCTCGCAAATCATAGTAGGTTGCCTTGGTCTGCTCCATGTGCTCAGGTGGCACAAGGTTAGGTACACTAGGAAACATTCTCGCTATCTCACGCAGTGTATGGTCTTTAGAGGGGTTATCTGAAGCCATAGTCCCTGCGATATTAGACAGCCCCAAAACAGCCGTCCCCACACCACCAAACCAGCCTTTCATAAAATGGTCAAACCTAGTAGGGGATACAGTATTCGGTGCAGCCATTCCCACGAGTTTACCTAACTGAGATGTGCGGCTATCATACTGGTACCCAGGGTCTTCTTTCTGTAAACGCTCTGGAACAATAGGTCGCCCTGTAAACATATCGTAGTTCGTAACTTGTTCAATACCTTCTTTAATCGGTGGAGGTATTAGAGGAAGCCCAAATGAAGCGGCGACTGCCTCTCTATAAGCCTGCGCAGTTTGACGAGGATTCTCTGTTTCAGCAATTCCAGCACTAAACAAATGGTTCCCTGTAATATAGGGCAGTGCAAATATATCAGGACGTACTGGAATAGACAGTATAGAGTCTGCACCGAACATCATAATATGTGTATCTTTGTAGCGGATATCTCGTTTGTTGAATTTATCCTTATCCTCATCACTACCCAGCAGACCGCCATAGAGCATATTATAGATAAATGAGGTAGTCATCATCACCATAGACGTAGTGAATAACCGCTGATGTGCAGTCTTTTTATCTGCTGCGGACTGATACGCAAGACCTCTCCCAGCCACTACTTGCAATGCCGCACGCTGTGCTTGAAGCGCCGCCCCCATAAAAGGTGTAACACATCGAATCTGCTCAACTGCAGCAGAGGCTCCCCGTCTACGGAAGTTAATAACATCGAACGCCCTTTGATATGCTATAGATTTCGCACGAGGGTCACCTTTTAACTCCTCCATAGTACGCACATACACGGCTTGACGAATAGCATTATCACCTGCCATAGCGAACTTCTCTAGGCTAGACTTAAACTTACGCCATGCGCTCTTATCTTTACTTAGATGTGTATGGTGTGTTGTGTCATAGAGATGGAGTACCCGTGAGTCTGCAATGGTGTCTTTCGTACCTACTGCACCGATGTCTCTAAGTATCTTATGTGCAGCCGTGTCTTCTTTAGAGAACGCAGTTGTTTTAAACTCAGAAAGCATAGTGGTGAATAATTTAACGGGGTTCTTAATCCCAGACGAGAATGCAGCCGAGTAAATATCTTGCGGCAACTGCGCGATAGTAAAGGTAGGCGTTAACACAATAGAGTCACGCAGATTAGACGTAAGTTTCTGCAATGGTTTAAGTGTTAATGGAGCCGCCCGTACACCGTGAAAAGCGATTGCCATAAGAGGGTCATCAAATTTCCAGTATTGTTTCTTACCATGAAAGTAGCAGGTAATCGCACCGTCTTTGTTTGATTTGGTCCCGTGAATACGCGTAACCGTCCCTTCAGGCATATACCGGCGAGCAGACTCAATTAAATCTGTGGCTTTCTTAGCGCGAATCGCACGCGAATAGCTTATCTGTACCCAATGCTCGATGTTGTCCATCATATTAAAGACTTCGCGTTTAGAGCCTTTAAACTTCAGCTCACGCATACCCTTTGTAAGGGAGGATATATTAGACCGATACTGCCCATTTGCCATCTCATCAAATATATTCTCTGTCTCCTCTTCAGTAGAGGACTCGTGCATAACGCGATACATAGGCGTATAAAAGGCAGCATCCAGATAGTTTTCGGCTTTCTGCTTAGAATATAGCCCAGACTCAACAAGCGTATTGATAACACTAGGTCTAATTCTATGCCACATAGCCTCTGCTTCAACAAACTTATCAACAGACTGGTATGCTTCAATAGCTTTATTACACTCTTCTTCAGATATGCCGCCTTTATCTAGCGCCTCTTTAATTTCACTTGCTTGTTTGAAGAGAGCTTTTTTAGTAGCGTCATTAGATTCTTTATTAGCCTCTGTCTTAAGTGAATGCACTTTTTCGTACATCTCTTTAAGTCGACGTGACGACATATAAACAGTAAAGAATTTATTAGCCTCTTCTTCAGACCAGCCATACTGAGCTTGGGTGTCATCAATAAGCTGACGCATACTAACTACATTATCTTTACTTGGTACAGCCACCCAGAATGCAGTGTTGCCATCATACTGCATACCCCCAAGAAGTGACGCTTGTGCTGACATTGATGTATCGTTAATTGTTTGTGCTTGAGAGGCTCTGTCCATAATACCGCCTATCTCTGCACTGGGTCTCCCAGAAGCTTCTAAGGCTCTGCGCAACTCATTAACAAACCGTGCATCATGGCTTAATAAGTTAGTCTCCATAATATCCATAGAGTTCTGGACATTTCTAGCAGACGTCGTTTTTAGTACACGCTCTTTAAGTGTTTTCTTCTGCACAGCCTCTGGCTTGCGAATAGTCTGGCGGTCTTTATCTATCTGCTCTTGGAGTTTTG
>JAAOEI010000982.1_pt1 | contig 10708 bp, 15 predicted proteins | sample 7059261 | NCBI WGS metagenome assembly JAAOEI01 (sample SAMN14008812, study PRJNA610033) | viral metagenome | isolation source: viral particles filtered from seawater | place: China: Hangzhou Bay, Yangshan Deep Water Harbour | collected 2017-10-31
AAATTCCCTAGGTAAATGATAATAGTCCCACAAAAAATGACAGCAATTATTATCGAACAAACCGAAGACCATGATTTAATTATGATACCAGAGAATATTATTCCTGGAGTTAAAAATTGGTCTACCGAAGATGAGGATAAATTAAAATGATATATTTATGGTCATGTATTATAGTAGATAAGTTAATAGAAGTAGAAAGAAAGATGAAAGATAGCGATGTTCCACCTACTAAACAAGAAATGCTAGATGCCGGATGGTCTTTAAAAGAGGCAACGGGAGAGCATGAGTGGATTAAAGTGATAACTGGTGGAAGTGCAACGATAACTTTCGGACAAAAAGGACATTGGATTATTTTATTGGGAATGTTATTATGATACCAGGATTCGATACCCTAGCAGAATTCGCAAGGCATGTAGGTCTTCCGTATATGACAGTAAAAAATCAAATGAAAACAGGGTACTGCAAGTATCCTTACCGAAGTCTAAATAAGGACGGTAGAACTAAACACCCACTATATAAAACTTGGGACAGCATGATAGGGAGATGTTATCATCGAAGCAATGCAAGTTACAAGAATTATGGAGAACGAGGCATTACAGTATGTCAAGAATGGCTAGATGACTTTGCTAATTTTATTAGAGACATGGGAGATAAGCCAGGACGTGAATATACGTTAGACAGGATTGACAACGATAAGGGATACAGTAAGGACAATTGTAAGTGGTCTACTTGGTCAGAACAAAACAGGAATCAGAGGAGATACAAGTAATGGGAAATTCAGAATGTCCTAATTGTGGAAGCACACATGTAATAGCAGAGACTGAATATAAGAAAGTATGTAGAGAATGTGGCGAACATTTTATAGAAGAGTAACACAAAATTAAAATCGTGTAGACTTTTAGGGGGTAATTATGCATAAGTTATTGATATCATTAGTAATATTAACTGGATGTGGTAAATATAATAAGCCTGTATTCTACTCGGTTCCTAGTCCAGTAGACCTAGAAGTACCTGAAGAATTAGAAACTTGTACAGTAATCCAAGAAAGTAATCAAGCAACTATATTATGCCCAGACGGTACGTCTGCTGTAATTACAAATGGAAAGGATGGAGAAGATGGCAGGAGAGGTGAACAAGGTATTAAGGGAGATGAAGGCAAACGAGGAGAGACAGGTGAGACAGGCCCAGCTGGAGCTAGCGGACAGGACGGTAAAGACGGCAGAGATGGTACTGATGGTGTTGACGGTACAGACGGGGTTGATGGTATTAGTCCTGAGCCTTGTACTGTTTACGAATTAAATAGTAACTGGATTAGAATAGAATGTCCAGATGGAACCTTTCAAGATATAAGGAAAAAATAAAATGAGTCAATTAAAAGAATTATCAATTATACTATTGACAGCAGCCTGCTTTGGAGGTATGCTATATGTAGTTGATAGAGCTACCGAAGGTTATAAGTTAGCCGATAGATTAACAGACTCTATAACTAAATATATAGAACAGCAGAAACAAAAGGAAGCAGAAAAATGCCGTCAGCCCTAGTAAAATTACTTAACAGTCCAGGATTATTCAGGATTACTGCTGAACATTCTAAGAAAGTACGAGCACATCCACAAGATAAAATGTGTATGTTAGTAGATGCCGGAGAGCTAATTAGCTTAAAGGATGGTGAGCCCATTGAAGGTACAGTAATTAATGCTAATCAAACAGTATTAATTAAACCTAATGTACCATTAACTGCCAGTAAATATCATGCCTTAGTATCTTATAACCCGCAGCTATCCTTACATGGAGCTATTGTTAGTCCTGTAAGTCCTATAGTTAGACCTGGTGAAGAAGATATGATAGGACTAATGATAAGAGCTAGTAAAAAAATAGACCTATCAGATATAGGCCATGTGTTTGAACTCTACCAAATCGATTAATAAGGAAGTAAAATGAAAAACGTAGTAGTATCTTTAGTAGAAGAATTACAAAGTCAACTTAGTACTAAAAAAGAAGAACTAAGAGTCATCGAAGGCGCTATCCAAGGAGTCAATCTTTTGGCTAGTCGCTTGATTGAAAATAATAATAAACAAGAGGAAGGCATTCAAAGCGATAAAAAAGCTAAGAACACCAGTAAGTAACATGAAACAAACACCAAGCATAACATACGAACTAACCTATAAAGTTAATGAGTTAATAAGTAAAGTAGAAGAACTCGAACACGAACTAGCGGCTGCTAATAAGATGATTCGACTTCTGACTCTTCATCTTCTTTCTGAACAGGAGGCATCTTTAGATATTCAAGAACCTTCTTTGTCAGAGAAATCTTCTTCTCTTTAGGAGACTTAGGTTTTATTTTTCTATTGTTTCTTTTATCTTGGCTAGCCATTTGTCATCCTCTTTGGTTTCAGTACTCTTGACTATAGCACCTGCTATTTCAAATAATACGTAGTGAGCAAACTCTTTGCTTGCTAATTTAACTATATATCCTTTAATCAAACTAACAAATACACTTATAATCATTGCCATATTAATCTCTCCTTCTTTTTCCAGTTACATATGTAGGTATATCATCTGATACTACCCTAAAATAAACAGCTCCAGGCATATAGCCCTTGAATGTATTTCCTAATTCTTTTTTTGTTCTGAAAAACTTATCATCAAATGTTCCATCTCTAGACAAAGCACTGACTATTCCTTGCATAGCCTCAATAGGTGGCGAACCAACGCCTTCTGACGCCACATCAATAATAGAAGATGCTCCAGTCCAAGAAGTAAATCCTTCTCGTCCTACTGCCTTCTGCCATCTATCCCAAAACCAGTCCTCGTCTCCTCCAAAATACTGAGCGACAGTATCTACTGCAGCCATCGTCGCAAAAGGAGTTGCTAATGCCTTTGCTGTAGGCATTAATTTTCCTCTGGATGCTGAAGAAGCTACCCTTCCTACTATACTCGTAGGCCATTTAGTGAACATAGAAAACATCGGCCCCATATATCTACCATAAGCAGACATATTAGCTTTATTATAATGAAATAAATAATTACCTGTTAAGTATTTTGCCATTAATCTATTTACTTCATCCTTACCTTCCGGCCCTTTTTTCCAGGCTTTAAGTATAGCATTTTGATAAATAGGAGAATCAATTCTTTTAATCATATCAATAGCAAATGATGGAGTTTTAAACATGTCATCGACTATATGTTTAGACATGAAGTTAGTAGAAACTCTAGCTATTGCTTCGGCCTCTGAAAACATAAACATTGGCCCTTTATTAAACGCAAGTTCTGCACCCTTACGAAACTTTCTAGACTTTGCACTTCTGCCTATAATACCAGTATGAGTTGCTTGCTCTAGTTCACCTACCCAATCAGCTTCCATTAATTTATTATGGATAGCATAATATTTAGGGTCACGAATAGTTACAAATCCCTCAGAATCCATCTTTAATTTCTTACCATCATTCTGCATTATATCGAATAGTTCTTTACTAGGTTTAATCTTCACTCCATTTTTTATAATCTTATTAACATCTTGATACCCTTTAAATACGTGCTTAACATATTTAGGGCCAAGGTCTGGAAACATATAAAATATAGGAGAAGTTAAATTCTGTAATGCAGATTTAATATTATAACCTAAGTAGTTTGGATAAGCATTTCTAGTTACTTTATTAATTATATTAGGAGCTTCTGCTCTATTCTCTAATTTTTCTGCAAGCTTATCATTACCTGCCTCTCTAGCTTTTTTTGCTTGGAGTAGTTTTTTAGAAGACCAATCTTCTATCATATCATTATAAGCACCGGATAATGTATCTTTTCTTCCGCCTATCAAGTCCATTGCTAAGTCATTTAAATGTTTAGAAGACCACATATCATTAGCTGCAGCCGCAATATCAGCCATCTTTTTTAATTCAGCAACATCATTTCTTAATACAGCAGTACGCATAGTATTAGATACCCAGTTAGAAGATAATCTATTTATATCTTTTTCTTTTACAAAACTAGGTATCTCTCCTTCTTTACGAGAGAAGGTAGCTGTTGCATCCATGTGTAATTTATTAGTAATGTTAGGATTATTTGATTTAAAATCATTTAGTACTTTATTATATTGAGCAGCGTCTTCTATCTTATCGTCATTTAAAAACTCTAGCTCTTGAAAGAACTCTTTAAACTTACCATTCTTTTTTTGACTAAGTATATCAGTTAGCTGGTCGTCGTTTAGATAAGAAATATTTACACCCTCAGTATTATATTTCTTAGCTAACTCATATAACCTATAGTCCATAGCAGACTTATATCTAGCTCCAGACTTTCTTCGTTTAGGCACATAGAACTCTCTGTTATCTATAGGTAGTCCTAATGACTCGGCTATATTTCTTTGCTCTTTATAAAACTGTTTCCATCCATTATAAACTTCAACATCAATCTTATTTTTATTTCCAGTATTTAAAGCTTCATAAATATCTTGGGTGTTAACATTTTTTTGATAAGACAAATCAGATAATGTTTCTAATTTTTCTGCAGATGATTTAACTACTACAGATAATTCATAATATTTTTCTGATATATCATCTAATATTTCTTCTACTTTAGTACCCAATCTTGCATCTATAACTTTAGCTAAAGGTCTATTATCAGAAAATTTATATATAGTTCCTACCCAACTTTTAATAGCTGGTTGATTTTTAATACCATTTTCTGTAACAGCTTGTAATGCATAATCCTTTTGCAAGAATCTTTCCCATTGATTTTCTACCCACTTAGGGTCTTTTTCTAATGCTTCGTCTAAATCTTTCTTAAGAAATGTTTCAAAGGAATCGCGTTTCTTCTCCATGATTTTAAAGTACATAGTTTCTACTGTATCTTTACTAGTCTCTCTAACTTTATACTTATTTAAATCACCAAGAGATTCATAATGAGTTATTACATTTGTCATCTCTTCGGTAGATGGAGTATGTGTAGTAGTAATAGATTGAAATTCAGTATTAGTCATAGGCTTATTTTTAATTGCCAGATTATCTATTCTCTCTAAAGTATCGGGTAGATTTTCTACTTGCAAACCTTCAGGTAATTCTGTTTTTCCTATAATCTCTTTAGCTTTCTTAGGTAATTTTTTAGGACTAAATATATCTATTAATTTCTGTCCACCAATACCTAATCCTAATCCTAGTCCAGTACCTAATGCTATATCTTCTACTTCTTCTCCAGAGCGAGATTGGCCATAGCCTGCTAAGGCTCCAGTACCGGCACCTACTGCTGCAGCACTTCCTAATTTTCCTAACTTTGATATACCACCGCCAGGAACTACTAATCCTGCGCCTATTTCCGCAGCAGTCCTCCATCCTGATTGACGTTCTTTTGCTAATTCTCTTAATTCATCCATAGCATCTGCTAAATTTGCAGAACTAGCAGTTTGAATAGCCATCTTTTGTGGGATTCCTAGTAAGATAGCTTCGCCTAGAAAGCCTTTTGATAGTTCAAGTACAGAAGAATCGCCTCCTTCTTTATATGCACCAAAAAATTCTAGATTATCTTCTAGTTCTGCCTTCTCTTTATCGTTTAATTTATATTTACTACCTAATATATCTAATTCGTTTTGGGAGATAGCAGCATTAAAGCCAGTCTTGCTTTCATCCTCGGCTTTTATTTCTTCTTGAACAGGCTGTTTAGAATATTTTTCCCACGGCTTTTTTTCTTGGTACTTTTCCCAAGGGCCGCTAGTCTTTTGTTCTAATTGTTGGTATTTTTCCCAAGGTTTCATTATATCTTTTCCCAATTAGCAGGGTCTGATTTATCCCCACCTAAGAATCGGTATCCATCTTCTATAATTTCTTCTTTATTCTCAGAAGGTAATGCACTTTGTCCCCCAGATTTTAAAATAGATTGTCTTCTATCTTGAGCGGCCTTAATAAGATTTTGCTTTGCATTAGATTTTACTTCCAAGAAAGGAGTTAAATTTTCAAGAACACCTGAAGTAAGAATTTCTTTTTTAATAGGCTCTTCTTTTCCTCGGAATAAATTAGCAAACCATTTTGGCTCTCCTAATTCTTTTTCTAGTTCTTTTAATACAGGAACAGGAAGTTTAAGAATAGAATTATATACTTGTTCTTCATTAACTTCGTCATTTTGAAGTCCTAATAATTTCTGTTGAACATCTTCTATTAATGCAACATCTCTTTGTAAAGGAGAGATTAAATTTTTCTCTGCTTCTAATGCAGCACGTTCATATCCTTTTGCATTAGGGTCTTTCTTTTGTTTTGCCATAGCAGCTTGTTTATTTAATTTATCTAATTGCATTAATGATTTATTATAATCTCTTTTTTGTTGCATCCATTCTTTAATCATTAACTTAGCTTTAAAGTCTTTGTCTTTTTCTTGTCTCTCAAGAATATTAGACTGTTGTTTACTTAAACTTTCCTCACCTTTACTTATATCGGCAAGTCTTTTATTTAAATCTTCCTTTGCGGCATCTAATTGACTTGACCAGTCAGTTTGTTTAAATTTTAAACCAGACATATCAACGCCATGTTTTAATCCATAAGCGCCTGCAAATAATTGGGTAAGTGAATTAGCTACGTCTGTAACTAGTTCGGCCATTGCTAAGTTATCTTTTTCTTTTTTATACTCACCAGTTACTTTATTTTTTAATTCTTCTAAATCATCAAACTGTTTTTTAAATAACTCTTTTTGGTCTGCAGACATACCTACAGTCATACCATTAATCTTTTTCATTAAACTATCTAAAGATTCTGGCTCAGGTATTTGAGGAGTAACAATATTATTATTACCGCCACCAGTTTTACCGTCCTTCTTATCGTCTTTGCTTAGTGTAGTTATTTGACCACCAGGCTTATCTAGTGAACCTGGTTGGTCTAATCCTAGATTATATTTAGATTCTTTATCTTTATCAAATAGACTATATCCACCACCTGCCAGAGCTAGGCCTCCTCCAGTCTTTTTAAGATTATCTCTCCAATTACCTTTAGGAAAGCCCTCATTATCTGTACTAGTTTCAGGATTTAATTTCTCTTGTAATTTAGATACTTCTTTAATAGCAGCTTTATCTTTTGCATCTTCTTTTACCTTCGGCCCTTGTACTTCTGCTTCATCAGGTTTCTTATTTAAATCTTCTTTTAATTTAGATTTTTCTGGTTTAACTTCAGGAGTATCAGTCCTACCTACATCCATAGGACTAACAATGTCTTCTTCTGTAGATTTAGCTTCAGGAATCTTAGATTCTTTTTTATTAAGTTCTTTACTTAATTTCTTAGTACCTTTTTTAACGGCCTTAATGCCTTTACCTATTGCACTCATTATTATATATTACCTTATTCAAAAGCGCTCGCGCCTAATGTTCCTAATGTTTCTCCTGCAGCCATTCCAATAGTAGCTCCTTGAGGACCGCCGTATACTGCTCCGACTACTCCACCAATTATTTTTCCGCCAGCACCCCACATAGACATCTTATTCTTAGCTTTATTCTTCTTATCTCTAATTTGTTTTTCAATTTTGAGTTTTGCTTTTTTAAGTCTGAGCTTAGTTTCAATATCTAGCTTCTGTCCTTTTTTAATATAACCTAATTCAAGGGCTTGTTTTAATTTATTATAAGCAGCCTCGTGAAGCATGATATCTTTTTCATACATTTGTTTTGCTTGTTGAGCATAGTTTAAATATTCTTCTTTACTCTTAGCCTTAGTCACTGCCCAGTCTGCTAACTGTCTAGTATTTAATAATGTCTGTCCAGCCTGGTCTTTATTAAATTTTAATTGGTCATCTAGTAACTGAGTTTTTAATCTGTTATCTAATTTATTTAGTTTGTTTCCTAACTTTCTTTGATTCTCAGATACTTGTATTTGTTGCTCAAATCCCTCTTGTCTTTGTTGACGGCCTTGTTCTTGTAGGCCCATCTGTCCTACTTGTTGGGATTGAGTTTGAGTAGCTTTTTGTGCTTGTAAAGCTTCCTGTCCAGCAGCTTGTGCTTGTTGCGCACCTACTTGACCTGCGGCTCTAAAACCTGTACCTTGTGGCGCTTGTCTAACCTGTTCATATAATTGGATATCACGAGCAGCACGTTGGCCTTGTTGCATATCCTGATTAGCTTTAGGCAAGCTCATTGCTAGTTGTTCTAATTGTTTTGCACGTTTAGTTGTCATTTTGATAAAAATTCCCAGGGTTCTTTTTTCTTTTTATTTATTGACTGATTAGGCTCTTCAAATAAATCTCCCCTTAATTCAGGAATTAGAGACTGTTGTGCTGCCTCTTCTTTAGGAGTAGATAAAGCAGTTACTGTATCAGGTGTCGAACTAAACCAACCTTCACTGGCTCCATACTGAATAGCACCAGACGCAAGCCCGCTTACGCCCTGAATCATAGACTCAGTATTAGCTTGTTTGGCTTCTGATTCTGCCAGTTCTAATGCAGAGTTTATATCAATCTTAGATACTTCTTCTAGAAATACTCTATTATCTGCATCTATCATTTCTCTCATTTTTACTTTATCTTGAAATAAAGCTATATCAGAAGACCATTGTTCTTTTGCTAGTTGAGTTTTAAATGATAGGTCATCATCTAGTCTAGCCTGAAATCCTAATTGTTCTAAATCTGCAATATCTTTAGAGTTTTGTAGAGACTTTTGACCTCTCTCAAATTGATTTAGTATATTATCTGATTGTCTATCAAACTGAGACTGCTGTTCTTTAAGTGTCTGAGTTTGTTGAGTTAATTGTTGTTGCCTATTCTGTTCTATATCTGCAGATGTTTGTGCTAATTGTTCTGCACCTATCTCACCTTGCTGTTGCAATGCTTTGCTTGCAGCTTGAGTAGCCTGAGTAGCAGCTATCTCTGCAGTATTAACCCTTTTCGGCCCGCCCGGTCCTGCTTTACCGGATTTAGCCGCTAGTAAATCACGCACCCTGCTGGTCTGATTTACTTGTGGCGCCTGTGCAGGCTGGGTCATATTCTCTTTTAATTTATCTAATAAACTCATTTTTTCTTTTCCAATTATCTCTGGCAGCTATTGCTTCTTCTATCGTAGCGAAAGTGCCTATGTAGATTGTCTTATTATTTAGTCTTCCAGTAACATCTATCCTTCATTCCACACCATGTTCTATATAGAGGATGGTCTGTCTTTCTTGGACTTTTCGTTGTCCTTGCCTTTCTTTCCATTATCCCCTCCTATCCTTTCGGCATAGCTGCAGCAGCTACAACGTAACCACTTATTAAACTTATCAAAAACGCTAGTCTCTGTCAATACTATAAAACATTTTTTCGGACAGAGCTTTATCTTCATTACATATTATTCCTAATTTCTCGTAACTGTTTTCTTAATGGGCCTGCTAAATGAGGAGGAATCTTCGCAAGTTCCTCGCTTATTTGTTTGACTGCTACAGATAAAACATTTTGAGGTTTTATATTTCCACTAAATTTAAAAGATTCTGGATTTTTAGACAGAGCAACAAGGTTATCAACAGACATATTAAGTCCAACAGTCTTAATTTTTAAATCTTTTGAAATTTTAGTTCCACGTTTATTATATAAAGTTTGTTTTGAATCATTTATCTTTTTCATTTCTTCTTGCAATACTTTATATTTTAATGAGCCTGGCTTAGCATTAGATAATTCTGTTTTTAATGCATCTAATGTGCCGTTTATTTTTTCTTCAGTTGCAGCAAACTCTTCCGAAGTAGCATTTGGACTAAACATTCTTCCTGCTGATTGAGCCATACCTATATTATACCCAGTACCCTGCGCCGTTATAACTGCACTAATTTCTGAATTTATTTTTTTAGTAGCTTCTGTTTTTAAAGCTTTATAGGCATCTGGTGGAAGTACGTGTCCAGAAGTACTATCTAATATTTGTTGAATAGAATCTAAATCTAAATCTTTTCCTAGTTGAGCTGCCTCTCTAGAATCTACCGTACCGTCTCCCATGTAACTTTGTAGAGAAGTATATACTGGATTATTAGATGCTTTATTAATAGTGTCAGATATTAAAGTAGAAAATGAATTGCCTACTTTAACATCTTCAGCCGCTAAGTTAGATAAACCTTTCTCGGAAGAGAACATATTGTTAACATATTCTTTAAGTTTACTTTCACTTACCTGTCCATCAGGGCCGATTATTCCTTCTGGTAATTTAATGTCTCCTAACATACCAGAATTAGCTGCAGTAATTGCATCTTTTAAAAGTCCGAAATTTTCTTGAGGAGATTTATCCGACCCTGGAAATAAAAACTCATTCATAATTAATTGTATAGGTATATTACCATCTGGATATTGCGCTGACAAATTCTTATATTTTTCTAGACCTGCATAATAACTATTAATTTGTTCTAGCTTTGCAGGATTACTTCCATCTAATCCTAATGCGGATATATCTGCAGCAGACATATTAGCAAATTTATCAACTAGACCAGGATATTTTTTACTTAACTCATTGATATTTTTAGTAACATTTTGTTTAGTTTCTGTAGATATACTAGCATCATTTACATATGACAGTAAGCCGTTCTCACCTACTTCTAATTTAGTATCAGAAACTTGTCCCCAGTCATCTCCGTAAATAGATTTCATTATACTCTCATCTAGTCCGCCGGATAATGCTTTATTAGCTTCGGTTGTTTCGATAACCATTTGAGTATTTTCATCTATCTGTTCGCTAATTCCAGTTAATATATCTTTATTCTCTTGGATGAACTTAGCTAGACCTGGTTCATTTTCTTTT